>ERZ1048068.2998-NODE-2998-length-11358-cov-4.168097_pt1 | contig 11358 bp, 9 predicted proteins | sample MGYA00383098_ERZ1048068 | MGnify/ENA primary metagenome ERZ1048068 (study PRJEB29581, sample SAMEA5548368) | metagenome | biome: marine; feature: coastal; material: water | depth 1 m | study: Short-term variability in the microbial, nano- and picoplankton... | reverse complement strand
AGCACTTTGGATCCCTCTCTACTTGGATCTTTTAAGGCCCCTTCGAGCTTCCAGCTTCGTGATTCCCTCCCAAATCATTCAATGCCCTGAAAGAATCATCATTCCAGAGTCGTTTTTTATTGCGAAACAGTCTCAATAAGCTTTCTTCTCTTTAACGACTTCCATGTCCAACCTCGCACTCCATCTCGAACGTGACTCCGCGCTGACTCTCAGTCAGGCCTCGACGGGTTGTGATTTCCAGATCCGGGCCGTTGATGGCCCGGCCTGTCGCCAACTACGGGATATCGGTTTTTGCGAGCAAATGCGCGTCCGCAAGCTCACCAACGGTCGCAACATGCTCTGCACCGTCTGCGGGACCCGCCTCGCCCTGAGCAAAGATCTCGCCGACCAAATTCAGGTCATTCCGGCCTAATCTCACCGACTTCTTCTCCGATGAGTTCTTCCTCCATCGAGGCCCATATCGCCCTGATCGGAAATCCCAATTCCGGAAAAACCACCCTTTTCAACGCCCTCACCGGGCAAAACCAAAAGGTCAGCAATTACGCAGGGGCAACCGTCTCCCGAAAATCCGGCCAGTTTTTTACCCCGCACGGACACCAGTTCGAACTCATCGATCTCCCCGGTTGCTATTCTCTCAGCCCAAATTCCCCGGACGAAGAAGTCACCCGCGATTTCCTCCTTGGTGATCAGAAAGGCGAAACCCCACCCGATCTCATCCTCTGCGTCCTCGATGCCACGCAACTCGAACGCCACCTTCAACTTCTCCTTCAGGTCATCGATCTCGGCTACTCCGTCGTCGTCGCCCTCAACAAAATAGATAGTGCCGAAGCCCAGGGCCTCCGCATCGACCCCACTTCTCTGAGCGAAGACTTCGCTGTTCCTTTCGTCCCACTCAGTGCGTTCAACGAACGCGGCATCGTCCAACTCAAACAAGCTCTGCGCTTCCCCTTCCCATCCGCTCCCGGTCGCCTTTGGAAAGGCCCCGCCGAGTTGGAAGAATCCATCGCCCTCTCCACCAAGGTTGCCGAAGAAGAGGGATTGCCTAAACCAGAGGCCCACGGCATCCAGCGAATCGCCTGCCCTGAAGATGCCGACACCGAAGCCGAAAAATTCATCGTCAAGAAGCGCACCGAGTTCATCCAACGCGCCGTCGAAGCCGGACTGCAACGCCCCGACGACTCCGCCCAGGATCTCACTGACAAAATCGACGCCCACGCCCTTCATCCCATCAAAGGCTGGTTCCTATTCTCCGGCATCATGTTTGCGGTCTTTTGGACTATTTTCGAATTCGCCTCCATCCCGATGGACTGGATCGACGGAGCATTCGGCTCGCTCGGCGAGTGGGTCACCAGCAAGATGAACGAAGGCGATTTCCAAAGCCTCATCGTCGATGGCGTCATCGCCGGAGTTGGCGGCGTCCTCATCTTCCTTCCACAAATCGTTCTTCTCTTTTTCTTTATCAGCCTGCTCGAAAGCAGCGGCTACATGGCCCGCGCAGCCTACCTGATGGATCGTGTCATGAGCAAAGTGGGGCTCTCCGGAAAATCCTTCCTCCCAATCCTCTCCGGATACGCCTGTGCCATCCCCGGCGTCATGGCTACCCGCACCATTTCCAACGCCAAGGAACGCCTGGCTACCATCCTTATCCTTCCCTGGACCTCCTGCTCGGCCCGCCTTCCGGTCTACGTCATGCTGGTCCCGTTCCTCGTCACCGGAAGCCTTTCTCAAACCGCCATCATGTTCGGCATTTACGCCGTCGGCACCATCACCGCACTCCTTGCCGCCAAGTTCCTCAAACCCCGCCTCGGCGCTACCGAACCACCACAATTCCTCCTGGAACTTCCTCCCTATCAAAAACCCCAGTGGAGTCATGTATTCCATCAGGTCTGGGAGCGCGCCTTCTCCTTCGTTAAGAAAGCCGGAACGCTCATTCTCGGCATCAGTATCCTCCTCTGGTTTCTCGGCACCTATCCCAAGAGCAATTCCGATGACCCTGTGGTCCAACAGGAAAACTCCGCCATGGGCCGCGCCGGGAAACTCATCGAGCCCATCGTCTCTCCCCTCGGCTGGGACGCCCGCATGGGAACCGCCATGCTCACCTCCTTCGCCGCCCGCGAAGTCTTCGTCAGCAGCCTCGCCGTATCCTACTCTGCCGACAGCGATGAACCCGAATCGGTCCGCGAAACCGTCACCAATGCCAAACGATCCGACGGCTCACCTCTCTTCACTCCTCTGGTCGCTCTCTCGCTCCTCGCCTTCTTCATCTACGCCCTCCAGTGCCTGCCCACCACCGCCGTAGTCAAACGTGAAACCGGTTCGTGGAAATGGGCTCTTGGCCAACTCGGAGGCATGACGGCCTTCGCCTACCTCGCCGCCCTGGCCGTCTACCAAATCGGCAAACTCATCGGCTATTCATAATGGATTGGCAAACTCCAGCAGCCCTCACGGTCGTGATCCTCACGGTCATTCTTTTCCTCACGAAAAAGAAATCGTCCAAATCCTGTGGCAGCGATTGCAAGTGCCCTAAAAGATAGCCCCCTTGCGGATGAAAAAATCGGTGCTTTGTTGCTTCTCCGATGAAAAAACTTTTCGCCTTTATCCTCCTCACTTCCTGCGCAATCAACGCCCAGGACCCGGTGACTCCCTCCTACAGCTCTGAAGCCCCTCTTCCCAAAGGCTGGCCCCAGCCCGGTCCCTACAATCAGGTTGCCGAAAAATCATATCCAAAATACCGTGCCGCCATCACCAAGGGAGGCGGTAACACGATGTCTTTTTGGCGCCTCTTCGGGCACATTAAAAAGAAAGACATCCCCATGACTGCTCCCGTCGAAATGGCCCTGGAAGAAAAAGATGACAAGATGAAGCGCGCCTCCATGGCCTTCCTTTACCAGCACACTGAAGTCGGAACCACCGGAACTGATGGTAGCAAAATCGCCGTCGAAGATATCGAGCCTGAAAAAGTGCTCAGCTACACCTGGATGGGCGACGATAACGACACCAACATGGAGAAAGCTAAAGCCGCTCTCGAAGCATCGCTCAAAGAGAAGAAGCTCGCTCCAAAATCCTTCCGCCTCCTCGGATACAACGGTCCGGGAACGTCGAAGACAAAGCGCACCTACGAGCTCCAGGCGATTCTCGAAAGCAAGTAAGCTTCCTCGTTCCACCCTCGCGACCAATCGATCCAAGGCCGCTAAAGTTTCATTGGACGCCACGATGAGTGGATCATTGTGGCATCCTCCGTTTATCGAGAAGAACTCCTTTCCCACAAAAGGCAAAAGTTCAAACAAGCTCTCGCTATACCCGTGCGGAATCGCCTTATTAACCGATCCATGCACGATCAAAAGAGGCTCCTTCATGCCCACGATTCGATCGAAATTCATAAAGCGATCTCCGGGGAAAATCGGAACTCCCGTCACCGTGCGATAGGTCGACTCAAAAGGTGAGATCAACACCATCCCCGCATACTCTTTCTCGGAAGCCAACTAACAAGCCCAACCACCCTCCACTGATTGTCCCACCAAAACGAGCGCTGCGACAGAACGCTTCTGGCAAACAAATCAAAGTTGAACAAAACCATCTTTTTCTCACGTTCCGTATGATGGGATCTCTCCCAAATTCTCGTTCAAGCAAAACTTGAATTTCTCGCAAACCCACCCCAAGCTCCCCCCTTTCCCATGAATCTCCTTTCCATCGAACAATCCGGCGCACAGCAGATCGACTATCTTCTCGACCTCGCCGCGGATCTCAAAGCAACCCGGGGAGCGCACAAATCCCAGCCTCTCGCCGGACAAACTTGGGCCATCATTTTCACCAAAGCTTCCACCCGCACGCGGGTCTCATTTGAAGTCGGCATTCGCGAACTCGGAGGCAGTGTCATGTTCCTCTCCAAGAATGACATTCAACTCGGACGCGGCGAACCGATCAAAGATACCGCGCGCGTTCTGGGAAGCATGGTGCACGGAGCCGTCATCCGGACCTATGACCAACAGGACGTCGTCGACTTCGCCCAATTTTCCGGCATTCCCACCATCAATGCCCTTACCGACGAAGAGCACCCCTGCCAGATCCTCGCCGACCTTCTCACCATCCGTGAAAAACTCGGTGGCTGGAATGACAAGAAAATCGTCTTCATCGGCGACGGGGACAACAACATGTCTCGCTCCTGGATGTGGGCTGCCAAGTATCTCGAATTCGAATTGGTCATCGCTGCGCCTGAATCCTGTCTCCCGTCCGAAGACTACATGACGCACCTCAACGCGCCCAACGTCACTCTCACCACCGATCCGGTCGAAGCAGCCAAAGACGCCCACGTCATCAACACCGACGTCTGGCTCTCCATGGGACAGGAAGGCCAGACCGAAAAAGAAGCGCTCTTCGGCTCCTACCAGGTCAACGCCGAACTCCTCACTCATTGTGCCGACGATCACATCGTCCTCCACTGCCTTCCTGCCTACCGAGAGAAAGAAATCACCGAGGAAATTCTCGAACTCCACGCCGACACCATCTTCCAGCAGGCCGAGAACCGCCTCCACGCCCAGAAGGCCGTCCTCGCTCGAATCGACCCCATCGATTCCATCTTGCACACCAACCCATGATCGCCCGCCTGATCGGCGAAGCCTGGTCCCACTGCCGGGAACACGGCTTCAAGAAGACTCTCCTCAGCCGCGACACGCCCTTCCTGATTCAGTTCGGAAAATACGGCGTTTGCGGTATCCTCTCGGTTCTCGTTTTCCTCGCCGTAGCCTACTCCGGTGAAGCCCTCTTCCCCGATCAACTTGGCTCCGACCTTCCCAAGGACACCCGTGCGAAATATCTGCCTTACCTTCACTTCGCCGCCTTCCTCCCCTCCAACTTCGCCGCTTACGGCCTCAACCGCTGGCTCGTCTTCACCCCCGGTCGTCACAATACCTCCAAGGAAGTCACCCTCTTCACCATTATCTCCTTTCTCAGCTTCTCCGTCGGAGAACTCCTCCCCGTCTGGCTCGTCGCATCCTTCGGCGTCCCCAACACCGTGGCCCACCTCTCCTTCGTCATTTCCTCGGCCATGGTGAACTTCGTCTGCCGGAAATTTCTCGTCTTCGAGAAATAATTATTATTTTTCTTCGACAAAATCGTCCCGGCGTTTCTCGGTCCGATGCCACGGACCCGAAACCCTCGTGCCCTCAATTCACCAACACCGATCTAAGCAAGAATACCACCATCCGCCACTTCAAGCTCCTGACCGCCATCAGCGGATTACAAACTCCGCGAGCCGGAAGGGTTGAATTTTCGGGGAAATAATCCTAGTTTTTCTCGCCCGTGGAAGCCAACAACGTCAGAGACCGTCCCGGTCACTTCCTTTTCTGGGGAGGCGGAATCCTTGTAGCACTCCTCCCCTACCTCCTTCTCTTCGTCAAACCGGAGTGGCGGGCTTCGTGGATTCTCGATCCCGGACGCTTCGCGGACAATCTCGCCATCGCGATGCGGCACGTCCTTATCGGCGCGACCTTGGGTGGCTGGTTGTGGTTTCTCATCAACCGCGTCAATCCAACCTCGACGCTGCGCTCCTGGTGGAAAACGCCCAATCCCTTCAACTGGGTTTGGTTTGTTCTCAGCCTCACCATTTATTCGGTGCACAACATTCTCGTCCTGATGAATCTCCCCCTCGGCATCGGGGAATTTGTCTCCGCTGCCACCGGACGTATCCTCACCGCACTCATCGTACTTTCCTTAATCTGGATCGGCGCGCGCATTGCCAGCCTCTCCGCACCACGCAAACTTCGCATGCTCCCCTGGGTCATCCCCGCCCTCATCCCGGGCTTTCTTGGAGCCGACGCCCTCGCCATCATCTTTTGGAAAAACTCCCTACGCTTCGTCATCAACAAGATCGACGAAGACGGCCCCATCGACATTGCCCGTCAACTCGCCGCCGGGGGCATTCATCATTCGCCGGCGGTCGTGATCACCGCGTTCCTCATCTTCGGAGCCGTTCTCTGTGGACTTTGTTACGCCAGCTTCCGTCTCTCGAAAAAGACCTATCCCAAGATGGGCTATAAGCCCGCCTTTATCTTATTCACCCTCGGCCTGACCTGGGGAGGCATCGCCGCGGAGAAGGCCTCCGGCTTCGCCTGGAAGTCGCGCAAGGCTCTTCGGATGGAACACAATTCCTACGAGATTCATCTCACTCCGATCAAACCGGAACCTGGAGTCGTTTCCTATCGTGCGACCTGGAAGCGACCGGTCCGACCGGATATCTCAACCCACGCCACTTCGCAACCGGACATTTTCTTTTTCATGCTCGAGTCCGTCCGTGCCGATGCCATCTCAGAAAGGCACGCGCCTTTCCTCACGAAATTTCGTGATCAAGAATGCCAGCAACTTGGCAAAACCTGGGCCGGCTCCAACGCGACCCACCTTTCCTGGTTCTCTGTCTTCAATGGACAACTCCCGCCCTTCTGGGGTGACGCCATGGAGACTATTCGCGACGGAAAAGACCTCCCCGCCTCTCCCTTCATCGAGATCCTCAAGAAGTCCAACTTCAATCTTGAGGCCCGCACCATCTGCGACCTTTCCTACCTCGGAATGGGCTCGACCAACTTTGGCTCGCCCCACGAATTGGGCGTTCTCAAAAGCGCACCAAACGGTTCTGATTTCGAAAATCTCCCCTACGCCGAACGGGAACGACAGAACCTTGAAGAAACGATGGAGGCCCTTCGCAACGCACCTTCCAGCGGCAACTTCCATCTTCTCGCCTACGACACGCCTCACTTCGATTACTCATGGCACGATTCCTTCACCCCGCCGTACAGCGACTACGAACCATCGGGCGGCTTCCACGCTTATCCGACCCATGAGGATATTGAACGCGTCCGCCGTCGTTACTTCAACGCCATCGCTTGGACCGATCACGAGATCTCTCGCTTCGTCGACTTCCTAAAAGAGGAGGGCCGCTATGACGATTCCATCATCATTGTCACCGGCGACCACGGCGAAGAATTTCAGGAAAACGGATCGTGGTTCCATTGTTCATCGGTCGAACCCGAGCAAACCGCCGTTCCTCTCATGATCAAGTGGCCCAAAGGCACCGAAGCTCCCGACCAAATCAGCGCCTCCCACCTCGACGTCCTTCCATCGCTCCTCGACTACCTCGGCTATCCCGAATCCACCTTCTCTTCACTCCCTGGACATTCCCTTCTCAAAACCCGCGACGAGGAAGCTACGCAGATCAACATCACCTCCTACTGCGGCATCATGGGTATCGCCATGGCCTGGCATCGCGGCGACTACACCGCGACCTTCCGCTGGGACAACCCCTGGGCCACCCAGCTCCCCGACACCATTTCCCTCGACGATATCACCGGATCTGATGGCTCCCTCAATCTCGAGAATCCCGAGCAATGGGACCAGGCGCTCAAGAAGCATTTCCCCGACGCCGCCGAACGCTTCTTCTCGAATTTTGAGAAAAAGTAGGTAGTTACTTCTTCCGGTAAATCCTCACCGATTTGTAGGCGAAGTTCTCGACTACTTCCCAGCCTGCTTTCTCCAGTCGCTCGGGAGTAAACCCAAAGTCATCCTGCACCGAGTAGTGCGCATCCCAAATTAGCAAGGTCCCCGAGCAAAGCTCCGGTGACTCGGGAGTATATCCGCCCCAGGCTTCCAGCTTTTTCACCCCGGTCTCGTAAAGCCAAAACGAAGCCGCCGCGTGATGGTTGAGCACCTCGGCCCCACCGGCATTTTTAATGACCCACTCGCTGGCCTCCTTCACTCCCTGACCAAAGCGACTCTGCTTCATCGGCGGCGCAATTGGTTTCAAGCTGGCATTGAGAACGGGCAATCCCGGAATGTGATTATCAGAAACACCCCACTGTTGCTGGGGCATCATCAGTCCGGTCACCACCACTACTGCCAGAGCAGCCGCAGCGGGCTTGATACCATACTTCTCCCACAACCCATTGAACCCCCGAAGCGCCACCAAAGCCACAAAGGGCGCCATTGGCATGATGAAGTGATAGTATCCTCCCGAAGCAAACAGCCCCTTCCAATAGATCAAGCTATGCATGATCAAATACGCCGGGTAGGTCGCCCACAACCAGAGGCTCCAGTCGAGGTGACGCCACTTTTGAAAGGCTCCAAAAATCATCAACAAAACCACCGGGATTCCCGCGCCGGTTGCGAGGTGCTTCAAGTACAACCAAATTGGCCCCGAGCCATAATACTCTGTCGGCTTCGATTCAAAGAACATCATAAACGGCCACTCACCACGCATCAACCCGGACGCGACGTTCATCACAATCAAGGGTAGGAAGGTGCAGAAGCCCAACCACGCCGCTCTCGGAAAAGCCTTCAAGGCCTCATTCCATTTCCCCTTCAGCAAATGCCGCGCGAATCCACCCGGCGCAAAAATAATCCAAAGCCCGAACAAAGCAGACAACGCGATTCCCTCATGCCGCACGAGGGGAAGATATCCCCAGCACAAAGCGGCCCATGCCATCTTCTTACGCATCGCGAGAAAAACCCCGCCAACCCACACCACCATGAAGGGAGTCTGCGTCAGCACAGGATAGCTCAGCTCCGGAAACCACCACTGAAATCCCATTAAGAGCGGCAGGATTGACAAGCCAACCATGCCAAGGCGCTTTCCTTCGCGCCCCGTCAGCCACATCGCAAAGCCCGCCAGAGCCAGTGTCCAAAGCCGCGCCACCGTGAGACCAAAGTAAGCCGGAATGAATTGCAAAATATTCCGCCCCGGTCGGCTCCATGGATGCCAAAGCTCACGCGGATCACTCCAGACATCTTTCGAGATCATGTAATGGGCGATCTCGTCATCAAGAATCCACGCTTCGTTGAAGAGAGCCCGATATAGACTCCACGCCATGGCCACGCCCCAGCAGACCCAAAACCACTGGCCCAGTCCTCCCTTTGTGCGATCACTCATCGTCGGCGCTCTTCCATTCGGTCACGTCCCGATCCAGAATATTGTAACGAACGATGCACCAAATCGCGCGAAAGCCATCACGCAACCCGATCTTTTTCCCCTCGTCGTAACTCCGCGGATAATACGCCACCGAAGTTTCCATCACGCGGAGTTTCATCTTGGCCAGCTTCGCGGTGACCTCGGGCTCGAAACCAAAACGATTTTCCTCAATCGGAATAGACTGAATCACTTCACGCCGAAATCCTTTGTAGCAAGTCTCCATGTCCGTGACGTGCAAATCGCTCATCATATTGGAGAGCAGCGTCAAAAAACGATTTCCCATGGTATGCCAGAATCGCAAGACCGCCCGGGTGTCCTTTTTCAAATACCGGGATCCATAAACAACATCGGCCTCATCATTCGCGATGGGCGCAATTACTTTTTGAAAATCCACCGGATCATATTCCAGATCGGCATCTTGCACGATGACGTAGGGCTTGGTCGCTCCGGCGAAACCCGTCCGCAAAGCCGCTCCCTTCCCCTGGTTATGGGTGTGCTGAATAAAGCTTACCCGCTCTTCCTTTTCTTCCCAACCATGCGCAATGGCCGCGGTCTTGTCCGACGATCCATCGTCCACCAAAACCACCTCGCCCACCATCTCCTGCGCGAGGATCTTTTCGAGCACCTCACTTAGCGTTCCCGCTTCATTATACATCGGCACAACGACCGACAATTGGCCCGGGGAAACAGCTTCATTCATGTGGGGGATGAGTGAACCCTAATTCCCGCCCGCACTCAACCCCCATTCCTGGGAGAGCGATCTAATCAAATCCCGTCGAAAGCCTTGCTTTTGATGCCCGCTTACAGGCTGCCGGGCATGGCCTCACTCACTGCCTTCATGAGCTCTGGTGTGATTTTTTCGGAGGTCGTCAATTTCCCCAATTCTTGTCTTGTGCCCGCGGCTTAAATGGTCCGTTCCAAATCGATTCAAAAAACATCAGAAAAATCGAAAAAAACATTCTGTGACATTTTCACCTTATGGGGTTCTCAAATCCCAAAGGTGGTCTAGTCTGCCCACATGAGTCGCGAAGACATTAAACGCCTGACAGAATTATCCTCCTGCGGAGGATGAGCCTCCAAGCTCGGCCAAGCCGAACTCACGCAGGTCCTGCGTGGCATCACCAATATCTCCGACCCCAATCTCCTTATCGGTTCCGCCAGCTCGGACGACGCCGCCGTTTATAAAATTTCGGAAGAGGTCGCGATTGTGCAAACCCTCGATTTCTTCACGCCGGTCGTCGATGACCCCTACCTCTTCGGACAAATTGCGGCCGCCAACTCCCTGTCCGACGTCTACGCCATGGGAGGCAAGCCGATCACTGCGATGAACATCGTGGCCGTCCCCACCGATGAACTCTCACTCGACGTCATCAACCAAATCCTCCTTGGGGGAGCCGACAAGGTCGCCGAAGCAGGATGCGCCCTCGCAGGAGGCCACACCGTGCTCAATCCCCAACCGCTCTACGGCCTTTCCGTAACCGGCTTGGTCCACCCAAATCAGACCATCGCCAATACCGGCGGCCAGCCCGGCGATCATCTCCTCCTCACCAAACCACTCGGGACCGGCATCATCTCCACCGCGATCCGCAAAGGTCTCGCCTCAGCAGAGCTGGAAGCAAAAGTCTCCAAGCAAATGGCCGAACTCAACACCCCCGGATCCGCCCTCGCCACCGTAGGCATGACGCGCGCCGGTACCGACGTGACCGGCTTTGGGCTTCTCGGACACCTGAGCCACCTTTGCCGCGAATCCGGCGTGACTGCTCGCATTGATTCTTCGGCTGTTCCAGCCATCGATCCCGCTGTCATGGAATTCATCAAGGAAGGCCACGTCCCCGGTGGCAGCCGCAAGAACCTCGAACTCGCCAAGGAATTCACTACCTTCGCCGACGACGTTTCGGAAGAAACACAAATCCTCCTCGCCGATGCCCAAACTTCTGGCGGCCTCCTCCTCGCCGTCAAACCAGACGAACTCGACGCCGCCAGGGATATTCTCCTCAACAACGGAGCCAGCATTGTGGCGGAGATCGGAACGCTTATCAGTCCGGGAGACAAGGCGGTTGAGGTGTCGTAAATAGATTCCCGCTTTGTTCATAAGCGCTGCCGGTAATTTATGATTCAGATTATCTATCGCACCATTCTCCTCTGGGCGGTCGGTGGTCCTCTGATGGCGATCTACCTCATGATCAATCATCGTGAGAACCTGGCCCACGATCCGGTCACGATGCCGGAATGGGTTCCTTTCTGGCCTCTTCTTGCAATTCCCTATCTGGGGATGCTTGTCCTCCCTGGTTGCCTCTCTCTGTTCATCAAAGAGCAGCGTGACTTTTATCAATACCTCGTCTCGATCACCATCGCCTTCCTTGTCGTTGGGAGTATCTGGTATTTCTACCCCACCGAAATGATCC
>ERZ1048068.2996-NODE-2996-length-11367-cov-12.999558_pt1 | contig 11367 bp, 11 predicted proteins | sample MGYA00383098_ERZ1048068 | MGnify/ENA primary metagenome ERZ1048068 (study PRJEB29581, sample SAMEA5548368) | metagenome | biome: marine; feature: coastal; material: water | depth 1 m | study: Short-term variability in the microbial, nano- and picoplankton... | reverse complement strand
TTCTGCAAAAATAATTTTTTAGTTGAAAAAGTCAAGTAAAAAAGCATTTATTTCATCAATAAAGTTATAAACGTTGTTAATTACCTTTAAAACTAAATTATTTTGCTTAGTAATAAAAATATAAACTTGTATTAGTTGGTTATTTTGGGATCCATTTGATCTCTTTCGCCTTTAAATCTTTTGACAATTTTCGTGCCAATACAAATAAAAAGTCAGATAGACGGTTTAAGTAGATTAATACTTCTTTAGGCACTGGCTGCTTAGAATGTAGTTTTGTAGTAATTCTCTCTGATCTACGGCAAATACTTCTAGCAATATGACAGTATGATACCGTTGAGTGTCCACCCGGTAAAATAAAATGGGTTAGAGGCGGTAAAGTTACATTCATGGAGTCTATTGCAGTTTCTAAAAGAGTAGTAGCTTCGGGTTTTAAAACTGGAGTTTGAAAACGTTTACCTTTCGATTTTTTTTGAAGCTCCGGGTCCATAGCCAAGTTAGCACCCATAGCAAAAAGCTGTTCTTGGATGTTAATTATTATGGCTTTAGAGTTGTTAGGAATTTCTTGATCTCGTATAAGTCCAAGATATGAATTAAGTTCATCAACAGTTCCATAACATTCAATTCTTAAATCATGTTTTGGCAATCGAGTCCCGCCTATGAGTCCTGTTGTACCACTATCTCCTGTTTTTGTGTAAATCTTCATTTGATGTTTTCTGGTTTAAAGTTAATAGGAATATTACTAAACAGCAAAGTATTAAAGCCTTATTGTAAAATGTTCTTTAGGCTGTTCGGTTCTAAAAAATAATAAACCCCAATAATACGTATCAATAGATACAGAAACTTCAGAAGATGAGTTAAGTTGATTCCAGCTTTTAAAATTGATTTTATTTTTTCGTATTGAAGGAATTAAGACAATCGAATCGCGGTGACATTCTTTAAAAAAGTTTAAAAGTGCCTTGGTATTTATTGTATTGATATTTACGCATATAAGACAAGGAGATTGAGGAATTAATTTTGAAAGATAAATTAGATCTTCAACAGTATTAAATTTTTCAACGACACCCTGTCTACTTAAAGCAACTTCAAAATTAGTTTTGATTGAAGCATCAATAAAGCAGTGTTTATATTTAAAATATAATCCAAGCTGCAATAAAAATTGAATCTTAGATTTTTTTTTAAATATAGGGTAGTTATTTGTGGTGTTATTATCGTAAAAGCATTTGGTAACTAAATCAAAAACAAAAGGGGAATGAACTCCGTGTTCATTTTTAGAATACCACCAAAATATCAAATATGAAAATAGTCGATTCAATTCAGTTTTTCATTTAAGTCTAACCATCTTTGTTCTTTTTCTTCAATGACTTGAAGTATTTTTTTTAAATTTGTAGAAAGTAACTCTATAGCGTCCATGCTAATGTCCTCTATCAAAAATTGTGACTCGAGTTCTTTTTTATCAAATTCAAGTGATTTCAATTTGCTTTCTATGTTTTTAAGTTCTTTTTGTTCATTAAAACTTAGTTTAGTTAGGGATTGCTTAGCACTGATAGATTTGGAAGATGTTGCCATTTTTTTTGGATCTGAGGCTAAGGATACACTGTCTTCGTAAGTTCTGTAATCTGAATAATTTCCAGGAAAATCCTCCACTAAACCTTTACCTCTAAACACAAATAAATGATCAACAATTTTGTCCATGAAATAACGGTCATGCGACACAACAAGCAAGCATCCTGGAAAATCTAGTAAAAAATTTTCCAACACATTAAGGGTAACAATATCTAAATCATTTGTTGGCTCATCTAGAATTAAGAAATTTGGATTTTGTATTAAAACCGTGCATAAGTAAAGACGTTTACGCTCACCACCACTTAATTTTTCAACAAAATCATATTGTTTTTTTCGACTAAATAAAAAACGTTCTAATAATTGCTGTGCGCTTATTTGTTTACCTTTTGTAAGGGGGATATAATCGCCGTAATCCCTAACCACATCAATTACTTTTTGCATCGGCTTAGCTTTGATGCCATTTTGTGTGTAATACCCAAACTTAATAGTTTCTCCTTGAATGATTTTCCCGCTATCTGGCTTAATTCTGCCTGTAATCATATTTAGAAAGGTTGATTTTCCAGTTCCATTTTTACCAATGATTCCAATGCGTTCTCCTCTTTGAAATACATATTCAAACTTATCTAAAATCAATTTTTCGTCAAAAGCCTTTGAAACTTTGTAGATTTCCAGGATTTTACTTCCCAAGCGTTCCATATTGATTTCTAGTTGAATTTTGTGGTCATTTCTACGCTTGCTTGCTCGTTCTTTTATTTCATAAAAGTCATCAATTCTTGACTTTGATTTCGTGGTACGTGCTTTTGGTTGGCGACGCATCCATCCAAGTTCTTTTTTAAATAGCTGTTTGGATTTGTTTGTTTCGATGGCTTCTCGTTCAATGCGTTCTTCTTTTTTCTCCAAATAATAGGAGTAATTTCCTTTATAGTTATATATAGAGCCTTCGTCTAATTCGATGATTTCAGAGCATACACGTTCTAAGAAATACCGGTCATGCGTCACCATAAAAATCGTGATACTTTCTTTAGAAAAGAAAGTTTCTAACCATTCTATCATTTCTAAATCTAGGTGATTAGTAGGTTCATCTAAAATTAACAGGTCAGGCTTACTTAATAAGGTGTCAGCCAGAGCTAAACGCTTTTGTTGCCCTCCAGAAAGCTCACTAACCTTTTGATTTAAGTCAACCAGCTTTAGCTTATGAAGTATTTGAGTGTATTGTGTTTCGTAGTCCCAAGCCTGGTAGCGTTCCATATCGTCAAAAGCGGTTTGATATAGCTTACTGTTTTCAGGATTTTCTAGTGCTGTGTGATAGGTCTTAATTACATTTAAAATAGGGTTGTCTGATTTTAAAATGGTTTCTTCTACTGTTAGAGATTGGTTTAAAATAGGTTCTTGAGGAAGAAAGGTGGTTCTTAGACCATTTCTGTAAATAATCTGCCCTGAGTCCGGAGTGTCTTTTCCAGAAATAATATTTAAAATAGTTGTTTTTCCAGTACCGTTTTTGGCAATAAAAGCTATTTTTTGATCTTTATGAATACTAAATGAAAGATTTTCAAAAAGACTTAGTTCGCCATAAGATTTTGATATATTTTCAACGTTCAAGTAATTCAAATTTTTAATTTTTTAAGTAAGGTTTGATTTATAATTAAATTAACTTTTTGAAATGACGAATTAAAAATAAATATCGTAAAATGATAGCAATGAGAAATGGGATTAATCCAATCGAAAATGATTGAACACCGGTCACCCAATGCATTATCATTAAAGTTAATAGTATTACTAAAAATACTATATATTTAATACCGCGATTGGATAGTTGGGTCTTTATAATGGAGGGGATAAAAAGAAGGTTGATAGCAAAGGCCCACAATAAATTATAATTATACGCTGTAGCCTCATGATCTGTTGCAAACCACAGCAGAAGTAAAACAAGTCCTACAAAGCCAGTAAAAGCAAATAAAATCACATCTAACCATGTACTTCGATTATTTTTTTTATAGTCATTAAATGTAATAAATAAGATTAACAGGGCTATTAACGACAAAATTGCTAAAGGGCTGAATAGTCCCTCAGAAGTTTTAGTGGTTGCAGTTGATGAATTTAATAGTTTTGATTTTTTAACAATTTTTAAATTTGTAGATGCTGCAATGGAATTTTCAAGTAATAAATAAAGATTTTTTGGTAAAAAAACATGTTCCTTAATTGTTGCTTTTTGATCAATTTTTGACCCAAGAGCTATATCGATAGCCAAACTACCCCAAGAGTTTATGTTAAGATCTGAACGAATTAAGTTTCTAAATGTTTCTTTTTTAAATGCAATGGGGGGGGAGTACTTAATTTGGTCTGCCAAAATGGATTCAATGGCATCCGTGATTTTAGTTGCGCAATTATTGTAGAAAAAATCATACGGATAGTATCTCTTTTCAGGTTTCATATTTTCTGTCAGAAAATTATAAAAGGCTGTTTTTTGTTTTGTACTCAAGTTGAGTTGTTGCTCTTTTACTTGTCTATTTTGGTATTTATAAAACGATAAAAAATCGTCAAAAGCACTACGGCCTACCATATAGTTAAGCTTACCTCTTGTGAAGTTCAAATAGAAGCCTTTCGATTCAAAATCATAACGTCCATAGTCAAATACCAAATCAAAGTTGTGTAAAGAATCTTTTACTCGAATGGCACTGTGTCCAAAAGAATCATTTAATAAATGACCTGAACCAATGGTTAAAACACTTATTTCTGATGCGTTTGATAGTTTAAGCTGCGCGCTAGAGAGTAGCGATATTAATAAAATGAAGATTGTGGTTGTTTTTTTTAATATCATCATCTAAATATACTTAAATCAATTTTTAGAGAAAATACATTAGAATACAAAGCAGTACTTTGATCACCAATATCAGTAAATGCATAATCTAAATGTATACCTTTATACTTAAATCCAACCCCAAAATTTGGTTGAAAGGTTAGAGATTCTGAGTTATCTATTTGTAATTCATTTTGGAAATTCCCTACACCTCCTCTTAAAAATACAAGATTTGTATATCCAAACTCAAAACCAATAGCTGGATTAATGCTTACATAAGAAGTGGATAAAATGTCATTATTTTGTTCAAATCTTGCTATGAAATCGACTTCTGTTCTTATTGTATAGTCGTAATTGAATGTAAATAATTTTGATACTCCCAGTTGTAGTTTTGGGAGAGTTAGCTCGGTAGTTTCAGGTGCTTCTTGGTTTTCACCCGGAATAGCGTTTTGAATATCTTCTAGCTGTTCTTTATCTATAGCCCAGGCATTAAAAGTTGTAGTTATGTCTCTAGCCATTAATCCAAATTTCCATCCATTGGATTCAAACTGAATTCCTAGGTCAAATCCAAAACCCCATGAAGTTGCGAAATCTCCAATAATACGTCGAATTACTTTTGCATTAATTCCGTAATTCCAATCTTGAACAGGAAGTTTTCTAGCAAATGAAAATACAAGTCCGTAGTCGGCTGCAGAAAATAAATTAATACGATCGTAATTAACTATACCTTGTTGGTCGATTAATTTGGTAGTGTCGAGAATATCATCTACTCCAAATCTTATTAAAGAAATGCCAATTGCAGTTAGATCATCTAAGGGCATAGCAAAAGCTAAATAATTGTAATTAGCAATATTTGCAAAATAACTTGAATGCATGACCGCTATTTGACTATCGTCTATGTGTACAAGTCCTGCTGGGTTCCAGTAGCTTGAATTGACATCTTTTGAAGATGCTACTACGGCATTACTCATTCCTAAAGCTGAAGCATCAACCCCAATGTTCATGAATTCATTTGAATATTTACGCCCAGTTTGTGCAATGACTAAAAAAGGGGTTAAAAACAAGAAGATTAATTTTAAAATTTGCAAGATTTTTTTTCTAAGTAAAATAATTATAATCTGTGATTTCTTTTTAGATAATATTATTTATTAACGTAAAACAAAAATAGTTTATTATTTTTACTAATTAAATACAATTTAATGTGAAAGCATATATACCAAACTTTATAACATTATTAAATTTATTGTCTGGCTGTATCGCCGTTATATATGCCATTGAAGGGGATATGAAATTCACAGCTTTGTTTGTTTGTGTAGGTATATTCTTTGATTTTATTGATGGTTTTTTAGCTCGAAAGTTAGAAGTGCAGAGTACCTTAGGGATTCAGTTAGATTCTTTAGCAGATATGGTAACTAGTGGACTGGTCCCTGGCTTAGTTCTTTACTATTTATTTAGTCTTACTACACAATTAACCTGGGACACTAGTGGGGTATTACCGTATTTCGGACTAACAGTTACTCTTGCTTCTGCATATAGATTGGCTAAGTTTAATGTTTCTGACAATCAATCAGACTTTTTTGTTGGATTACCAGTCCCAGCAAACACCTTGTGGATTATAGCCTTACCATTAATTTTAGAGTATCAATCAAACGACACTGTTAAAGAAATTATTTTAAATCCATGGTTTTTAATTCTATTTACACTAGCAAGTAGTTATTTGTTAAATGCTCCAATTAAGTTGATTGCATTGAAATTTAAAAACTGGAATTTTAAAGATAATATGTATAGATACATGTTAATTATATTCTCGATAACAGTAATTATGTTTTTTCATTTCATTGGAATTCCTATAGCAATAATGGGGTATTTGGTATTGTCTTTAATTTCCAGTAAACAATAAAATATATGACTTCTGGTTTTTTTGCAATACTTGATGAAATTACTGTTTTAATGGATGACGTTGTTGCAATGACTAAAATATCTGCCAAAAAAACTGCTGGTATTCTTGCAGACGATTTAGCAGTTAACGCAGAAAAATCTTCTGGCTTTTCATCTTCTCGAGAGTTACCAGTATTATGGGCTATAACTAAAGGTTCTTTTTTAAATAAGTTAATTATTTTACCCTTCGTTTTTTTGTTGAGTGCTTTTTTACCTTCTTTAATCTTGGTAGTGCTTATAATCGGTGGTATCTATTTGTCTTTTGAAGGTGTAGAGAAAATATTAGACTATTTTTTCCCTCATGAGACAGTTTCTGCTAAGCTCAAGGCTGAGTTGCTTTCAGAACAGACTTTACAAGATTTAGAAAATAAAAAAATTAAGTCAGCCATATTAACCGATTTCATTCTGTCTATTGAGATTATTATTATTGCATTAGGCACTGTTATTAATGAATCGATTGAAATAAAACTTATTGTAGTGACTTTAATTTCTATGATAGCTACAATTGGTGTTTACGGAGTAGTGGGGTTAATAGTAAGAATGGATGATTTGGGCTTTAAGCTAGTACAAGCAAGTAAAGGCCGAAAAAACAGTTTTTATTATTTAGGCATGGGACTGGTTAATGCTTTGCCAGTCGTTATAAGATTTTTATCAATAGTTGGGACTGTAGCATTATTATTAGTTTCCGGTGGAATTTTTGTACATAACATTCCATTTTTTCACGACTTTTTAGAAAATATCCCTGGTGCTTTGAGAGAATTAATTATCGGCGCTTCAGTTGGATTGATTTCAGTTCTATTTGTAAAGCTTTCAAGAAAAATCTTTTAATTTAATAGTAAAGTCTAAAGCGTATTAAAATTCTAGTTTTTTCTTACGAAGTTCGAAATTTTGGCCTAAGTAAACCTTTCTTACCATTTCGTTATTAGCTAATACATCAGGGCTACCAGCCTTTAGAATGCTTCCTTCAAACATTAAATATGTTCGATCTGTAATAGCTAAAGTTTCTTGTACATTGTGATCAGTGATTAGAATCCCAATATTTTTCTTAGTAAGCTTGGCAATAATTTTTTGTATATCTTCTACGGCAACAGGGTCAACCCCTGCAAATGGTTCATCAAGCAAAATAAAGCTTGGGTCAGTAGCTAAAGCTCTTGCGATTTCTGTGCGTCTTCGCTCACCACCTGACAATAAATCTCCTCGACTTTTTCGAATATGATTAAGACTAAATTCGTCAATTAGTGATTCCATTTTTTTAATCTGCTCTATCTTTGATAATTTAGTCATTTGAAGTACACTCAAAATATTGTCTTCAATACTTAATTTTCTAAATACAGAAGCTTCCTGAGCTAAATATCCAATACCGCTTTGCGCTCTTTTGTACATAGGGTATGAAGTGATATCTTTATTATCTAAATATATTGCACCACCATTAGGTTTAATTAACCCAACAGTCATATAAAATGAGGTAGTTTTTCCGGCACCATTGGGTCCAAGAAGACCTACAATTTCTCCTTGATTGACTTCAAAAGAAACATCTTTTACAACTTTACGTCCACTGTAGGACTTCATTAAATTTTGAACTCTTAATTTCATTATTTTTTTAAAATTATTTAAAAATAGTGAAATGATCTCAACTATTCATCAACTCGTTATATATAAAATACAAATTAACTATACTATTTAATTCTTTTAGTCTTCTAATAAATCTAAATACTCATAGGCTCTTCTTAAATGAGGAATTACAATTGTACCTCCAACTAATGTTGCTATGCTGAGAGCTTCAGCAATTTGCTCTTTATTTAATCCTTCAGAATGGCATTTTTCAAGATGATAACGCACACAGTCGTCACATCTCAACACGGTGGATGCTACTAAACCTAATAATTCTTTTGTTTTCGTGTCTAGTGCGCCTTGCTTAAAGGCGTTTGTGTCTAAGTTAAAAATACGCCTAATAATCGTGTTGTTTTCAGCAAGAATTTTAGAGTTCATTTTCTTGCGATAAGCATTAAATTCTTCTACTTGGTCAGCCATTGGATTCTTTTTGTTTCTGATTTCTTAATACGATTCTAGATATAAGAATACTTACTTGGTAAAGTATTAGCACAGGAATTGCTACAATTACCTGGCTGGCAATATCTGGAGGGGTTATGATAGCCGCAAAAATTAAGACAATAACCAATGCATACTTCCTATTTTTTTTAAGAAATTTGGGAGTTACCAACCCAATTTTAGTTAGAAAATAAATAATTATTGGTAATTCAAAGATGAGCCCTGATGCTAGAGTAGATGCTCTAATGAGTCCAATGTAGGAGTTTAAATCAAAATCATTGTGAACAACCTCTGCGACAGAGTATGTTCCTAAAAAATTAATAGAAAGAGGGCAAACAATGTAGTAACCAAATAATATTCCAATAAAAAATAAAATAGATGAAACAAATATAAACCCCCTTGAGCTATTTTTTTCATTGCGATCTAAGCCAGGGCTAATGAATTTCCAAAATTGATAAATAACATATGGAAAAGCTAATATAAAACCAAAAGTTATCGAAGTCCATATGTGTGCTGAAAACTGTCCAGCCATTGTACGACTTTGAACTTCAAAATCGAAGTTAGTATCACAAAAACTATCAAATCCCATTAGCCTGGAAGCATTGCATAGTAGCTCATATGTAAAAAAATCAGCTTTAGTTGGGCCAAAAATTAGAACATCAAACAGAAAATTTTTTGCTAAAAAAGCTACAGTAGCCGCAACGATAACTGATGCTGTAGCTTTAATAACATGCCATCTTAATTCTTCAAGATGGTCTAAAAAAGACATTTCTTTTTCCTGTGCCATTGTTAAATAATCCCTTCCTTAATTAAGTCATGAAGATGAATAACGCCTGCATATTGTTCATTATCTTCAACTAAAAGTTGTGATATTTCGTTTGATTCCATTAATTCCATCGCTTCTATTGCCATTGCATCAATATTTATTGTTTTGGGAGTTTTACTCATGATGTCTTCAGCAAATAATTTTGAGAAGTCTTCAGTGTTGGCAAGCATGCGTCTCAAATCTCCATCAGTTATAATCCCTACTATTCTATTGTTTTCTGTAACAGCTGTGACTCCTAAACGTTTTTCAGATATTTCAATAATCACTTTTTTAATTTTCGAATTTAAAGATACAGCAGGTTTTTCGTTAATTGTAAGCAAATCCTTCACAGTTAAATATAATTTTTTCCCTAGTGCTCCTCCAGGGTGATATTTAGCAAAATCATCACTTGAGAACCCTCTAATTTTTAAAAGGCAAACCGCTAAGGCATCGCCCATGACAAGTTGAGCTGTTGTGCTCGTGGTCGGAGCTAAGTTGTTAGGACATGCTTCCTTTTCTACATAACAATTTAAAACAAAATTTGCTTGCTCTGCCAACATAGATTTCATATTTCCTGTGATTGCAATAAGTGGGTTTTTAGCTTTTTTAAGTAGTGGGATTAAAACCTTTATTTCTGGAGTGTTACCACTTTTGGATATGCAAATCACAACGTCATTTTTCAATACAAGACCTAAGTCTCCATGAATAGCATCTGCAGCATGCATAAATACTGAAGGAGTACCTGTAGAGTTGAGTGTAGCTACAATTTTGTTAGCAATAATAGCACTTTTTCCTATTCCAGTTATTATTACACGTCCTTCTGAGTTATAAATTAACTCCACAGCATCAGCAAATGATTGATCTAATAATTCAGCAACTTTTGAAATTGCAATACTTTCATCAATAATAGTGTTTTTGGCGTATGATAATATATTTTTTTTCGAGTTCAAATTTTATATATTTTGGTTGTGTAATTATTTAAATATTTTTACCTTTAAATAAGTTACAAAAATAACAAAATAAAAAGGAGTGTTTCTTAAGTTTATTCTAGTTTTTGATTAAATAAGGTAACATTTCTTAATATACGGTTAAGAAATTTAACTATCAATGAGTATTTCGACCAAAGAATTACATTCAGCACTAAAAACTTATTTTGGTTTTAGTAAATTTAAGGGCCTTCAAGAGCAAGTAATAATTAGTATTCTTTCCAAGAAAAATACTTTTGCAATTATGCCAACCGGGGGCGGAAAATCACTTTGCTATCAACTTCCTGCTCTAATGCAGGACGGTACAGCAATTATAGTATCTCCTTTAATTGCCTTAATGAAAAATCAAGTTGATGCAATTCGAGGTATTTCTGATCAAGAAGGAATTGCTCATGTTTTAAATTCTTCATTAAATAAATCAGAAATTAAACAAGTTAAGACTGATATTGAATCTGGGATTACCAAGCTTTTGTATGTAGCACCTGAATCCCTTTCAAAAGCTGAAAACATAGTTTTTTTAAAAGATCAAACTATTTCTTTCATGGCTGTAGACGAAGCTCACTGTATTAGTGAATGGGGGCATGATTTTAGACCAGAATACAGAAATTTAAAGTATATTATATCACAAATAGGTGATAATATCCCTATTATAGGACTGACTGCTACTGCTACCCCAAAAGTTCAGGAAGATATTTTAAAAAACTTAGGAACTACAGATGCTAATACTTTTAAAGCTTCTTTTAATAGACCAAATCTGTATTATGAAATATTACCTAAGACAGCACAAGTAGATAATGATATAATCAGGTTTATCAAGCTAAATCAGGGTAAATCGGGTATTATTTATTGTTTGAGTAGAAAAAAAGTTGAGGAGCTATCACAAATTCTACAAGTGAATCAAATTAAAGCGGTACCATATCATGCGGGATTAGATGCAAAAACTCGTTCAAAACATCAAGATATGTTTTTGATGGAGGATGTTGATGTAGTCGTTGCTACAATAGCTTTTGGTATGGGAATAGATAAACCAGATGTGCGTTTTGTAATTCATCATGATATACCAAAAAGTATAGAGAGTTATTATCAGGAAACTGGTCGTGCAGGCCGTGATGGTGGTGAAGGGCACTGTTTGGCATATTATGCTTACAAGGACATTGAAAAGTTAGAAAAGTTCATGTCTGGTAAGCCAGTAGCTGAACAAGAGATTGGTTTTGCTTTGTTACAAGAAG
>ERZ1048068.2994-NODE-2994-length-11372-cov-5.930105_pt1 | contig 11372 bp, 9 predicted proteins | sample MGYA00383098_ERZ1048068 | MGnify/ENA primary metagenome ERZ1048068 (study PRJEB29581, sample SAMEA5548368) | metagenome | biome: marine; feature: coastal; material: water | depth 1 m | study: Short-term variability in the microbial, nano- and picoplankton... | reverse complement strand
AATAGTAATAGTAATAGTAATAGTAATAGTAATAGTAATAGTAATAGTAATAGTAATAGTAGTAGTATTAATAGTAATAGTAATCGTAATAATAGTAATAGTATAAGAAAACGCCCATTTGGAGAATTAAATCATTTATTTACGGTATCATCGAACCCAATAATTGGACATTCATTTTAATTTAATTTAATTTAATTCGTTTTTTTTATTATTTTTAAATAACTATAATTTTTAAATAATTAATAGTAAATAATGAATATTAATTCTTTAGTTAAAAATAATTTTATTATCGCAATACCAGTTGCAATATTACTTGTAATATGTTTAAAAAAATTTAATGAATTTAGAACTATGAATAATGAAAGTAAAGAGGAAGGGGATATAAATGAAGAAGATAAACCATCATATGATATTAAATATTATCTAAAATCTTTAGTAATTTGTTATTTATTAGGTATAGTTTTTGTTATATTAATTAAAAAGGGTTATAACTATTATACAAATGGAATTAAATTAGATAATAATACTGAAGGAACTTTATCTCAAGTTAAAGAATTAATAGAAAATACAACACCTCTTTTTAAAAAAGAAGAAGCCATTGTAAAAAGAGAGACCGAATTGAAAAATGATATTAAAGACTTAAATGTTGATATAGATACATCTAATTTAGAAACAATTGAAATCCCCAGTTCTCAATTAAAACAATCTAATGTTGTAAATGAGAAACCTACATCATCTCCAGAATTAGAATCTACTATTAAAACTTCTAAAATTTTAGAACCTCCTTCTTATACCAATGAAAATACTTTAGAAACGAAAAAAAAAATGCTTTTAGAAAAGAAAAAAAAACTATTAGCTCTTAAAAACCAACAAAAAAAACCTAAAAAAATAGAACAATTCCAAACAGGAACACCCAATTTTTAAGTAATATTATTGTATTATAAATAATTTAAATTTATATTATTTTTCATTAAAATTTTATTATAGTTATTTATATAAGTTATATAATAATAGTATATTAAATATTTATTTTAATATCAACCTTATTTAAATATGAAACGCAATTTTAATAAGAAATTTAATAACTTATTCAAAGATAAACATTTTATAGGAGTTATTCTAGTATTATTCTTATTTTATATTATTTTTTTTGAATATATAAATAAAGATACAAAACAACAAATATTCAATACAATTTCTAACCCAATTGTTTTAATTTCATCTATTGTTTTAATAGGACTAATATTATATTCTAATTTTACAATAGGTATGTTGTTAGTATTTACATTACTATTATCTCTTACTTTTAATAGGGAATCTAGTAATTTTACAAATAAATTAATATTACAAGAACAAATTCCTATTTTAGAACAATTTAGAAATTCAAAAAATATTAAAAATAAGAATATAAATAATAAAGATACTGTAGAAGGTTTTAAAAGCAAGAGTTTTATTGAAAAAACTGTTGAAAAACTCACAAATGAATTAGAAGAAGGTATTAAAGAAAACAACCAAATAGAAGAAAAATACAAAAATACCGCAAATAGGGAGGATTTTGATAATACAGATAACACCCCTAACTTAAATAAAGAAAAAAAAGAAAAATATAAAAACTCCAATAAAAATAATAAAAATGAAAAAACAATTCAAAGGCGTAAATTTGATTATACTAATAAAGAAGATAAATCATTAGTATATTCACGAGAAGTGCTCAAAGAAGTTGTAAATCGTATTAATTATGAATATGAGGATAGAGAATACCTCAAAAAATACATTGGTTCCAAATTCGAAGAAATCATAGACCTTCTTGGATTACTAGAAGAAGATTAATGTTTAGCAAATCTTATATTTTTATAATACATCATAAAAACCAAATACCCCATAATATATCCAACAATTACTTGTTGATTTGTATGAACTTTAGACATATAAACCCTTCCATACATAACAAGTAATACAGAAAACATTAATATAAATATTAATACATTTTTTTCAGTCTTTTTTAAATCACTTTTCATAATCATATATATTAAAAATAGTGAAAATACACTAGCATTTTGAGAGTGTGCTGAAGGCATCCCATATGAGTTTCTCAAATAACTTATTGAAGATTCTATATTATTAGGTCTTGAACCTTGACCAATTATAGGATATATTTTATCTTTCATTATAGGTCTAAATATACTTTCCTTTAAAAATGTATTTATTATTCCTGATAATAACAATAATATTATTAAATCCTTACTAAATTCATACTTAGTACATAATAATAAATAAAAAGCAACTACATAAGTTAGTAATGGAAAATATACAGTTATTTGTTCAATAATATTTTTCATTGTTATAATTATATTTCCGATTATATTTATGTATTATATTTTATTATATTAATATATATTAAGTTATTACAATAACTATTTTCTAAAATAGGACAATATTAAAAATGAAAAAAACAAAAAAACATACGTCTAGTAAACATAAAATAATACAACCCCTAAAACATTATTATAAAGATATTGTATATATATCTTCTTTATTAAATCACATTAATAAAAATATAAAAATTAAGTATGATAATGTAGAAGAATTATATTACATACCATCTTATTATAAAGTGTTTCTATTATACGTATATGATTTTAAACATAATCATCAACCAGATACAAAACTTACAAGACAAGTTAATACAGTATGTGAATTCTTAGGAAAGGATATTAAAAATACAAATAATATGGCTGATATTAATACTATTTATAAACTCAATTTACAAAAAAAAACATTAACTAAATTTAATAATTTAGTGGAAGATAAATGTGCTGATTTACTCTTAGAATTCCAACACGATTTATTAAATAATTATGACACGCTTCCACAAAGTATTTTAAAACTTAATATACCAGAGGAACATCGGTTCCTCTATAATACATTTATATCTTTTGATAATATTGAAACCATACGGAAATGTTGCAAATACAAAATAAATGTGGAATACACTTACCAATCTCAAACTACAAATCAAAATCACAATTTTATTATATATTTACCTACAAAAGATAAAGAAGGACTCTTTAATAAATCACCTAAAATTATATCATTATTAAAAGAAGTCGCTACTAGATTAGCATTTTTCAATATTTATTTAAAAACAGAAAAGAAACCTCTCTTTACAATATATTATAGCAATCTCAAAAAAAAACTAACTATAAATCCTGCTGAATCAATATCTTCTCATTCACATAATCATTCACATACACCTACAATAAGACCTATAAATATAAATACTGCTGCTACTGATACAAAAACTAAAATAATTATATGGAGAAAAGAAGAATTACTGAAAAGTATTTATCACGAAAGCATTCATTTTCATAACTTAGATATTCGCGATCCAGATTACGAAAAAGAGTTTGAAAGAGAATTAAAAACCCTTTTAAATATAACACCTCAATCTGAAGTATTTATAAGAGAGGCATATACAGAATGTAGTGCAAATCTCCTTAATATAATATCCTATCTTACATTTAAAAAGCAACCCCTTAAAAATAACGCGAGTTCCTACAAAGTATTTATAAAACATCTTAATAAAGAAAAAACATATAGTATAGAAAAAGTCGTTGATATATTACGCTTTAGCAGATTTACTAGATATGAAGATTTAATTAAAAGTAAAACTAAAAATAAAAGTAAAACAAAAATTAAAACAGAAAAGTCAATTAAATCAGTTCTTAATCAAAATACACCAGCATTATCCTATTATATTATTAAATCGGCGTTTTTACATAATATTGATGCATTTTTAGGTTTCAATAATAAAACGCGACTAGAACTTAATTTTAATACTATGAACAACACTACAGTAAATACTAAGCAACGCGACTTTTTATTATTTGTTAAAAACTTACTTTTAAATGATAAAAAATGGATAAACTTAATTAATAAAAAAATGGCAAAACAAAAAACCAAAAAACAAACCAAATCAATGAAGATGACTTATTTGAGTTAATTAACTAAAGATTTGAAGGGTTTATCAATGGTGTTTTTCTTTGAAAGGTGAAGGAGTGTCGCTCCATTTTTACTGTATATTCTAAATAAATCATCAACATCTTTATGGAAGTATGCGTCTTCTGACATACCATCAATTGTTCCGTCCATATTTAAATATTGTTTATTAAATTGATTATCAACCATAAATATATAAAGTTTCATATTTTCCTTAACTCCAAGATTATTTAACATGTTTTTAACACCACTTCTATATTTTGGATATTTAAACTCATTTTTTTTATTAGAGTTTTCTTTTATGATAGATATTTCATATCCTAATAAATTGTTTTCTAAATCTCCAAGTGTACTAGAATAATTTTCTTTCAAATTTAATAAATTATCGTGTTTTTTTTGTAATTCAACTTCATAATCACAAACTAATTCATCTAATACATAAAAACTTAATACATACCCATCTTCTTCATTAGTATCTAAATTTATTTTTTTTGTTAATATCATATAAACATTATCAAATTCTTTATATTGATATGGGGGAACAAAATATTTACCAATAAATGTTTCTAGTTCAATATCATCTGTTGATGTAGTATCTTGAAAATGTGATTCGACTTTATTAAAGTTATCATTAAATACTCGGTCTTTATCAAAAATTTTATTATCATGTTCTTTATAATAATCCACTATAAAACTATTATATATATCTTTATCTGTTTCATTTATAGAAGCAATGTAATTCTCAACTTCTTGAACGATTTCAGCATCTTCTTCTATATTTACATTTGATAATTCATTTAATCTATTATTGAATTTTTCCATTTTATTTTTTAACACCCGACTTTTAATACCGTTTTTATATTCAGGTAAATTTTTTAAATTTTCTTTAGTTGAATTAAATTCATGTTCCATTTTTTCATTTAATAGTTTTTCAGTATTATCTTCTATATAATTACTTATATCAATATTATTAAATTTCTCGGTCATCATTTCCGTGTTCTTACAACCATCTGTAAAAACAAATAATAAGACCGTAAATAATATTATAAGTAAAAAGTAATTAGTAGTATTTGCTTTTTCCATTTCGTATATAGTATAATGTTATATTTTTTAATATATAAAATATATTTTAAAAATTTATAACTCTATTGTTATTTACTAATATAATATTTATAAATATAAAATTAATAATTAAAAATTCAAAAAAAAAAAATATATAAATAAAATAATGAATTATTTAGAAGAAGATTTACCACGTCTTCCACCTCCTTCGTGACTTTCGCCTCTTTCACTATCACTTCTCTCTTCACTGTGATTATGACCTCCTCGCGAATGACGAGGGGACGATTGATGGAAATCACACATTAATTTACCACCTCCATAACCAGTGATGTTTGTTCCGTGATATGGGTGTTTTTCTCCTTCATTATGAGTAAGAATAAAAGAAACATATTCTCCTTGTGTAAGTGTGCGATAATTACTTACTTGAGGACAAATATTGGTTTGATGAACGAATACATCAATACCATTATGTTCTCCATCACTTAAAACTGTAATGAAACCATAATTGAGTTGATTACTGAACCACTTTACTTGACCTACAATTGGAGTTGAACCTTCAGACATTTTTTATTGATATGTTTCAATAAACTTACTTTGTTACTAATGTTATATAATGCGATATATATAGAAATATATAACCAATGAATTTTATATATGATATAGTAAATATAGTTTTAAATTGTTTTATTTTATAGTTTTATATTTTCCGATATTTATAAATTTTTATATTTATATTTTTATATCTAAATTTTTATTATTTTTATTTTTATTAAAATATAAAAATAGTTAGACAAATAATGAAATACAAGAAATATTAAATCCTTCCAATACCATACCATCTTCTTCTACTTGACTTAAAAACCACCATCCATATGGTATATATAAACAGTTTCCTTCGCGCAATATTATTTCTATATACTCTACTTTATTAAACGGTTCTTTATTTGTTTCTTCTTCATTCCAAAAATTAACCACGCTTTTAGTAGGATTTTTTTTAATTAATTTCTTTTCTGTATCAGATAATTGAAGATTATTAATTTCATTATCTTTAATATTTTCTTTTTTAATAAATTGTGTTTGATTCGGAGATGCTAAATAATATCTTTGAGTACCCATAATTTGACATATTATATGTCGGTGTTGTGTTTCTAGAGTGAAAAATTCTTCTGTATCAAGTATATTTTTTTCTGTAAAATAATAATCCCAACCCAATGAAGAACATAAACTATAAGAATTAAAACAATCTATTAAATCCTTATAGAAAGTTTTATCATTAAGCGACATTGTATTTATTTCTTCTTGTGATTTATCGAATATATTAATAATAGGTTCCCATTCATATAAAACATTTTTAAACACTGTTGGGGATTTTTCTTGTAATAAATCTTGTATTTTATCTATAGAGGGATTTATGGTTTGTAATATTTCAATATTATTATTTATTTTTTTTAAACTAGATATATGACAATATAATACTAATATTAAAATTAATAATAAAATACATATAATATATGAAATCAGTTTCATTTTGTATAATTTAAATTATCTATCTTCTTATTTATCTGTTTAATTATATTCTCAATTATATTATTTTAATTAAATATGAGTTTATTAAATTATATTAAAAACGATAAAAAACAATAAAAATAATTATTAATAAATTTGAGTATTAGTTCATTTTTTTAAATATATTTTTTTCTAGTTTATCTAGTTTAGTTTTATAGTATTTATAATTGTTATATAATTCAACATTTTTATTTATATTTGCTTTTTTCTTTAAAAAATAGTCTAGTTTGTTTTTAATATTTGTTTTTTCATTTTCTATATCATTTATATTTTCTTTACCTATTATAATCTGTTTCTTTATAAAATTAGAAAATATTTCTATTGTTTTATTTTCAAAAACCCCGAAACCGTCTAAATCCTTTATTATAATGGGGTAATTATTATTCACACTATTATCATAATTTTTAATCATATCAAATAATTGATGTTTCGTTATAGTATTATGTGGTTTATAATCCACATCTCCATAAGAGACTTTATAGTTGTGTGATTTTATACTAGATTGCAATTTCAGTGTCCCTCTCGAATTATATTTAGTTTTTATAAATTCCAAAGTTTTGATATCTAGTTTATAATCCACAATTTTAATTTTATTATCTTTAATTAATTCTATTAAACTATAAACTTCTTTTGTATCAAAGAAAAAAAATTCATTTATAGAATCTATATTACTCTTATTATTAAACAAAATAGTTAAATATGAATTATAAACAGTCTTGTTTAAATCTTTATAACTTTCTATTTTCTTATTTCTTATTTCCTTTATGTTTTCAATATGTGTTATATTTTCCTTTACTAATTTGGATATATTGCTTTTAATAACTTTTAATTGTTTATTAAACGTTTTATTTTTATTATTCATTTTTTCCACTTCTTTTAAATAAAAATTTTTATAATCTAGTTTAATTTTATTAATATTATCAAGTAAGAATAAACTACATATTGGATTATTATCTCGCATATTATATTCAAATTCGTAATCATTATATAAATCATGTTCAGTATATGTTATAGTATTTTCATATAAATAAGGTGTTTCAAATTTAAGGTGTTTATTATCATATAAAGTGTTTACTATCGTTTTTATTATTTTATTTTCATTTAAGTTTTCATCAATAATATATTTTTCATTTAAAAATAAGTAAATTGGTTTATCATTATCATCATCAGTATTCATTTTGATATTATCATTCATTAAAATTGTAATTTGCTCTAATTTATATAAAAACCGTTTTATAATATTATTTTCAAGTTCTAGTTTAGTTTTTAATGTATTATATTCTTCACTTAATAATGAAATTTTATTATCTAGTCTATTTAATATAAAAACTGACTTACTCTCATATTTGTTTTTTAAAGATAAATATGTTTTTATTTTACTAGAAATACTATCGTTATTGAGTTTATCATATTCTTCTATAATTTCAATATTTATATATTTCGGAGTTATTTTATACATTTTACGATATGATTTACACTATTACTAATATTAATATTAATATTAATATTAATATTTAAATTATTAGTAATATATTGTTTAAAATTATTTATATTAATATATTATAATAATCATCATTAAAATAATGACAAAAACAAATACAAAAACAAATACAAAAACAAATACAAAAACAAATACAAAAACAAATACAAAATTAGTATTATTAATAATTATTTTATTAATAATATTATGGTTATCAAGAATTAAGACTAAATCATCTTTTGGAAACACATATTCTTTTATTAGAGATAACTCAGATACTCCTTATAGTTTTAAACCAGTATATAAACCATTAAAAGTAAAATATAAAAAATGTAATTATCTTAAGTTACAAAATACACTAAATACTATTTTTACAAAATACCAAATTGAAAAAATTAAAGAAACAGATGCTAATTGGGATTTATATATATTGTGTGGTTATAATTATGCTGAAGAAGAACTTAAAAATATAAAAATTACACATCCTGAACAAAAAGTATATGCTATAAAAGGATGTGATAAAATAGCCAGTAAAAATGAACTATGGAAAATTGTAAGGGATTTTTATGGTAATGAAAAGGCGTCTCAATTAATACCAGAGTCTTTTATAATTAATGATCCAAAAGATATTAAAATGTTTAAAAAGAGATATAGTAAATATAATTTATATTTATTAAAGAAAAATATACAAAGAAAAGAAGGGATATTAATTACGAATGATTATGATAAAATATTAACAATAATCGAAAAAACAAACAAAAATATTAGAGATTTTTATAATCCACTCAATTTTGATGCTAATACCAATCTAGATGATTATTATAAAGAATTATTAACTAAAAATACAAATAATAATAATAATACAAGAAATAATACAAGAAATAATACAAGAAATAATGTTAAAGAAGAAGAAGATTTAAATAAAAATCAAAAAATAAATTCACTTATAAATAATTATAAAATTATACAATTATATATAGATAATGTGTTTTTAATTAAAAATCGAAAATGTAATTTGCGTCTTTATTTCTTAATAGTATGTAATAAAGGAGATAAACGGGGGTATTTATATAATCAAGGAAAATGTATTTATACTAATAAAGATTATAATAATTCAAAAGATAAAAAAATATTTGATAAAGAAGAACATTTAACCAGTTATTTACTAGACCAAGATATTTATAAAACACATCCAGAATCATTAGATGATTTAAGTCATTTTATAGGTAAAAATAAATTTAATTGTTTATGGAATCAGATAAATATATTATTTGTAAATATTATGACTGCTATACACGGAAAAATTTGTAATAGTAAAAAACTGAATAATATATTAACATTCCAATTATTCGGTGCTGATGTAATATTCACCAAAAACCTTCATCCATATCTCCTTGAATTTAACAAAGGTCCTTCAATGAAATATATGAATAACCGTGATAAAATGATGAAACTTAAATTAACAGAAGATGTTTTTAAAAAAGTAAATATTATTCCTTTTTCAAAAGGAGAAAAATCAAACTTCAACGAAATTAAAATCAAAAATTACAAAAACTTTTAATTTTCCAAAATTTTAAACTTTCTTTTTAAAATGTTTTAATAACTTTACTGTTATATTTATAAAACTTTTACTGTTGTTTTATTTTGTATGTGATATTATTAAAATATCTCTTATTTTTTTTTACTTTAAAAATAAAATAATTAAAAGTAGAAAAAATAATTTTTAGAAAAAAACAGTTTTAAGTTTTAAAAAATATAATTCGTTCCTCTTTTCGCGAGAAAAAAATAAAATATCTGCTCTCCCTCTCTCCTATAAAAATCTAAATTTTTATAGATTTTATAGATTTTTATAGAAGTTCATACAATTATATACTATTATAACCCCTTTTTCATAGAAGTTTTATAGAAGTTTATAGAAGTTTATAGATATTTATAGAAGTTTATAGAAGTTAACTTATAAATATGATATATACAATCGTTTTAGTATTTTTAGTATTTTTTTTATAGATGTTTTATAGAAGTTTATAATTTTAATTTAATTTTAATTTAAAATAATTTTCTAACTTATATTTATAAATAATTAATTCAAATATGCCTAATTATACTTGTACTATTTGTTCTCGCAGTTTTAGAAGAAAAGACTATTTAATGAAGCACTATAAACGGAAAAATCCATGTAAACCAGTAGGAAATGTAGAAAGTAGTATGTCGGGTAAGTCTAAAGTAAACATTTTAGAGGTAGAAGGTAAGTCTAAAGTAAGTCCTTCTATAGATTTGGGTAAGTCTAAAGTAAGTCCTTCTATAGATTTGGGTAAGTCTAAAGTAAGTCCTTCTGAAAATTTAGAAGTTGATATAGAAAATAGTAATAGTATTGAAGAAAATAGTAAAAAGGTATATAATTGTAGTTATTGTAATAAAGAATATTATCATAAACAAAGTAAATATAAACATTTAAAAAACTGCAAAATATATCAAAATATTAAAGAAAAAGCTAAAAAATTTGATAATATTGTTGAAAAATTAGAAAAAAATAACAAAAGTTTAATTTTAGTAAATGATAATAATGAAGAAAAAATAAAAATTAGAAATAATGAAAAAATTAAAGAAACAGATATTGTATTAAGTAATAAAGAAAAATCGTTAAATGAAAATAATAGGTGTTGCGACACTACGACAGTCCGAGGGGGGATGGGGGACGAGCCCAATAATAATATTACACAAAACAATAATAGAAATACACTCAATAATTCAAATAATACTAATAATACATTAAATAATACAGTTAATAATCATAATTCTAATAATACAAATAACAATACAAATAATAATACAGTAATTATAAATCATATAAATCCTTTTGGAAAGGAAAACTTAGAATCAATAACAGAAGAAAAAATTATTAATATATTAAATCAAAATTTTAATTCATTTCAAGAAACAATAAAAGCAATTCATAAAGATATTCCAGAAAACAGTAATTTCTATCTTCCAAATAAAAGTGATAGAAAACACATATTATATTATGATGGAATTAATAATATTTACGAATCTTCTACTAAATTCAAAGATAAGTTATGTGATAAAATTATTAAACAAATAGAAGAATGGTATAATCGTTATAATAAAAGATGTTTTAAAAAAAAGAGAAACATGTTAAAAAATGTTTTTAATGAATATTATGATGGTAAGTTAGAAGAACGCTATAATATAGAGGTAGATAAATTTTTACTAACATATAGTAATGAAATTAAAAAAATAATTAACA
>ERZ1048068.2987-NODE-2987-length-11394-cov-6.745833_pt1 | contig 11394 bp, 12 predicted proteins | sample MGYA00383098_ERZ1048068 | MGnify/ENA primary metagenome ERZ1048068 (study PRJEB29581, sample SAMEA5548368) | metagenome | biome: marine; feature: coastal; material: water | depth 1 m | study: Short-term variability in the microbial, nano- and picoplankton... | reverse complement strand
CTATTTCGCTTTGTGAGACTGCGTATGACAATTTCTTAACTTATCGGTACTTGATGATTTTAAATTTCATTTCTGATAGTGAATCTCCCATTGGAAAACGCTGCGGATCTATTTGGGCCCGATGAGTGATTTGTAAGTGTCGATGAGCGCAGCGGCGTTTTTATCGGACAACTCAAGCTCGCCTGCCTCAATTTGAAACGCCATCTCGACTAAGCGTGCATTCATTGGTGCATCTTTCCCGGCAGCCTTGAGCCTTTCAATCACCAATCCGTTGACTTCATCAATCTCGGCGCGTCTGCCTTTGCGCCAATCCTGCAAAGAGCAGGGCCCCGCGTCTTGGACCACGGGCCTTTAGTATTAGCCGTGTAAATTCATTCGGGGGTAATTTTGTTTGGCAACGCCATCTTTATTCACGTACCAATTTCAAGCCAACCCGTACCGCTGCTCTCGCTGAGTGGCGTCAATTATTGAGCGCATAGATTTAGGCTTCACCAGCAATCCGATGCGAGTTCTCATTCGTCTGACAGCACCAGCCCCATGGTTGTTCGAATCCGATCACCAGTGCCCTCAAGGCGGTGATGTGCTTTCTCGAATGACGAGCGATACCGGCAAGACTGTGGCGCGCTCCAAATTCTCTTCATTGGGTGTCACAATCCGCGCTAATAGCATTTTTGCAGCGGTTTCGCCTATCATCATGCGGTCCTGCCTTATGGACGTTAACGGCGGGATGAACTGTTCGGCCAGATCAATATCATCAAAACCCATGACCGACACATGATCAGGTACCTTGAAATCGTGGCGCGAAAGTTCGGCGATGAAACCCATCGCCAGTTGATCGGATGCGCAAAACACCGCCGTTGGACGGTCATTCATGGCGATCCATTCTTGCGCCGCCAGACAGCCTGCCGCAAGAGTGAAGTCTCCAGTCATGATCCATTCCGGTTTCAGTTCGAGGCCAAGGTCCGCGAGTTCTTCGACAAAAGCCTCTTTTCGGGTCTGGCCAAGCACGTTGTCTATCGGGCCCGTGATATGGGCGATTTTGGTGTGCCCAAGCCCAAACAAGTGATTCACAGCAATGCGTGTGCCTGTGCGGTTTTCACACCGTACAGACGGAAAGTTCGCGTCCTCGACCCACTCACAGGCGAAGAGGATCCGTTCGGTATGTGACGCAGCGGAGAGCATCTCAACGACATCTGTTTCAAGACCGCCATCAAGGACGATCATGCCATCCGCACGAGCGTCATCCAAATAATCAATTAGGCGTTCGCCACTGTCATGGACATGTTGGGTGCTGGCAATAAGCATTGAATACCCCTGTCGCGCCAAGACGCGAGAGATGCCTTCAAGGATTGCTGAAAAGAATGGATTGGCCAGATCGGGAAGCAGAACCAGTACTGAATGCGCACGTTGGGTACGCAGATTTCGCGCGGCGTGATTGATGCGGTAACCGGTGGCTTTCACGGCGTCGGCCACCCGCCTACGGGTCGATTCGGATACGACTACAGGGTTCGAAAGCGTCCGTGAGACCGTCGCTGTCGATACCTTTGCAACCCGTGCAACATCTTGAAGTGTCGAGGTTTTCAACGTGCTGTTGCCTTATTTTTGTTGATACATTTGTAATCGATTACATATTTTGTTGACTCAAATAGCAAGACTGTTTCAGTATGTAATCGATTGCAGGTCGAGGGAGCTCGGTCTTGGTCTCAAAATCATAGTCGGGTATCCGCGTTTTCTGGGAGGAAAAAATGTCTAAAATTCTCAAATCTGCTTTGCTTGGAACCGCTCTAACAGCGGCAACAGCAACAGCCGTCATGGCTGAAGGCGTCGAACTGGAAGTCACTCATTGGTGGACGTCAGGTGGCGAAGCCGCAGCTGTGGCCAAATTTGCTGATGCATGGAATGCAACAGGCAACACTTGGGTCGATGGCGCAATCGCCGGTTCTGGCGGCACAGCGCGCCCCATCATCATTTCGCGCATCATCGGCGGTGACCCGATGGCTGCAACACAGTTGAACCATGGCCGCCAAGCGGAAGAGCTGATCGAAGCTGGTTTGCTCCTTGATCTAACAGATGTCGCAGAAGCTGGCGGCTGGGCTGAAATCGTCAACCCGTCTTCTTTGCTTGACGCATGCACGCTGGACGGTAAAATTTACTGTGTACCAGTGAACATCCACTCTGCACAGTGGATCTGGCTGTCCCACGCAGCATATGAAAGCGCAGGCCTCGACGTGCCAACGGATTGGAACGAATTTACGGCATCCGCAGGCGCGCTTCAGGAAGCAGGCATCTTGCCGCTGGCCATGGGTCAGCAGGGCTGGCAGCAAAACATCGCATTCGGCGCGATCACGCTGGCGGTTGCAGGCCAAGAAGCCTGGAACGGCGTTAACATTGACAAGAACGCTGATGTGGCCCGCGGTCCAGAATACACAGCCGCCTTTGAAGCTGTTGCCGCTGCACGTGACCTTGCAGCCGAATCCAATGTTCAGGATTGGAACATGGCCACAAACTTGGTCATCACCGGTCAGGCTGGTGCGCAGATCATGGGCGACTGGGCACAGGGTGAATTCTCTGTTGCTGAGCAAGTTGAAGGCAAAGATTACTCCTGCCTGCCAGGTTTGGGGCTAAATCCTGTGATCGACACAGGTGGTGATGCGTTCTACTTCCCAGTGAACGACGATCCTGCAATTACAGCCGCACAGAAAGAACTTGCTGCATTGCTGATTTCACCTGAAGTTCAGGTGTCATTCAACCTTGCCAAAGGTTCACTGCCAGTGCGCGGTGATATCGATATGTCCACAGCAAACGGCTGTATGCAAAAGGGCCTCGAGATCCTTGCAAACGGTGGCGTGCTGCCATCTGGCGATATCTCGTTCTCTCAGGACACGACCCTTCAGATTGAAGATTTGCAGGCTCAGTTCTGGTCCAGCGATATGTCTGCAGCGGATGCTCAGGCGGCATACGCTGACATCATCGCAAACGCGGACTAGTATTCTCTCCGTGATAGATGGCTCAGCGGCGTGTTCGCCGAGCCATTGGATTTCCATTCCACTATAGAAACTTAAATGGAGCCGACACGATGACCGTGCCCTCGGTACCCCCCACCCTCAGTGGCAAGCGCCCCAGCAAGCTGTTCAAGAACTGGATGGCAAAGATGGCGTCCCTGCCGATGATTCTGACAGCGCTTGTTGTGTTTGTGGGGGGCACCACTTGGACAGTGACCTATTCGTTCACAGGCTCGCGTATGCTGCCAAGAACGAACTGGGTCGGCCTTGATCAATACGAACGGCTCTGGTCGTCTGATCGCTGGATGATCTCGATCACGAACCTAGGCCTTTATGGCATCTGTTCTTTGATCCTGACTTTGTTCATCGGCTTTACGCTCGCGGCCTGTCTTGATCGCAAAATCCGGTTTGAAGGCGTCTTTCGCTCCATTTTTCTCTATCCTTTTGCCCTGTCGTTCGTTGTGACGGGCCTTGCATGGCAGTGGATTTTGAACCCTGATTTTGGCATGCAGAGTGTTGTGCGCGATTGGGGCTGGACGGCTTTTAATTTTGATCCGCTGAACAACCCTGATATCGTGATGTTCGGTTTGCTGATTGCGGGCATCTGGCAAGGGTCGGGTTTGATCATGTGCATCATGCTTGCTGGCCTGCGTGGGATTGATGAAGACATCTGGAAAGCTGCCAAGGTCGACGGGATCGGCACGGTCAAAACCTATATCATGGTGGTAATTCCGATGATGCGGCCTGTGTTTGTAACAGCGTTGGTGCTGATCGCGGCGGGCATCATCAAGCTGTATGATCTGGTCGTGGCCCAAACGGGCGGTGGACCGGGGCTAAGCTCAGAAGTACCGGCAAAATACGTGATTGAACTCATGTTCCGAGCTCAGAACTTGGGTCAAGGTTTTGCAGCTTCAACCATGATGTTGTGCTCTGTTGTTATCATTCTAATCCCATGGGCCTACCTTGAATTCGGAGGCCGGAAACGTGGCTGACTTGACAACCAATACCGCAGCAGAGCCACGTGGGCCGAAGCTGAAGAAGGCTTTCTCACGGACCAATATTTTCCTTTATGGTACGTTGATCATGGTCTCCATGTATTACCTGTTGCCGCTGTACGTGATGATCGTCACTTCGTTAAAGGGAATGCCGGAAATCCGTCTGGGAAACGTGTTTGGCCCGCCGATGGACATCACATTTGAGCCATGGGTTAGAGCTTGGTCAGAGGCCTGTACGGGCATTAACTGTGATGGTCTGTCGCGCGGCTTCGGTAACTCAGTCCGCATTCTGATCCCGTCGGTTTTATTGTCCATAGCGATCGCTTCGGTCAACGGCTATGCGCTGTCGAACTGGAAATTTAAAGGGTCTGAGGTTTTTTTTACGATCTTGATTATTGGGGCCTTCATTCCCTATCAGACGATGCTCTATCCGATTGTGATCATGTTGCGCGAATTGGGGCTGATGGGTTCCATTTGGGGATTGGTCCTCGTGCATACGGTTTTTGGAATGCCGATCCTGACGTTGCTGTTTCGAAATTACTTCAGCTCCATCCCGGAAGAGCTGTTTAAGGCTGCGCGCGTGGATGGGGCTGGTTTCTGGCAAATCTATTTCCAGATTATGGTGCCGATGGCGCTGCCGATCTTTGTGGTTGCGATTATCTTGCAGGTCACAGGCATCTGGAACGACTTTTTGTTCGGTGTGATCTACACCAAACCCGCGACCTATCCGATGACGGTGCAGCTCAACAATATTGTGAATTCTGTTCAAGGCGTGAAGGAATACAACGTCAATATGGCGGCAACATTGCTGACCGGATTGGTTCCGCTCGTTATCTATTTCGCTTCCGGAAAACTCTTTGTTCGCGGCATCGCCGCTGGTGCAGTAAAAGGCTGATTTACTCATGGCAAACTCTGTAGAAATCAAAGATCTCGACCTGAACTTCGGTGCGGTCAAGGTCCTCAAACAACTCAACCTCGCCATTGCAGAGGGAGAGTTCCTTGTGCTGCTCGGCTCTTCCGGTTGTGGAAAATCGACACTGCTGAACTGCATCGCCGGTTTGTTGGATGTCACGGACGGGCAAATCTTCATCAAGGGCGAGAACGTCACTTGGGCAGAACCGTCTGATCGTGGCATCGGTATGGTGTTTCAGTCCTACGCGCTTTACCCGCAGATGACCGTGCGTGGAAACCTGACCTTTGGATTGAAAAACGCAAAAGTCCCCAAGCCGGAGATTGCAAAACGTGTGGCGCGGGCGGCCGAGATTTTACAGATCGAGTCGCTGTTGGATCGTAAGCCGGGTGCTTTGTCAGGCGGTCAGCGCCAGCGCGTTGCGATTGGTCGTGCTTTGGTCCGGGACGTCGATGTGTTCTTGTTTGATGAACCGCTGTCCAACCTCGACGCGAAACTGCGCACAGATTTGCGGGTTGAGCTTAAGCGTCTGCACCAGCAGCTGAAAAATACTATGATCTACGTGACCCACGATCAGGTCGAAGCCATGACGCTGGCAGACAGAATTTCGATTATGAAAGACGGCCTAATTGAACAGTTGGACACGCCCGAGGTAATCTACGCCAAACCTTGCAATAAATACGTGGCTGACTTCATTGGCTCCCCTGCGATGAACCTGTTTGCCGGTCAGTTGAACGGCACGACGTTCACGTGTGACGGTTTCACAGTAGACGTGGCGGGTTATGAGTTTGCCGATGACACCCGCACAGATGGTGCTGCATGGCTTGGCATCCGCCCCGAACATATTGTAACTGGAGACGTGGCGCAGGGCATTTCTTTCGCTGGTGTCGCAGAGATTGACATTGTGGAACCTATGGGCTCTGACACTCTGGTTTGGGTCAATTTTGCGGGCCAATCGGTTCGCGTGCGCACCGAGGGGCAATCGGGCCTCAAATCCGGCGACACCCTGTCAATCGGTTTTGATGCAGCACGGCTGCATCTGTTCGACGTTGCCACTGAAATCCGTCTTTAATTCTTGGAACCAAACATATGACACCAGCACTGCAACTCTATTCGATGCGCGATTGCGCGGATCAAATCGCGCTTTTGGCGCAACTGCCCGCTATGGGGATTACCCGTGTCGAAGGCTACGGCGGCGTTTACAGCGACCCTGCGGCCTACCGTTCGGCGATGGATGCCAACGGTATTTCGATGCCGTCTGGCCACATGGGACTGGATGACATCGAGGCTGATTTCGATGCCACGATGGGGATCATCGAAACCCTAGGCATTACCCATGTCTTTGCGCCCTACCTTGAGGAAAAGGACCGTCCTGATACGGTGAGCGGATGGGCCGCTCTCGGCCAACGCCTTAACGCGGTCGGTCAGAAATACACCGCTTGCGGCATCACCTTTGGCTGGCACAATCACGATTTCGAATTCGTGACTCTCGCCGATGGTAGCACTCCAATGGACATCCTTCTCGACGCCGCCCCGGATATTGCGTGGGAGGCCGATCTGGCTTGGATCGTGCGCGGCGGGCGTGACCCGAGTGACTATGTCCAGCGTTATGCTGGTCGCCTTTCGGCGATCCACGTCAAAGACATCGCTATGGCGGGTACCAATCTGGATGAAGATGGCTGGTCTGATCTGGGGGCCGGGACGATGGATTGGACCGCTCTCTTGCAGGCGTGCCGCAGTGCGTCCGGCGATCTGATCTACGCGCTGGAACATGACAAGCCGGGCGATCCTGTTGGCTACGCTAGCCGATCTGCCGCTGCGTTTAAAAACCTGTGGAGGAGTACCAATGAATAAAAACCTTGGCGTCGGCATCATCGGTTGTGGCAATATCTCTGCGGCCTACCTGCAATTGGCCCCAATGTTCAAAGGCTACGACATCGTCGCCGTGGCGGACATCAATATGGCCAATGCGCGCGCCAGAGCATCGGAATTTAACGTGCGCGCCGACACGGTCGATGACCTGCTCGCGTCAAGCGACGTTGATCTGGTAATCAACCTCACCATTCCAGCGGCCCATGTCGGTGTGTCTCGTGCCATTCTTCAGGCGGGCAAACATGTTTATTCTGAAAAACCCTTTGTGCTGAGCCTGTCCGAAGCGAAAGAACTTGGGGACATTGCCAAAGAAAACAATCTGCGGATCGGCTCCGCGCCTGACACGTATATGGGGGGGAGCCACCAAATGGCACGCTCACTGATTGATGCGGGTGCAATAGGCAAAGTCACCTCAGGCACGGCTGTTGTCATGTCCAGCGGTATGGAAGACTGGCACCCGAACCCTGATTTCTTTTTTCAAAAGGGTGGGGGGCCGATCCTTGATTTGGGGCCTTATTACATCTGCAATCTGGTGCAGCTGCTTGGCCCTGTCCAAAAAGTCACGAGCTTTACCGGAATGGCTAGTGACACCCGCACCATCCGGAACGGCCCGCGTAACGGTGAAACCGTGCCGGTTGAAACCCCGACAACGATCCATTCGGTTCTGTCCTTTGCCAATGGCGCGATCATCACGCTTTTGGCCAGTTGGGATGTATGGGCCAGCAATCACCCGATTATGGAGCTTTATGGCACAAACGGGACCATGGATTTGCCAGACCCGAATTTCTTCGGCGGCAAACTGACCGTGACCGAACGCGGTGGTGATCCGGTTGAAAAATCGTGGGACCATCCGTTCAGCATCGCCAATTTCGAAGATGTGCACGCCAACTACCGTGGGGCAGGGCTTGCCGATATGGCCTTGGCGATTTCTGATGATCGTCCGCACCGCTGCAACGACGCCTTTGCGACCCATGTTGTCGAGGTTATGACAGCCATCCTCGAGGCCGGTGAAACTGGAAACGTCATGACACTGACAACCACCTGTGGCCGACCTGACGCCATGGGCCCTGATCAAGCCCGCGCCCTTTTGGCATGATCGAAAATTATCGGAGAATGAAATGACCAATTCCATCAAAGGCCCTGCGCTGTTCCTGGCCCAGTTTCTTGGCGATGAAGCGCCGTTCAACTCCTTGCCCGCGATTGTCGAGTGGGCCGCGGGATTGGGTTACAAAGGTGTGCAAATTCCGTCGTGGGATGCGCGGGTCCTTGACTTGGACAAGGCCGCGAGCAGCAAGGATTACTGCGATGAGGTCACAGGAATTTGTGCAGAATACGGCGTAACCATCACCGAACTGTCCTGCCATCTGCAAAGCCAGATTGTGGCCGTGCATCCCGCCTATGACACCGCCTTTGATGCTTTTGCGCCCGCGTATTTGCACGGCAAACCGGCTGAACGTCAGGTGTGGGCGGTTGATCAGGTTACCAAGGTGGCGCAGGCGTCGAAAAACCTTGGCCTTGCGGGCGCCGTGGGCTTTACCGGATCACTTGCGTTTCCATATTTCTATCCATGGCCCCAGCGCCCAGCAGGCCTTATCGAAGATGCCTTTGAAGAGTTGGCGCGACGTTGGAAACCCATTCTAGATATCTATGACACCGCAGGCGTCGATTTCGGTTTTGAAGTCCATCCGGGCGAGGACGTGTTCGACGGCACGACTTTTGAACGTTTCCTTACCGCGCTCGATGATCATCCGCGCTGCAAGATCACCTACGATCCCTCACACTTCCTTTTGCAGCAGCTGGATTACCTCGCGTTCATCGACATCTACCACGAGCACATCAGCGCCTTTCACGTCAAAGACGCGGAATTCAATCCAACGGGCAAACAAGGAGTTTATTCCGGTTACGCCGATTGGACCGACCGCGCTGGCCGCTTCCGGTCCCTAGGCGATGGCCAGATCGATTTCAAAGGCATCTTTTCAAGGCTCACCCAATACGGGTTTGAAGGTTGGGCGGTTCTCGAATGGGAATGCTGCCTGAAACACCCCGAACAAGGCGCAGCCGAGGGTGCGCCATTCATTGCTGATCATCTGATCCGCAAAACCGAACGGGCGTTTGACGACTTTGCGGGTGGTAGCACCAATCGGGCCGCTCTTCGCAAATTGATGGGGTTCTAGAATGGCCCCGCTCAAACTTGGCATGGTCGGAGGCGGCCAAGGCGCGTTCATTGGTGGTGTTCACCGGATGGCTGCGCGCCTGGACGGGTGTTTTGACCTCGTGGCCGGAGCGTTCTCGTCCGATCCTGACCGCGCCCACGCCTCCGCCGCTGAGCTTGGCATCGCGGCGGATCGTTCCTACGCGGATTTCAATGAAATGGCCAAAGCCGAGGCCGTGCGATCTGATGGAATTGACGCTGTCTCCATCGTCACGCCCAACCACTTGCACGGGCCGATTGCTGAGGCTTTTCTAGCGCAGGACATTTCAGTGATTTGCGACAAGCCGATGACCGCAACCTTGGTGCAAGCTGAAAGCCTCCTGTCTGCAGCCCAATCTTCCAAAGGGCACTTTTTCCTCACCCATAATTACACCGGCTACCCGATGATCCGGCAAGCGCGTCAGATGGTGGCCGAGGGTGCACTTGGCGAAGTCAGGATCGTTGAGGCGAACTATCTGCAGGACTGGCTCAGCGAGGCCCCCGCTGAGGATAACAAACAAGCCAAATGGCGGATGGACCCGGTCTTGTCTGGTGGGGGTGCTATCGGCGATATCGGCACTCACGCCTATAATCTTGCGTGTTTCGTCATTGGACAGCGGGCCACATCACTAAGTGCCACATTACGTTCTCACGTTGCCGGGCGATCGGTAGACGATGATGCACGCGTTACCTTGCGGTTTGATGCTGGTGCATGGTGCCATATTTGGGCCAGCCAAGTCGCGATTGGCAATGAAAACAACCTGACACTGGCAGTTTATGGCAGTGAAGGATCACTGCGTTGGGCGCAGGAAAATCCGAACGTTCTGTGGTTTTCCAAACTGGGACAGGCGCCCCAGATGATCACCCGGGGTGGTGGTGCTGCAGGCTCTGCGGCCGTCGCCGTCACGCGAATTCCAGCGGGCCATCCCGAGGGCTATCTAGAAGCTTTTGCAACGCTCTATAGAGAGGCCGCGGGCGTTATCGCTTCACAGAACCTGGACGGTGCAACGTTGGGAGTCCAAGATGGTTTGGATGGAGTGCGGTTTGTAGACGCCTGCCAGCGATCATCGCGTGATGAGGCATATTGGATTGACCTTCGTTAGGCATCTTACCGGCACTGTCAGAAGAAACTAACTTGAGACGGGGCAGGCGGTTTCGCAGCCTCGCTGTATGACAAAACACTCCCCCATTCAGGTCCTTTAAAACGAGCAATGAGACCATCCACCTGGCTGTGATGCTTTATGTGCGGTTTGTGCTCTCACTCCGTAACGTGGAAGATCTTTTGCACGAACGAGGTATTGAGGTTGCCCTCACACAAGCTGCCACTGTCGCCATATATAACGAGCGCATACTTCTTCCGCTCTGATGCTGCGCTCCATTTTGAGGCAATGCTCTGCCCAGTCAAATGCTGACCAGCTAAAAAATGACAGTCTCGAACTGATTGCGAAAGGCCGGTTCGCAGAGTACTACGATCCTCTCACGGGTGCGGCCTGTGGTGGGGTGGAATTCACTTGGACAGCGGCCATGGTTATCGAGTTTGTCAGCCAATCGGAGATCGCATGAAACGCTCGCAAGTCAACGCCATCATGATGCAAGCGGATGATATGATCCGCAGCTTTGGCTTCACTCTGCCGCCTTTTGCCTATTGGTCGCCTGAGACGTTCAAACGCAACGCCGCCGCAGCGAGGCCGATCATTGATGCGCAATGCGGCTGGGATATTACCGATTATGGCACCGGTGATTTTGAGGCTTTGGGCTTGTTTTTATTTACCCTACGCAACGGACGCTTGGCCGATTTGAAGCGCGGAGGCGGCATGTGCTACGCGGAAAAACTGTTGATTTCGCGGCAAGATCAACTCTCGCCGATGCATACTCATGTGCTCAAAGCTGAAGATATCATCAACCGTGGTGGTGCGACTTTGGTGGTGGAGTTGTTTGGCTCTGATGCTGAGGGCGGATTTGCCGAAGATCAGGGCGGCACGGTCTTTTGCGATGGCCTCCGCCGCGATTTTTCCCCCGGAGAGAAACTCCGCCTTGCGCCCGGCGAAAGCGTCACCCTCATGCCTGGCGATTGGCACGCCTTTTGGGGCGATGGTGGGGATGTGTTGATCGGGGAGGTGTCCACCGTAAACGACGACAACACTGATAACATCTTCCGCGAACCCATCGGCCGGTTCTCCAAAATTGATGAGGATGAAGCCCCAAGGCATTTGCTGGTCAGCGACTATGCAGAACGGTTGGCTTAAGCCGTGGTCCTGCCAGCCATTGAAGCCGTCGATACAAGTGTAGCCTCAGAGATCGAAGAAAGTCTTTTGGCTGGTGCTGTCAGACAAAACCAACTTGAGCCGTGCAGGGGTACTGTCAGATTAGACTCGGTTGAAGCGAGCAGGGTGTATTTGTAGAATCCGCAAATGACAAAACACT
>ERZ1048068.2985-NODE-2985-length-11395-cov-6.042063_pt1 | contig 11395 bp, 10 predicted proteins | sample MGYA00383098_ERZ1048068 | MGnify/ENA primary metagenome ERZ1048068 (study PRJEB29581, sample SAMEA5548368) | metagenome | biome: marine; feature: coastal; material: water | depth 1 m | study: Short-term variability in the microbial, nano- and picoplankton... | reverse complement strand
GATAAGCTTTCAGAGATGTATACTTACAATCCAGATTTAGATTTTATGCTTATTCCAGATAGATCTTTATTTATTTTACAGAAATTCGGAGTAAAAGTAGATCAAAAAGAGTTTTTAGGTATCAGATGTCATGATGGTGTGTTTGATAAAGCAAATGAAGCGTACTTTTTTAGTAATGTTGAATCTTCTAGACAGAAAACAGCATTAGTATCAGTTCTACATACAGCAGACTTCTTAGCTTCTAAGGTAGAATACGATATGTGGAAAAGAAACGGCGGTACTTCTAAACCTAGAAATCCTAAAACTACAACTTCTACAGGAAAAACAGTTAAATCCTCAGAAGGTTTATCAAATATGTTAAAAAAATTATAATATGAACATTAATCCAACAACATTATATGTAATAGTAGGCGTTTTAGTTGCTTTGCTATTACTTTTTTCTTATATTATTAGAAATCTCCTAGTAAAAATAGAGAAATACGAAGATATAACAGGTGATCAAACACAATATCTTCAAAATATCTCAAATGCAGTAGGAGAATCAAAAAAGCACCTTAAGGGCTTAGATGAAAAGGGGACATTTCAATCTGATGACGAGGTCGGTTATTTTTTCGAACAAATGAAAAACATACAAACTGAGCTAGATCGATATATGCTCCCAGAAAATTATGGCAAGGAAAAAAAGCAAAGCTAATTACTTTACGTCAGAGACAGAAGAGTACATAAAAAAATATAATACTTCAGAAGATATAAAATATAGAGCAAAAATCTTTACAGATCACATCTATATTCCTTTTTACAAGTTAGCAGAAAATATAATTCATACTTTTAAATTCTATTACACAGATGTTGATAAGATAGAAGATTTAAAGCATGAAATTGTTTCTGTTTTACTAGAAGAGAAGATTATGAAATTTGATCCGGATAATGGAGCAAAAGCATATTCATACTTCGGTACTATTGTAAAGAGGTGGTTAATCAACTATAACAATAAGAACTATAAGAAACTAAAACAGATTGGTTCATTCTCTGATTATGAGGATTCTTTTGAACCAAATGGCATGAAAGAGAGTATTAATCAGCAAACACTAGCTCACTTTATAGATGACTGGGTTGATGAAACTTATGTTAAGTTAGATGACATATTTACTAAAGATCAAGAAAAAAAGATAGCAGATGCTGTCTTAACGATATTTAAAACTAGAAACGACCTTCAGATCTTTAAAAAGAAAGCTCTTTATATATACATTAGAGAGATGACTGATTGTGAAACTCCACACTTAACTAGAGTGATTTCTAAACTCAAAGAAGAGTTTTATAATAAGTACCAGAGGTATTATGATTTAGGATTATTAGACATTACTGCTCCATAAGATATTTATATAAAAACATACCTCATGGCTTTAGATAAGAAAATATTCGGAAACAAGACATTATCAGACCTTTTCTCTGAAATTCATGGTAATTCATCTACTACTAGAAATCAAGTTAAATCTCTAATAGGTGAACTTAAACCTTTGATTGAAAATATAGGTGATGCTACATTAATAGTTCCGATGATTAAAGAGTACATGGAGATTGGAGTAAAGAATGATGATGCTTTAATAAAGATGGCTGCTATTATACAGCGTATAGAATCAGCACAAGCTAAAGGTAGTGATGGAGACTTATGGGATCCAGCAGAACTAGCTGCATTATTAGAAGAGACTGAAGATACTCAAGATGAGTTAGAGGATAAAACAAACGAAGAAAGCGAAGATTAATGTTGAACCTATCAAGTAATAATGTTAACTTATTTGAAAAAGGGACTAGTGCTCAATCAACTCCCGGTGGAGTAGTACCTGTAAGGGTAGTTGATATTCTATTAGACGATACTCACCCGGAATGGGATAAGTATGGAAAGATGGAAGCATTAGGTGCTATTAAGTATAGAGTAATAGGTGAATTCGGAGATGAATCAGATGCAACTCTATTAGATGTAGCATACCCTATGAACTTTAACTTTAAAGCATATCCCCTTTTAAACGAGATAGTTTTACTTCAATCAGCACCAGCTATTGATAGAGACGATGCCGATGCAGAAAATTCAAGAGCTTACTATACTACTATAGTTAATTTATGGAACAATCCTCATGTAAATGCATTTCCTGATACTCAACAGGGAATAGAGGATTTAGGTTACAATTACGAAGACAAAGCAAATGTAGCACCTCTACAACCTTTTCAAGGTGATTTAACAATTGAAGGTAGACAAGGACAGACTATAAGATTTACAGGAGTAGATCACGATAAGATGTTTGTAGAGAATGACGACCAGAAGCCTATTACAATTATAAGTAACGGTAAAAGTGGTGCATCACCTGATACTCCAATAGTGGAAAATATTAACGATGACCCTGCTTCTATATATTTAGTAGAAGATCATGAAATTAAAATAAGCCAAGCTAACAAAAAACGTAAGGCATGGGAAAGTGCTCCTGATGAAGGAGATGTTTATAAAGGTTCCCAAGTAATGATAAACTCAGGACGACTATTCTTTAATGCAAAGAAAGAGAATATACTTTTTTCTGCTGCAGAAGATATTGGAGGTAATGCTGCAAGAGTTAGTTTTGACGGAGAAGAGTATGTAGCTGTAGATGCTACTAAAGTATATTTAGGTACTGGAGCTTTTAAAGAAAAAGAACCTGTACTACTTGGTGCAACTACACAAGATTGGATGAGAGACCTACTCTCTGAATTGCAGAGGCTAGGAAAAGCATTAGCAGCTGTATCAACTGCAGGTTCATCAGCACCAGGGTTATCTCAAATAAAATCTCATGGAGCTTCCATGGCAGGACCTTTAGGTTCTATAAAAAAAGCAATAGACGATTTAGATTCAATTAAAGTATTTACAGAGTAGTATGCCATTTGAAAAGTTTAAACCACCAAAGTTACACGGAGTTATCGGATCACAAGTCGGTAAGATGAACGGTGTAGTACTATCTAAAGGATTAGCAGCAACCTCAAAAGCAGCCAATGCTTTAAGAAAACCTGAATGCCCAGCACCAGCTGAATTAGCTCAAATATCTTCTAAGCTTGCAGGATTAGCAGCTCTATCAGGAGCCTTATCTTCTAACTTAGGGGCTTTTGCAGCATTACCTGCTGCTATAAAAGGACCTGTTAGCGGTATATTAGCAGTTGTTGATATAATTATTAAATTACCAGTACCTCAAGCAATAGGTATCCCACCAGGACCAGCCGGTGGTTTAATTATAGGTCTACCCACAGCATTTACTACAAATTTTGCTGATATACTTAACCTAATGAAAGAGTTTGCTATCGCAATGTTGATTACAGCAGATTCAGTAGAAGGAGTCTTGAAGGCTGTAGCAAGCTCAACAGCAGCTATGAACGCTAAAGTAGCAGCAATAGCACCAACTATTGCAGTTTGTGAGATATGTAACACTGCTAAAGCAAAACTTACTCCTGCTCAACTTCAAGCATTAGGGATAGTTGACGCAGACGGTAATAATGTCTTAGATGGATTTGGAGCTTCAGTATTAGAAACAGAAAATACAGACTCCCCTAAATCTAAAGTAGAAAAAGACTTAGCAAAGAAGGTAGGATTAGCAGCAGTTGCTTTGAAAGGAAGTAAGAGCCTAGGAGATTTTCCAAATAAAGGAGCTAAATTGAATGTAATGAAAGAAGGTGACGCTTTTAGACTACCTGCTGAAAAAAATGGAGATAAAGTAATTAGTAAATTTGCAGTGATACTCCCAACAGGAGAGGTAAGTAAAGCAGGTGTTCCGGTAAAGAAGGTTAAAGTAGTTGAGTTAGATATTAACTCTAAAGGATTAACCGGTCAAGCAAAAGCATTTAATCAAATAGATGAAATACTTAAGAATATCTCAGATACACTAGAAAAAACAGATACATCAGACGGTAGGTTAAAAGATAGTAAATCTAATGAAAACCAGAAAAACAAATCAGGTAATAGGTTAAATGAATTTGATAATTTTTCTAAAGATAAAAATATTGATCCTAACTCATCTAATGCTGCTAATATTGATACTAACTCATCTAATGCTGCTAATGGAATTAGAGAGAGCATTGGTAAGATTCGCGGTAACATAACAGACTCTATTCCGATAGGAGTACTTAAAGAGCTTAAAGATGATTTATCCAAACTAAACTCACCGTTTATAGAGAAAGAATCCAAAGGAACAGAAGAAACAAGTGATACTTTTTATAAAGGATTTGACTTAAAGATTCAAAGAACACCAGAATCTCCAGTCTTAGCACCAAGGCATTTTGCTTCGGCTTTAAAGAATGGAAAGATAGTAATAAAAGGACCTAATTCCTATAGTTCTTCAAAAGAAGTACTTTTAGAAGAAATAAAATTTAGAATAGACAATCAACTTTCTTAACTTAACTATTTATATATATGAAACTCGATCAATTAAGAACAATTATACGAGAAGAAGTTAGAGCAGCGTTTAAGGAAGAGTTACAAGAAGTATTAACTGAAGCAGTTAAAATAGCTAGTAACCCTAAACAAACGTTCTATAACGGAACTACTCCAACAGTAAAAACTACTGAACCGGTAGCTAGCAGGCATACCCCTGTTAAAACAAATAATAATACATTAGATGAAATGCTTTCGATGACTAAAGCTGGAATGACACCAACTGAATATAACAATATAATTGGTTCAGCTCCTCCTTCGACATCAGCAAAAATGGCATCTCAACTAGGAATGCAAGAAAAAGCATTACCGGGAATAGATATCTCAAAATTAGATTTTGTAGGTAAAGCAAAAGAGGTGCTAGATGCATCTTATAAAAAAGATAAAGTAAGAATACAGTAATATGGCATTTGAAGTTAGAAAAATAAACCCTTTAGATTTACAACCTAGAAAAGCAGTTGGGATAAACTTACCGTTTACTGCTAAGACAGCGTTTAGTTCTAACTATCAAACAAAAGATGCTATTAAGAACAACCTTATTAACTATTTTTTAACTGGTAGAAATGAAAGATACCTAAATCCATTATTTGGATTTGGACTTAGAAGCGAGTTATTTGAAAATATTACAGAAACAAAATTGGACGCACTCGATGCTAAAGCAAGAGAAGCTTTAAGAGTATACTTTCCAAAAGTTTTACCAAGAGAAATAAAACTAACATCAGACCCTGATATGAATACAGTTGGATTCTATCTTGCATACTCTATTGCTGATACAGGAATTGATGATGAATTGTTAATAAACGTATCAACATAATGGCAGAGACTAGAGACATAAAATATATAAATAAGAACTTTGACGACTTTAGAAGTCAGTTAGTCGAGTATGCTAAGTCATACTTCCCTGATTCTTATAATGACTTTTCACCAACATCACCAGGATTGATGTTAATAGAAATGGCTTCCTACGTTGGGGACGTAATGTCCTTTTATCAAGATACACAATTACAAGAAACCTTTCTTCAACACGCTAAGAACCCTGCTAATCTATATTCATTAGCTTATATGATGGGGTACCGTCCTAAGGCTACAAACGTAGCTGAAGTTGAATTAACTATAACACAGAATGTTGATGCAATTGGCCCTAAAGCTAAACCAGACTTTGATCAAGCTATTACTATTGCTGAAAATAGCACAGTAAAGTCTACAGCACAAGACCAGACTACATTCTTAATGACTAACAAAGTTGATTTTAACTTTTCTAGCTCATACGATCCTACTGAAATTACAGTAAGTGCATTAACAGATGGTCAACCTTCTGAGTTCCTTCTTAAGAAAACAACGAAAGCATTTTCAGGTAAAGTAAAATCACTACAGGAATCATTTACAACTTCAGAAAAATTTGCTACTCTTTCAATAGAAGAAGAAGATATAGTAGGTATATTAGATATAACAGATAGCGATGGTAACTTATGGTATGAAGTTCCGTTTTTAGGTCAGGATACAATATTTGTAGGAGAAAAAAATATAACAGAAGATAAAGCTCTAGCACCTAATGTTCTTAAGTTAAAAAGAGTCCCAAGAAGGTTTGTAACAAGATTAACCTCAACAGGAGTTTTACAAATACAGTTTGGAGCAGGTATAAGCTCAGAAAATAATGAAGAATTTTTACCTGACCCTAATACAATAGCATACCAAACAAGAGGTGAGTTACCTAGACTTGATGTAGCTTATGATCCATCTAATTTCTTATTTACGAAATCATATGGATTAGCACCCTCTAATACGACACTAACTATCAGGTATATTGTTGGAGGTGGAGTAAAAGCAAACGCTCCTGCTAACACGATAAATTCTATAGATAAAATCACAACATCAGCGAATGATTCATCTAAAGTTTCATCATTAGTATTTAATAATATAACTCCTGCTTTAGGAGGTAGAGATGGTGATACAGTAGAAGAGTTAAGAGAAAATAGTATAAGAGCTTATGCAGAACAAAAAAGAGTAGTAACACTTCAAGATTATGCAGTTAGGTCTCTATCATTACCTCCTCAGTACGGTTCTATAGCTAAGATATATGCAACACAAGACCATACGGAGTCAAGCAGTAAATCTGCTTTAGGTATGAATAGTTTAGCATTAGCATTATATGTACTTGCGTATGATAATAACGGACACCTAGTTCCTGCTTCAAAAACTCTAAAAGATAATATTAAAGGATATTTATCAGAGTATATGATGCTTACTGATGCTGTCGATTTAAAAGACGCTTTTGTAGTTAATCTTGGAATTAAGTTTGAAATTATAACACTTCCTAATTTTCAATCAAGAGATGTACTATTGAAATGTACAGAAAAATTAAAGTCACTGTTTGCTAAAGATAAATTAACAATAAACCAACCTATTAACATATCATCTCTTTACACCCAGTTAGATAGAATACCAGGTGTACAGACAGTGAAGAGTATAAAACTAGACAACAAAGCTGGCGGAAAGTATAGTGAATATGGATACGATACAAGAGGAGCAACAAGAAACAATGTTCTCTACCCTTCTTACGACCCTTGTTGTTTTGAAGTTAAGTTTCCTAATAACGATATAGAAGGTAGAGTAACAACATTATAGAATGGCAATATACAGAATTTACCCAGAAAAAGACGCAACAGTACTTAGTAAACCTAATGTAGCAGGAGTATATGGAAATGCTGGATTAGATGAAATATTAGAACTTCGTTCATACCCTGATGATGATGGAATAGGACGTTCAAGCCGGATACTAATTAAATTTTCAGATGATGATATTTCTAATGCATTATCTACAAAGATATCCGGCTCCTATTCTGCCTCATTACATATGTATTTAGCAGATGCAGCTCAACTACCTACAGCATATACTATAGAAACTAGCCCAATAAGTAAATCATGGATACAAGGTACTGGTAAGCTCGGGGATAATCCTATTAATACTTCCGGAGTATCATGGACAGTAACTGGAGGATCAACATTATGGGATACACCGGGATGTGATTTCTTAGGAGGATCTAAAACTACTTCACAAATATTCGCTCTTACAGCTGATTTAGATATTAATGTAGATGTTACCGGGTTTATAAATTCTGTAGAAAGTGAAGAGATAGATAATCACGGACTTGTAGTTAAGTTTAGCGATAATCAAGAAAATGAAACTACATCTTCAATAGCCTTAAAGTACTTTAGCTGTAACAGTAGTACAATTTTTCCTCCTTATCTAGAGTTTAAGTGGGATGATAGTAAATATGATAGTGAACTTACTGAACTTACAACAGATATATCAACTGTAGGTATCAAGAACCATAAAGAGAAGTATATTGACTCAGAGATAAGTAGATTTAGACTTTCAGCTAGACCTAAATATCCAACAAGGACATTTAGTACAGGTTCAATCTATAAAACAGAATACAAACTACCTGAGAATTCTTGCTATGCAATTAAAGATGAATATAGCGAAGAAATGATTATCGATTTTGATAGTAAGTATACAAAAATAAGCGCTGATAATACTAGTAGTTATTTTGATATTCATATGGATACCCTTCAACCAGAAAGGTACTATAGACTATTAGTGAAGACTGTATTAGACGGTAGCACAGTAGTATTAGATAATAAAAATGTATTCAAAGTTGTAAGGAATGGGTAACAATATCAAGATACAAAAAACAGTTTACACAAAAGATTCTTTTGGAAAAGTTGTAGATAGGGAATTTAAATCGTTTATTACTGAAGAAGAAGAGACATCAGTAAAGACAGTAGAACAGTTTTTTAAAGACTATGAAGAGTTATATTTAGATATACCCCTTGAAGGAGAAGGTAAATCTCATAAATACTTAATAGAAAGAAGTAGTGAGTTAGTAGAAATACAAGAAGCATTATTAGACATACAACCTCTATTAGATGAAATAGCAGAATTAAGAGATCAGCTTTTAGAAGCTAACAAAAAAGTAGTTGATTTAGAAATATCACTTGCAAATACAAAAGCTGGAATAGACGATGGCGGGAACTAAATACATAGTAAACCAAGTAGAAAATATAAACTACGAATCTAAATCCGAACTTAAAGTTAAGGATAAAGAGTTAGTAGGTCCGTTTTCTATAAATAACCTTTATAATAGTAGCGTTGATTTTATCGACCTACATTTCTATACACTAGATCGAGTACTTCTTAAGTCTCAAGTAAATTATGTAGGAGCAAGTCAATCAAGTTTATCTGCAGGAGCAGGTAAATCTGGAGCATCTAATCTAGATATAAATCCAGCAAATGATGCAGCTGCAAATGGATATAGAAATGGAGATATACTATTAAGCTATAATTTCTTTTCAGACCTATTTTCTGATTCGACTGTACCTAAAAAATTCTTTTTAGAAGAGACTTCCGGTGATAGCACAGAAGTAAGGTTGCTAACTTTGGAGATGTCTAATGAAGACTTAGATCTCAGAGTGCAGCAAATAAGAGCAAAACTAGAAAACAACGCTTACTTTTCAGATTTAAAATTAGATTTCGGTAAAAATAATATATACTCTATAATTAATATAGATGTACAGGAATACAAAAATAACGTTTCTCTTGTATTAAAATTATATGAGCCACTACCAAATACATGGGAGAAGAAATCTCTTTGTAGAGTCTTAGAAACAATAGCAGATACGGTTAGCTTTACAGTTAATACCGAGATAATTCCTGATGAGATTAAAATACCATCTCTTAAGGGTCCTAACTTCGATGTGGAGCTATCTAAAGAGAATAATAATCCAACAGAGTTCTTTAACTACGATGAATTATTTAGCTTTCCAGTAACAAGTTCATACTACTCTCTATACTCAATGTTTAACGAGAATAGTGCACAAATTAGTATTGATCATTCAAACTACTCTGACTTTATACACTTCTCATCTGCAGAAGAAAGACTTCGTAACTTTAAATATAAACTTGAATTAATAGAGTCTTACGAAAATAGTATTGCTACAATAGAAAGCACCGGATATGCCAAGATAGGTATATCAGGTAGTAGAGAATACTATAACGGGTTACTTAAAGGTATTGTTGAAAACTTTGATCACTACGATAGGTTCTTATACTATGAAAGTGGTTCTCATGCTTGGCCTAAATCAAATAATAAACGTCCACATACTAACCAGCATAGTAACTCTGCTGAATCAGTAGAATGGTTTGCAAAGCAGATAGAACTAGCTGATGTATATGATAACTTAAATGACGATGTATTAACTAATACACTTCCTCTATACGTTAGAGACGATGAATCAAATGAACCTGTTATTATGTTTACTCATATGATAGGTCAACATTTTGATAATCTTTGGATATACTTTAAAGCAGTCTCCGATAAGTACGATGCTGACAACAGGTTAGACTTTGGTATTTCAAAAGATTTAGTTAGAGATGCAATCGAAAGTTTCGGTTATAACTTATACAATAGCAATAGAAGTCTACAGAATTTATTCTCTGCATTTGTTGGAGAATCTTATGATTCCGGAAGCACAGGCGAAGTAATTAATAGTTATAGACAGATTACCTCAGGGAGTGGATTAGAATATCTTCAACCAATGCCTGAAGATAACTACCAGAAAGAAGTATATAAACGTATTTATCACAACCTTCCTTATTTAACCAAAGCTAAGGGTACCCATAGAGGACTAAGAGCACTTATTAATTGTTTCGGTATACCGGAGAACCTTTTAACTATAAAACAAAAAGGTGGAGAACAGGTAGGCACAGGTCAATTCTTTTCTATTCAACAAGAAGTTACTAGTTCATTAGATAAACTAAGATTAGAGAATACCGGCTCAATAGTTACAGGTAGTACACTTTCTCTTTACACAAGTATAGCAAGAAAAGAAAATAAGTTTACTGACGATTTACATGAAATAGAAGTAGGGTTTGATATCGCACAACCTACAAATGATGTAATAAAGTTAAAATATAGCGGCAGTTATAACTATGACGACTATATAGGTGATCCAAGAGAATCAACCTCAGATAAATACTACCTTCTAGATAAATTCTGTGAGGAAACATTTGACAGAGATTTTTCACCTTATAACTTCTGGCAATGGGTAGTATTAAGATGGGAAGATACTGATAAAGATGTAAGAGGAAATATAGTTAAAGATCGCTGGAAATGGAATGATGAACTTGCAAACTACAGAGAACCTACAGACTATATTAGATTAATAAAATTCTTTGACAACGTAATATTTAGATTAGTAAAAGAGTTTATTCCTGCCAGATCTAGTGCTACAACAGGAGTTATAGTACGTTCACATATATTACATAGAAGTAAAGCTAAACAGGTACAGGTATCATATAGAGATGAATTAATCACCGGGTCTATAAACCTTCTTAACGTCACTGGTTCAAGCGGTGATACGTTTGGTAAAGCGAATAAAAGTCCGTATACAACCAACTATGACAGTACTATTGTTTCACCAATAGGTGAGATACCAAGAAATATGACCAGTGAGGAACCTAGAATGACAGGTGAATTTAGCGGGTCTACTATAGCAGTAACTAAAAGAGGAGAATTAAATAGATCAAACCTATTTAAAAGTCAACAACAACCTACTATTCTTTTTAACGTAAGAGCATTTAATCAAGCAAATATTATACCTTTAGCATGTGACATTTCATTAGAAGTTACAGCCTTAGGGGAGTATTTAATATTTACACCGGCAATTCAAAATGAAGCAGGAGGTACTATTTCACTATATTCATACGAAACCCAAAAAACAGGAGAGCTTGGTCAAGCTGTTGAATTGTTATACCCTTTTGAAGGTGTAGTTCCTGAAGAAAAATCGATTGAATTATTTGCAAATGTAGAATGGGGAAAGTTTGATGGTTGGTATAGTTCTGCTGATGATAGTAGTACTGAACTATCTTCAGATCCACACTTAATAATA
>ERZ1048068.2980-NODE-2980-length-11418-cov-6.497580_pt1 | contig 11418 bp, 14 predicted proteins | sample MGYA00383098_ERZ1048068 | MGnify/ENA primary metagenome ERZ1048068 (study PRJEB29581, sample SAMEA5548368) | metagenome | biome: marine; feature: coastal; material: water | depth 1 m | study: Short-term variability in the microbial, nano- and picoplankton... | reverse complement strand
GGTGTCCTACCCCTCTTAAATGTAAGGCAGTAGGAAAATGTATGGGGAAGAAGAAATGAAATTCTTAGACTATAAAACTGTACTTGAAGAACATGGGTATCTTGTAACGGAAGATAGTGTAACTACACGTCTAGGTGACGTACTTGCAGGCTTTGACCCATACGGTGACTACTGGTGTGCCGACAGTAAAGTACAGGAATTGTTGTCCACTCCGGCAAAGGTACGAGCACGTACAGATAAAGGTCACTATGTAAAAGATGATCCCGCTACTCCTGAAAATGAAGCATGGACTACTAAGGTAAAGAAAAAAGTTAGCTCAAAAAAGAAAGCTGACTAATGTCTTTAGTTAATCCGGGTAGACCATCACGTATGCGATCCGTGTACGGGCACAACTCTACTACTGACGTAGAGTACGTCTATACATGTCCTCCTAATTGTACATCGGAAGTAACTTTTATCCATGTCGTTAATGGTGGTGGGTCCACAAACTCAGTCGATGTAGAATGGTACATTGCGGCAGATAGCTATACTTCTCATTTTTTAAGTGGTAAAAGTTTAAATAGTGGTGACTACATTACATTTAGTGATATTGATCTTGTCTTACAAGCAGGTGACAGAATACAAGTACAGCCAGTTTCCGCAGGGCACATAGATACAATCATAACCGCCACGGAGACATTTCTCCCCATTGCATAACGGGGTTGCATTATTGTCTGTAGTGTGGTATAACTAAATATGGTATAACTTCCTTGTACTCTCTAGTAAAGAGTATGTTCATGCAACAAGGAGTTATAAACATGAAATGGTTAATTAATTGGTTTGAAGCAATTGCAGTAGCACAACAACGCCGTGCAGATTATTGGTTGCTTCGTAATATGACGGACAAAGAACTAAGAGATATTGGAATTACACGTGGCGAAATCTCCCAAAAAATCTTCAACGGTTAATGCGGCAGGTAATTATACTAAGCCTACTATGCGTAAGCGTCTTGTTGCCTCCGTTAAAGCTGGCGGCAAAGGTGGAAAGCCCGGACAGTGGAGCGCAAGGAAGGCACAAATGGTCGCAAAGCAGTACAAAGCAAAAGGTGGGGGCTATAAATAATGGCCCTCTCCAAATCACAAAAGAGTCTTAATAAATGGACGAAGCAGGATTGGAGAACCAAAAGTGGTAAACCTTCTACTCAAGGCTCAAAAGCTACTGGAGAGCGTTATCTTCCAGCTAAAGCTATTAAAGCTATGTCTAGTGGAGAGTACGCAGCAAGTACGGCAAAGAAAAGAAAAGATACTAAAGCGGGTAAACAGTTTTCTAAACAGCCTAAAGCTGCATCTGCAACGTCTAAAAGGTTTCGGAGGACGTAATGAGTGAGACGGTATTAGATGATTGGAAGGTACTTCCACGTTTAATGATGCTTGCTGTTACTGTATTAACTTATCAGGCAGTACATTGGTTTATGTCACTACCTGATCCTAGTGTTGCACAGTCAGGTCTTGTATCTGTTTGTATGGGTGCTTTAACGGGTTGCTTTGGCATCTGGATGGGTAAAGAGTCTAAAACAAGTGTAACTTCTACAGGAACTACCTCTAAGGTAGAGTACGAGACAGGTAAATGATAGGTCAACTCTTAGGTGCTGTAGGTGGACTAGCAACTACTTATCTTGATGGTAAGGTAGCTGTTCAGAAAGCTAATGCAGAAATTAAAGTAAAGCAAGCCACTGGCGAGATCGACTGGGACATAGAAGCTATTAGAGCTACCCAGAACTCTTGGAAAGACGAGTGGATTACTTTGCTGTTTTCTATTCCTCTTATTCTTGCATTTTGTGGGGACTGGGGTAACCAGATTGTACAAGCAGGTTTTACAGCCCTTGAGGCTATGCCTACGTGGTATCAGTATTCTTTAGGTGGTATTGTTAGTGCCAGCATTGGTATGAGATCAGTATCTAAATTCTTTACAGGGAAAAAGTAATGCCTTTTAAATTGTCTAACCGTAGCCTAGCTAAGATGGAAGGCGTAGACGAAAGCCTAGTAGCCGTAGTCAAACGTGCTATTGAGTTGACCAAAGTTGACTTTGGCGTAATCTATGGTCTACGTACAGTAGAAGAGCAAGAAAAACTTGTAGCGGCAGGTAAATCGCAAACAATGAAGTCCAAACACCTTGAAGGTCGTGCAGTTGATCTCATGGCTTATGTAGATGGTAAGGGTGTATGGGAACTAAATGTCTATGATGACCTTTGTGACGCAATGAAAGAGGCCGCTAAAGAGCTTGGTGTAGCAATTAAGTGGGGTGCAGCTTGGTCAGAGGGTGACATTCGTACATATGAAGGTACAGCGGAAGATGCAATGATGGCATACGTAGATTTACGTAGGTCACAAGGCCGTAGACCTTTCATTGATGGCCCACACTTTGAATTGATGTAATAAAGGAAGTACTATGGCTCGTGAGTTAACGGAACGTCAACAAAAGTTTCTAGCTGTTCTTATGGACGAAGCAGGTGGTGACATTACCGCCGCTAAGATGTTGGCTGGTTACTCCGGTAATACTTCCAATGCAGAAGTTACTAAAGGTATCAAAGAAGAGATCATTGAAGTAACTCATACATTCCTTGCACGTAATGCACCAAAGGCTGCAATGGCTATGGTAGGTGCATTGCATGATCCTACAGAGCTAGGCATTCGTGATAAGATGCAAGCGGCAAAAGAACTACTTGATCGCACAGGTTTGGTTAAGACTGAAAAGATGCAAGTGGAAGCAAAGGGTGGTGTCATGCTTATGCCAGCTAAAAACCCACAGGATGATGATGACTAAAAAAGTAGGTACGTGGAAACTTCCACAACCAACCGACCTCAAAGAAGATAACGTATGGGTATCTATCCCACGTGTAGCAAGAACAATTCCTTTTGGATACGAAATTGATCCAGACGATAGCGGAATCCTCTTGCCAATTGATCACGAACTTGATATGCTTGAGCAAGCGAAGAAATACATTAAACAGTATTCATATCGGGAAGTGGCGAATTGGCTTACCAGAAATACAGGTAGGTCAATATCACACGTAGGATTAAAGAAACGGTTGGACAATGAGCGACAAAGAAAAAACAAAGCTGGAAGCCTACGCAAATGGGCAGACTATGCGAAAAAGGCAATCGCCAAAGCGGAAGAAATCGAAAACAACCGCATCGGGGCAAAAGAAAAAGACAGTAGCGACGAAGCAGCTTAATCCTACAGTAATAGTGGACGAGTTTACACAGAAGGTTGAAGAGCAACACAACGTAATCTTTAAGCCTAATGAAGGACCACAAACTGACTTTCTTGCCTCTAGTGAACGTGAGGTTCTATATGGTGGCAGTGCTGGTGGGGGTAAGAGCTACGCCATGTTAGCTGACCCTTTACGCTACATGGGCGTTCCAGCATTTGCAGGTGTTCTGTTGCGGCACACTACGGAAGAACTTAGAGAACTTATAACTAAGTCACAAGAGATGTACCCTAAGATTTGGCCCGGTATCAAGTGGTCAGAGCGTAAGATGACATGGACTGCACCCTCTGGTGCTACATTGTGGTTAAGCTACCTAGATAAAGACCAAGACGTTACACGTTACCAAGGTCTTGCTTTTAGTTGGATAGGATTTGACGAACTAACTCAATGGGCTACTCCTTATGCGTGGAATTACATGAGGTCTCGCTTACGTACTGCCGATACTTCGTTACCCTTGTCCATGAGAGCCACAACTAACCCCGGCGGCAGAGGACATCACTGGGTTAAAAAAATGTTTATTGATCCTGCACCTGCAGGTGAGTCTTTTATAGCTACAGATATTGACAGTGGTGAGCAATTAAAATATCCCGCTGGTCACCCTAAAGCAGGTAAGCCACTATTTAAACGTAGGTTTATACCTGCTAGACTTAAAGATAATCCGTATTTAGCGGAACAAGGTGACTACGAAGCAATGCTACTGTCTTTGCCAGAGCAACAACGTAGACAATTGCTTGAAGGTGACTGGGATATTAAAGAAGGCGCAGCCTTTACAGAGTTTGATAGAAACATACATGTAGTTGAACCTTTTGACATACCAAGTAACTGGGTAAAGTTTAGAGCGTGTGACTATGGGTACGGAAGTTACTCTGGCGTAGTTTGGTTTGCAGTATCTCCCAGTGAACAGCTTGTAGTTTACCGAGAACTATATGTAAGTAAAGTACTTGCAGTTGATCTTGCCGACATGGTTATGGAACTAGAGGCAGGTGACGGTAATATAAAGTATGGAGTACTTGATAGTTCTTTGTGGCACAGACGTGGTGATACTGGTCCAAGTCTTGCGGAACAAATGATACACAGGGGATGCCGTTGGCGTCCATCTGATCGTTCTAAAGGTTCTCGTGTAGCAGGTAAAAATGAATTACATAGACGTTTACAGGTAGATGAGTATACAGATGAACCTAGAATAGTATTCTTTAACAACTGTACTAACATTATATCGCAACTACCTGCCCTACCTATTGATAAGAAAAACCCAGAAGATATTGATACACATGCAGAAGACCACTTGTACGATGCGCTAAGATATGGTATTATGTCTAGACCACGGTTTAGTGTATTTGACTTTGATTCAAGCAACACACAGTATGGTAGAATGCAAGTAGCGGATTCTACGTTTGGTTATTAAGGAAAGATAAATGGCAGAAGAGAATGAAGGCTTCATCGAAGATGACGCAATTGCATTGGCAGATAGCGAAGACTCATCTATTGACGATGTAGACTCCTCTAAAATTATTCCATTTATTATGGAAAAATATAATCGTGCCGATGATTATCGTCAGCAAGATGAACAACGTTGGTTACGTTCATATCGTAACTATCGTGGTTTGTATAGTCCTGATGTACAATTTACTGAAGCTGAAAAGTCTCGTGTATTTATTAAGGTAACTAAGACTAAAACTCTTGCTGCCTACGGTCAGATTGTAGACGTATTGTTTGCTGCCCAAAAGTTTCCACTGTCAGTTGATCCTACCGAATTACCGGAAGGTGTAGTTGCAGATGTAAACTTTGATCCTAAAGAACCTGAACAGTTACGTGAGTCAGAACTTAACGAGCCTGTAAGTCCTTACGGCTATCCCGGTGATGATCGGGACTTACCTGCAGGCGCTACATCTAAAACATTAACGGAAAGTTTAGGTCCACTAAAGAATAAGTTTGAAGGGGTAGAAGGTGTACGTGAAGGTACAGGTAAAACCCCTACAGCTATTACGTTTAGTCCTGCAATGATTGCAGCTAAAATGATGCAAAAGAAAATTCATGACCAGTTAGAAGAGTCCGGTGCAAGTAAACACTTACGTAGTACTGCATTTGAAATGGCTCTATTTGGTACTGGTGTAATGAAGGGTCCATTTGCCGTAGACAAAGAGTACCCAAGCTGGAATGAAGCAGGTGAATATACGCCTACGATTAAAACTATTCCACAAGTATCACACGTATCTGTATGGAACTTCTATCCTGATCCAGATGCTACTAACATGGATGAAGCTCAGTACGTAATTGAACGGCACAAGATGTCTCGTAGTCAAATGCGTGGACTAAAGCGTAGACCATTTTTCCGTGGTAATGTAATTGATGAAGCAATTCAACTTGGTGAAAACTACACTAAAGAATACTGGGAAGATGATCTATCGGATTACTCACCTGATCATGGCGTAGAGCGCTTTGAGGTGTTAGAGTACTGGGGTATGGTAGACGTTGAGATGCTACTTGAGCAAGGCGTAGACATTCCAGAGGAACTATCGGAAGTAGATGAGCTACAAGCAAACGTATGGATTTGTAATGGCAAACTACTTCGTATGGTTCTTAACCCGTTTAAACCTGCACGTATTCCTTACATGGCTGCACCGTATGAGCTAAATCCTTATTCATTTTTTGGTGTAGGTATTGCAGAAAACATGGACGATACGCAAACGCTTATGAATGGCTTTATGCGTATGGCTGTAGATAATGCCGTGCTGTCAGGTAACCTTATCTTAGAAGTAGATGAAACTAACCTTGTACCGGGACAGGACATGTCAGTTTACCCCGGTAAAGTGTTTCGGCGTCAAGGTGGCGCACCCGGACAGGCTATCTTCGGTACTAAGTTTCCTAATGTTTCCGGTGAAAACTTGCAGCTATTTGATAAGGCACGTGTGCTTGCAGATGAAAGTACAGGCTTCCCATCTTTTGCACATGGGCAAACAGGTGTTAGTGGTGTAGGTCGAACTGCATCCGGTATCTCAATGCTTATGGGTGCCGCACAAGGCGGTATTAAAAGCGTAATTAAAAACGTAGATGATTATTTACTTCGACCTCTTGGTGAAGGTTTGTTCCGTTTCAACATGCAGTTTGACTTTGATCCTAAGATTAAAGGTGACTTAGAAGTTAAAGCCCGTGGTACTGAAAGCCTTATGGCTAATGAAGTACGTAGTCAACGTCTTATGCAGTTTATGCAAATTTCTTCTAGTCCAACCCTTGCACCTTTTGCAAAATTCCAGTATATTATACGTGAAATTGCAAAGTCCCTTGAACTTGATCCTGACAAAGTAACTAACAATATGGACGAGGCAGCTATTCAAGCTGAATTGATGAAAGGTTTTCAACAACCACAACAGCCTCAACAAGGACAGAATGCAATGGACCCAACTGGAGCAGGTGGTGGTAACATAGGTACTGGTCAAGTACCAACACCGCAAGAACAAGGATTTAGTGGAAATGCAGAAGGACAAGGAGCACCTCAACAGGCTCAAGCCGCTGGTCAACAACCACCAGCAGTGGGGTGATTTTAGCGAGTACTTAGACTTTGTTATAGCACAACAACATCGTGCAATGGAGCAGTCCGATAATATTGTAGCGGTACATAGAGCACAGGGTGCAATTTATCAACTACGTAGATTAAAACTACTTAGAGATGAAGTATTAAAAAAGGTAGACTAATATGGAAAAGCAAATGGAACTTTTTGAGGATGGCGGTCTCAAGGATGAGGGTGGCATGGTCGATGAAGAGTCTGGCAACAAAGTTCCTGCAGGCGGTACACGTAAGGGTGTTCGTGATGATATTCCAGCTAATATTAGTGAAGGAGAGTTTATCTTTCCAGAAGATGTTACTCGCTACATTGGCCTTGATAAACTCATGCAGCTACGCCAAGAAGCTAAGATGGGCTTGAAGCGTATGGAAGCTATGGGTCAAATGGGCAATAGTGATGAAGCTACTATAGACGATGACCTTCCATTTAGTATGGCTGATCTTATTATTATTGATGGTGGCTTAGAATCTAATGAAGAAATGAATATGGCTGAAGGTGGTCTTACTACCTCTACTACAGGTTCTCGCCGCACCCTTCCGCAAACTACTACACCTACAGTACCTACTACACCACCTACTAATACTGTGGGTGCTGCTACACGTAGACTTACTCCTGTACCTATCACACGAACTTCTATACCTATTGACTTTAAAAAGCTAATGGGTGAAGCCTCTATTGAGTACAAAGAATATCGTAACGCTGAAGGTAAAAGTGTAATAATTCCTCACATCGGTGGTGTAGCACAGTTTCCTGTACCGGATGGTTACACACTATACGTTGGTGCTGATTCAGTAGAGGGTAGCGACACTACAGCTGGAGCAATTGTATCTACAACTAATGCGGCAACTACTGAGGCACGGATAGCTTCTGGTGATAGTGATAATGATAGCCAGCCTTCCACACCTGCTCCTGATCCTATTAACTGGTCAGAGTTATCTACTGATGAATTGATTGCTGAATCTTCAAAACTTACTGGCGTAGGTTCCACTATTGCTAAAGGCGCAATGGCCTTTATGGGACCGTTTAGTGTTATTGGTTCTTTGTTAATGCGTCATCAAGAAAAGAAAGTTGCGCAAGAAATTGCTAATAGGATTGCTGCAGGTGGCCTTACTGCGGCACAATTAAAAACACTAACTGAAACACAAGAAAAATTAACACCAAAAGGCTTTACACTTATTGGTAAGATAATTGATTTTGTAGGTGGTGCTTTAGGTGCAGATGCCGCTACTGTAGAAACGGCTAAGAAAAATACAGCTAAAATTGAAACTTCTTTGGAAGTACCCCCGCAAGATTCTGCCGCTGCCGTTGCTACATCTATTCGACCAGTTGCTAGACCTACTACTACTGGCGATACGCCAATGCGAACTCAAATGGATGTCATAGCGGATGCTACTGAAATAGCCTCGACTCTTGATTTTATGGAAGATGAAGAAACCGTTATGCAACAAACCGTTGTCCCTAGCGGTGAAGACATTATAATGCAACAACCTGTTGTGTCCAGAGAAGAATTGTACGCTTCTGATGCAAATCAGCAACCAGATTTTGGCGCTACTGTTCCCACTGTACCTACCGCTATTACAAGCCCTAGTCCTTTTGCGGATGCATTTGGAGATTATACTGGTAACGCACAACTTACAAAAGTAACGGATAATTTGCGGGAAGCACAAGCGGAGCTTGCCAATAGACAAATAGCCGATCAAGCTACCGCACAAACAACACCTGCTGTTGATCCTTCTGGCGGTAACTATGCCGTAACACCGCAGCAGGTAGCTTATAGTACTTCTGTAAGCCAAAGCAATGAAGATAGGTATGACCCAAGGGGAATTTTACCTACGTCAGAACAACTTGTAACTCAGAAATTCCCAGTAGCACCTAGTCCTGTAACGGGTTTAGCTTTACAACCAGAAGCTACACGAGCTACGGGTGAACTAGCTGCTACTGAAGCTGCGAGAAGTGCCTATCAAGATCAAATAGATGCACAAAGGGAAGCTCAGGCTGCCCCAGAAGTACCGGGTGGTACTTTGCCTAGGAGTGTACAGGCGCAGCAGCCAGTAGTTAAAGCTCCTGCAACTGTAGATACAAGTGTGTATACTCAGCCAGATACTGTGCTGCCTAAGATAGGTGTTCCTACAAGTAGGTTAGATACTAAGGGTATTACGCCTACCGCTACTCAAACACAACAGGTATTTAGTACAACACCGACTCCTGTAGATACATCTAATATTGCAGGTATTAGTGCTGCATCGGCGCCGGATGCCTTTGATCCTCGTAACTTAGGTGGTTCAGAGGGTTATGGTACTCCGCAAACCTCTACTGAAGTAGCTCCTGCACCTGCCGCCACGACCACCACAAGTACTGAAACATTTAGTGATGCCTTTGCACGTAATCGTGCTGCAGGTGCCGATACCTTTACGTATGATGGTAAAAGCTACACTACACAAACTGCAGAAGAAGCTGCAACACAAGCAACACCTACTGGTACTAACTCACTATTCCAATCTGCAGCTAACTTGTTTACACCTAGCGATGGTAAAGAATATGTTGGTGGAGTACTTGTAGATACTAAAACTGGAAAACAAATAACTAAAGCAGAAACACCTAAAGTAGAAAAATCAACATCTACAGGTGCTACTCTTGCTAAAACTACATCTTCAGGTTCTACAATTATACCTACAGGAACAACTATTGCAACCGGAACAAAGTTAAATAGTAAAAGCGATCCAGTAGTTATTGTTGACAATAAAGCGTACAATAAATCTAAAGCACCTACTACAAAAACTACAAGCTCAAGTAAAAGTACAACAACTAGTAGTACTAAAAGTGTTCAGGCTCAAATTAATGAAAAAATTAAAAATGCTACAGACAGTAATGGTAATGTTGATTGGAACAAAGCGGATGTTGGTGCTTTAGTAAAGCAACGTGATGCTGCAAAATCTTCATCCTCTAGTAGTTCTAGTAGCGGTGGTAACTCGGGAGGTTACAGTTGTTATGTTGCTACAGCACTTAATGACGCTGGCTACTGGTCTACCTCTAAAAAACTTAAACTTATTAAATGGTGTATAGAAGCAAAGCCCGAAAATAAACTAGACACTAAACTATGGCGAAATGGTTATGTAGTGTTTGGAAAAAATGTAATTGCTCCTAAAATTAATAACAAAATAATTCAATGGTTGTCAAACGGTTTTTATTGTGCTACAGTACAAAAAGAAACTAATTTACAAGCGATTCTAGGTAAGTTATTTTTCTATGTACCGTCATACAGTATAGGTCTATGGAAAGCACTACGTGGCAATCTTGTAGATATTGAAAGGACTTAGAATGGCAATTTTAAATAAAGTTAATACTACTGGTTCGGAATTAGATGATTATAAAAATGAAGTATCTAATCGTTTTGATGTTCTGGCGTCTGAGGAGAAAAGTACTTTACTTAGTATGTACGGAACTCCAGAATTAATTGTTATTGCGAAAGTTATAGGGCCAGAAATACACGGTGTTTTATCAGAAAAACTTAATTCAATAATGGATAATACACAAGACAGAGTAACTTCTAAACCTAAACGTGGTTTAGCGGCACGTAAGTAATTCGCTAATTTGACTGGCTACTCATCCCCCTGCCAACACAGGCTACGGTGGCCCCAGTATGAAAGAACTGAAAAATGAATGATACTATTATGGCTGGTGAAATGGAATCACCAAAGACTGTAGCTTTTGCTAGTCGCAAATATTCCAATGATGATAAGCGTAAGTTTGAAGAAGAAGAGCTTGACAGACTTATTGCTGAACAAAATGGTGAAGAACCAGAAAAAGTTGCAGAGGCGGATGAAGTACCGGCAAATGCAGAAGAGAAAAGTTTTAAAAAGCGTTATGGTGATTTACGCCGCCATATGCAAGATAAAGAAAAAGAGTGGGACAGTAAGTTTTCTAAACTACAATCTCAACTTGAGCAAGCTACTAAGCAAGAAATTAAACTGCCTAAGTCAGACGATGACATTGAAGCTTGGGCTACGCAGTATCCAGATGTAGCGGCTATCGTAGAAACTATTGCTATTAAAAAAGCACGTGAACAAGCTTCCGGTTTGGAAGAACGTGTAAAAGAAATTGACGCAATGAAAGCTGAAGCTTCTCGTGAACGTGCAGAAGCTGAACTACTTAAAGCACATCCTGACTTTACAGAAATTCGTAATGATGATGCCTTCCATGATTGGGTTGATGAACAACCTAAGTGGGTACAAGATGCACTATACGAAAATGACAATGACTCACGTGCAGCCTCTCGTGCAATTGACTTGTACAAAGCTGACATGGGTATCAAAGCAAAGAAAACATCTAGTAATCGTGATGCCGCTCGTTCTGTAAATAGTCGTAGTGGAAACAATGCACCAGAAACTGAAAGTAAAGTTGGTGTATTTTCTGAGTCACAAGTAAACAAAATGTCCGCTAAACAATATGAATCACTTTCCGATGAAATTATGGAATCTATTCGTACAGGTAAATTTGTTTACGATATGTCGGGAAATGCCCGATAAACCTATTGACATCTTAGTTATATGTGATATAACTATATGTACAATGTAATAGTGTCGGCCCCGCTAGGTATCAACTACG
>ERZ1048068.2977-NODE-2977-length-11428-cov-4.414139_pt1 | contig 11428 bp, 16 predicted proteins | sample MGYA00383098_ERZ1048068 | MGnify/ENA primary metagenome ERZ1048068 (study PRJEB29581, sample SAMEA5548368) | metagenome | biome: marine; feature: coastal; material: water | depth 1 m | study: Short-term variability in the microbial, nano- and picoplankton... | reverse complement strand
TGGTTCATCGATAACAAGTTCGGTGTGACCATGAGGCTCAACCAATGTCTCTTGGAGCAGTCTACGAAGCTCCCCTCCTTCGCCTTCCAAGGCCTCGACCTCCCAGGCCCCGAGGAGGAGGATGAGGAGGAGGAGGTTGACGAGGAGGTTGATGTCTAAGATCCCAAAAAATAAAAAAATCCAATCCCTATTGGTAAGAAGAAAAAACTTCTTACGAATAAGTAAGAATGTCCAACATCGAGAAGAATCTCAAAAGGATTCTTAGGGGAAAAAAGGGGTGTTCACCCCAAGAGTATTTACCTTCAACAGAGAAAGTTGGTTCTGGGGAGTATGGAAATGTATTCAAAGGGAATGTGAACGGAAATGGTAAGAGATATGTAGCCTACAAGGAAGTTAAGTTACCCGGAAATAATGTAACCCTCGCCGAATTGCAGAACTATATCAAACAGAATCCAGCTCGAATGGAATTTACCATTGCGAAAAAGTTGAAGGGCTTCGGTGTTCCGGAAAATTACATATACAAGACGTGTAGTGATAAAGTCATCATCTACATGGAATACATTGACGGTGTAGAATTAAGAAACTGGTGGAAGACCAACCCAACATTAGAACAACAGAAGTCCCTTATAGTTCAAATTATTTACAATCTCTACAGGATTCATAAAAAGTATCCAAAATTCAGACACCACGACCTTCACGGGGGCAACATTTTGATAAAAAAGGTGCCCGAAAAGAAAATCAAAGTTGAGCTAAATAACAAAACGTATACAATTTCGAATGGTGGTATCGAGGCAGTGATGATTGATTTTGGATTTTCACTATTCCCTCATATAAAAAATCCAATGATAAACGACAACTACTTCAAAAATATTGGAATTTCGAGAAACTCCCACAAACTATACGATGTACACCTTTTCTTAAACAGTCTTTACGAAATGACCACGCAATCGAAAAACCCAGAGGTGAGGAATTTTATTAAGTCCCTCTTACCACCCATGTATTTGGGTCGCAAAAGCACGGTTGTTAAAAAATTTAGATTGATTGGCACCGACCGTAAAAATGTCGCTCATACCTTTTACCTACCGGGGTTTGAAAAGATTTTGTCGAAACCCTTCTTAACGGGGGAAAGTAGGGCATTACCTATACCAAAGCCGCGAAAATTTGTGCGACCCCAGATTGTTCCGAAAAAGAAAGCCAGTACACCAATCAATAAGGCGGCTGCATATGCGAGGGCGGTAGCTGTTATGAAAAAACGGCGAGAGGTTGGTACTCCCAAGCCAATCCCCCGCAGACGGAGATGATTAAAGTGTGATCTTGAATGTGCGCTTAGTGCCCTCATCGACTTCGGAGAGTATCTTAAACTTTGGGGTCTTGGTGAGCTTCACCCCATCCTTAGTGACGAATGATTTCATCCGTTCAACTTCACCACGGGGCATTTTCCTGGTGTTCCAATAGTAAATATAGTTGAAGACATTTTAATATTTACCTATAATAAAATATGATTGCTTTCATGATTCTATTGATTGTTGTTATAGTGATTCTCTTGCGAGGCGACGCCGTCGCGCCACCAAAAGACGGTAAGAAATGGACGGTTTACGGGACCATGGGTTGTGGATGGACTCGTAAGCAGTTAGAATACATGAAGAATCAAAACATACCTCATACGTTTATCGATTGCGATGAAGAATCGTGTGCTGGTATGGATGCGTTCCCGACACTCGTAAACCCCAATGGTAAACAAATAGTTGGATACAACGAAGTTTAGATACCACGGATAACGGACATAGAGATGGCGAGAATGAGGGCATCCGTCAAGTTCTTGATAGGCTTGAGGATAGAGATGTGCTTCACGAGCGACCTGTTCCACACGAGGCGGAGGATGAAGGTGCTGATGAGAATTGTGAGCACGAAGATGAGAATTTCAGAGAGAACGTCAGACCTGCTTTCGGATTTGGAAACCTCCTTGATCATTTATTAGGGGTGGATATTTTTTTCTAGCCCTATTTCAAATGAAAGACCTCCCCCTGAGTGGGTCAGAAAGTAGGTTTACAAATAGAAGATGGGGGACAAGTACAGGTATAGGTAACAATAACTGTTACGCGTACGCTGTTGGTGACTACGAAGCCTACCGATGGCAAAAATCCATACCAGGCGATAGGTCTGGATTGTCAAACGGTAATCACAACTATACCCACTGCACGGGTCTCCCAAATCGTGTCGTGTCAGACAACCCCAAAAAGGTCTACAAGGTTGATGCGAATAAAAAATGTAAGAAGGGCTACTACAAGGTCATGATGTTTGTTTCCCCTGGGAGACCAATGAACTACATCCGTCAAGGTGACTTTCACTTTTACAAACAACATGGTGTCGTGGAATACAAAGTGAAGCCCGGAGACACTATAAAATCGGTGGCTAAGTTCTTCAAGGTGCCAGAGTCAAGGATAAAGAAGGCTGGAAAATTCAAAACTGGGAGGCGTATCATATTCAAAGCTAACGTATTCAGTCACAAGAGGGGGTGGGCTACGGGTCCACTTCTGACTGACGCCAAGGGGGGTATGATAAAAGATCCCCGTAAAGCTTCTAGGAACTACCCAGGTCTAAACTATGAGAAGTACTGTAGTTCATTCTGCGTCAAGAATTCCGGCATCAAAGTCGGAAAGACTCATCCCAAGGTCCGATAGAATACTGTCTAAATCCATCAAATTTTCGACACCGTCGAAGGATAGATCGAAAAGATCCACAACCTCCATTGTAGTATTTTCATCCAATGACACAGTATTTGAAACTGCTGTGTGATTGTTCTGTACTGTGACTGTAATTTTAAATTGCGAAGCATCAAAAACTTTTCTACATACGGGACAAGTATTTTTACCTTTATTTTTCCATTCCTGTAGACAGTGGGAATGAAACATATGTCCGCATCGAGTCGGTGGATTTGCCCGAGTCGACTTGACCTCATTTAGACATATGGAACATGTTGACATTCTATAGTACGGGTGTAAAGTTTTTTACCAAATTTAGCTCAGTTAGTAAATCTTGGAGGCGTTGACGAGTGGTTTATTGCAGTCATTGCAGTTGGTCTTCCCCTGCTCGTCTTGGATCTTAGAGAGCATCTCTGGTCCAGACTTTTGGAGCAGCTGACGGTACGAATAGTTGTCCTCGAAGGAAATGTTGTTCTGTTTCATCACGTAGTTGTTGAACAGTTGGGCTGACGTGTTTATGGTGAAGCATCGACCATCGGCCATGCCAAGTCGTTGAGACATCTTTTATTAAAATACACCTAGAAATTAATTTGTCTATTGGATATAGTTTTCATCCATGACTCAAAACCTCTCTCTTTCAAAACCTTCACAAAGGGGTCACACCTGTACCCCAAAAATATATCAAAAACATCCGTCTCTGTAGTTCGAGAAACCCTAATCCTGGGGTTCTCGTTGATGTGCTGATTAATTATATTGTACCCAAATGCAATTTCCTTTAGGGTCTCTGCCCCAGTGATTATAATCTTCCCTGTGCTGAAGATACTGCAGGTAATCTCCTTCATATCATGTGCGGGTTTGAACTTAATCTTAACCGCTGAATATCTATCTGGTTCAAAAGACACCTTAAAAATGTCATTGTACCTCTCAAACCAATCTGAAACTTGCATCAGGTTAATGTTATAATTGAGACTGAAGTTTGAATTGATCATTACAACCCGGAAAGATTCCACTGGAGCTGTGTTGGTCATACCCAAAAAGTTTTTGAAAATGAAAATAAGTTGGGTGATGATGCGCTTACAATCGAAGAGATCACAACACCCCGCAACTTGGATACTTCCATTTGGGAACACCTTTACAGACTTCGTACTGTATGTATCATGGTAGGTAAGTGTGACCTGATTGTAAAAGGTAGTCGGCTTCAATTTCCATTCAAATCCATCCGTCTTGGATCCCTGTCGTCTCATTTTGTAGGAACCAATCCTCTCAAAAGTGGTCCGTAATCTGTCGATGTCAATTTCTTGGACAAAGCTCGAGACCATCGTAATTGTGGTAATCTTTATCCATGATGGTTTAAACTCCTCGGGTAACTGATTACGGAAATCATTTATAGTGAGGAGGTAGGAAAAACTGTTATTAGCGATTGAAGAGTACATACTTTTCACGTAGACATGAGCCACTTAGGTGTTTAAAGAAACAAAGCGTCTTTAAATCAAAATGACCTCCTTTTTTAAGTCTGCTCGACATATTCATGACGTGGAGTCTGATCTTTCATACGTTGAGATTGAATACGAACGCTATGTTAGAAGTGTAGGGCGATATGCGACTTTTACAGATTACATCAACACAGAGCCCCTCGCTGATTGGGTATATTTAGAGTCAAACACACAATCTATTCAATACGAAAAATTCCTCGACGCCATGGTGAAAAAAACATTGGAGGTGAGGCAGCGGATGTGTGAAGTTCTACTTGAAAATACATTGGTATACGAGCGGGTAGATAACGTCTATCTTCGCCTCCTACATGCGAGTAAAATTTTAGATCCTACATTTCAACCACCCCGTATAAATAAGGAGAGTGCTTGGCAAGTGGAGTTCATGAAGAAATTCTGTAACGAATCCATACAGGATATCATACAGGGATGTACAAATATGTCACGTCTGTCATATTTCTTTAACGTTTTGCGTACAATAGACCTAAATACATCATTATGATTATACATAAAATCATACCAATCATTGGTGCGGTAGGTTCACCGACACTGATAGTGGGAGCACTCTTGATTTTCTTGGGTGCAACCCCACAATCTATGTTCCTACGGGGGTGGATATTATCGACGGTGACTCGAGAATCACCCTCCTTCTCAGTACTACACAGACCGTATTCACAAAAAACACTGCCCGATGCCTCAACCTTTTTAACTGGGCGAACTTCCTGAAAATCTTCAAAATCACCTGTCTGTCTCACACCTCCTGGAAGGGAGAAATCGCGAGAGACAAATGGGTTCACGTCGTCAATTGTATCTTGGTCACTGAGCATAAACTCACTCATTATTAGTATTACTTCAGATTATATTTTTTGTCTGTCATTTTATGTTTGTGTTCATTCCACATTTCATCGAGGTCCACGTTTAGCATATGGGCTAGTTGAAACAGGTAACTAAACACATCCCCCATCTCCATCATGACATCCGTTCCCCTCTCCTTTTTCAAATTCATCTTCTTGAAGACCTTTTTGTGCTGACGGATAGCTGATGCTAATTCTCCAAACTCTTCTGTGAGAAGAAGCCATACAGTATCAATGGCTGCCCGATCCCAGCCCTTCGATTTACATACTTTTTCAGTTTCTATTTTATAGTAGTTGAGACTCATCACTTATCATACTTGAGGCTCCAATCTTTAATTGATTCCAATTTTGTTATTGAAATCTATTTTTTTCCCAACTGTACTCGTGTTTAGTGGTTGATCTAGGGGCATACTAATAGTATCAATATCATTAGCATACGCAATGTATTGAGAAACACCAGTTTGAATTTGGGATATCGCCATATCGATGACCCGCATGTTCATGGCCTTAACCTGTTCCTTCACCTTGGTGTGGTGATCCCCCGAGTTGTTTATGAAAACGACCCTCATGATACCATACAGGTCATCTGGGTTTTGGTAATCGATAGAAATGCCAGTCTTGTTTTTGAACGCCTGGCGAATCCCACGCTGGAGAATATTTCTATTGAAATCCGAAAAGAATAGAGTATTCAGTGGAGTCTCACACTGCTTGATGGATTCGAGAATCCCCATTTAATATAACACCCGAAAAAAAATTATCCGTAGATACTAAATGTTAGACTACGCTGACTTCAATGAAGTCTACGCCAACAAACCCCAAAATGTCGAGAAAATTCCATGTGAACCCCCAGCCTGTTTCGTTGGCTCGTATGCCCCAGTAGCCAAGGCCGGGGAGACTGGACCATTCTTCGTGAACACCTACCTCCTCCAACCTAACCGTAAAATGGAAGTTGCCGGACCAGTCCCCGTCCGGAGCAAAGATCTCGAGTGTGGGAAGTAAGTTAAAAATAAAAGTGGAATAAAAAGTATATGAGGGTCACTAAACGCTCAGGTCGTATTGAGGATATGAAATTTGATAGCATCACCAATAGGATCAAGAACTTAACGTACGGACTTTCCGAAACTTGCGATTCCACGAAAGTTGCACAACAGGTATTCTCATCCCTCTACGATGGCATTACCACCCAAGAGATTGACACCCTCTCTGCTGAAATCTGTGTTGGTATGATCACCTCGGATCCAGATTATGAAACGTTGGCCACCCGGATTATCGCGAGTAATATCCAGAAGGTTTGTCCAAACAACTTTCACATCGCCATGAAGAAACTCCAGAAGGCTGGGATTGTTACAGAGGAAGTTGTAGACGTTGCCCTAAAGGTCAAAGATGATATCAAGACCGAGAGGGACTTTGACTTTGGGTACTTTGGTATCAAGACCCTAGAGAAGAGCTACCTCCAACGCCTAGAGGGGAAACTCATCGAAACCCCCCAATATATGTTTATGAGGGTCTCTATTGGTATTCATGGTACCGATGTCCCCGCTGTTCTAGAGACCTACGACAAAATGTCCCAAGGCTACTTCATCCACGCCACCCCAACACTCTTCAATTCCGGGACACCCCGTCCACAAATGAGTTCCTGCTTCCTTATCGCCAACAAGGCGGACTCCATAGATGGCATTTACGGAACCCTCACAGAGTGTGCCCAAATCTCCAAATGGGCGGGGGGTATCGGGATGCATATCCATGACATTAGGGCCAATAAATCTCGCATCAGAGGGACCAACGGTCAGTCCGATGGTATCATCCCAATGCTCAGGGTTTTCAACGCCACCGCGCGCTATGTGAACCAAGCTGGTCGCCGCAAGGGATCCATCGCCGTCTACCTAGAGCCATGGCACGCTGACATCCTGGACTTCCTAGAGATTCGTCTAAACCAAGGTGATGATGAAGCGAGGTGCCGGGACCTATTCTCGGCACTATGGATTCCAGACCTCTTCATGAAGAGGGTTGAGGAAGGTGGGAACTGGTCCCTCTTCTGCCCCGATACCGCTAAGGGGCTCTCCGACGTCTATGGTGAGGAGTTTGAAGCTCTGTACACCAAGTATGAGGAGGAGGGTCTCGCCACCACCACAGTCCCAGCCACTGAGGTGTGGAAGGCGATTCTCAAATCCCAAACGGAGACAGGTACCCCTTACATGCTCTACAAGGATGCGTGCAACTCTAAGTCGAACCAAAAGAATTTGGGTGTTATCAAGAGCTCCAATCTATGTGTCGCACCTGAAACCAAGATTCTCACGAGTGAGGGGCAACGGGTAATTTCAGAACTCAAAGATCAAGAAGTTGAAGTATGGAACGGTGAAGAGTTTTCAAATACGACTATTCGTCAAACCGGTGAAAATCAAAAACTCCTAACGGTCAACACAAGTAGGGGTCTCTCACTTCGCTGCACACCGTACCACAAGTTTTGGATCGTTGGTCATGATGAACCCATCGAAGCTCAAAATCTTAAAAAAGATATGAAAATTATTAAGCACTCCTTACCTGTTATTAAATCAAATGAAAAATATATGAATTATGCATACACTCATGGCCTCTTTTGTGCGGATGGAACGACTTCATCTTCTGGTGACCAGAAAAGATGCTCTTACATGGCGAAAGAAAATGGTCTTTGTATGCGTCACCAATTAAATGAAAAGGAATATGAAAATGATGGTACTTGTCAGGCTAATTCACACTCCGAACAGAAGTGGTTGGATCTCTATCATGAAAAGAAGGAACTCATGAAGTTCACTGAGTATGATTATGCTTCTACGAATGATATGTGTAAACGAGTTCGTCTCCGTCTCCCGAAAGATATCGATGAGAAGTTCGTCGTACCCATAAATTATTCACTCAATACAAAACTTGAGTGGTTGGCTGGTTTCATGGATGGTGACGGCTGTGTCATGAGACACCAAGGGGGTCGAGGCATTTCTATCCAGATTGGTTCTATTCATTATGATTTCATCAGGGATGTTTTACTCATGCTTCAAACGATGGGTGTCAACTCTCGCATTAATACAGCGCAAGATGAAACTTCTAGAGACATGCCTGGTGGTCGATACACATGTAAAAAGTTATGGCGCCTTCTAATTCCAAGTGGTGGAGTTGAACTTCTGAAGACTATTGGTTTACAAACAAAGCGCTTGAACCTTGATACCCAACAGCAGCCAAATCGTCAAGCACTTCACTTTGAGAAGATTGTCTCTGTCGAAGATCTTGGAGACATCGCAGATACGTTCTGTTTCAACGAACCACTCGGGCATCGGGGTGTATTTAACGGTATTCTCACAGGAAACTGCACAGAGATTATAGAGTACACCGACAAAGACGAGACTTCGGTGTGCAACCTGGCCTCCGTCGCCCTCCCCAAGTATGTCAATAAGGAGAACAAGACCTTCGACTACGCGAAACTCCACGAAGTCACCAAGATGGTCACAAAGAACCTGAATCGGGTCATCGACCGTAACTTTTACCCAGTGGAGACTGCGAGGAACTCCAACATGAAGCACCGTCCGATCGGTTTGGGGGTACAGGGTCTCGCTGACGTTTTCATCCTATGCGGTCTCCCCTTCGACTGCTACGAATCCCGCCTCATGAATGTACACATTTTCGAGACCATGTATCACGCCGCTCTGGAGGCAAGCTCTGAGCTCGCCGAAATTGATGGTTCCTACGAAACCTTCCAGGGGTCCCCCGCGTCCCAGGGTATTCTCCAACAGGATATGTGGGGGGGTGGGGTTCGAATGAGTGGTATGTACGACTGGCCCGCTATGAGGGAGCGTGTAAAGACGAAGGGACTGAGGAACAGTCTCCTCATGGCCCCAATGCCCACAGCCTCGACGGCCCAAATTCTAGGGAATAACGAATGCTTCGAACCCTACACCACAAACATTTACCTGAGGCGTACCTTAGCCGGGGAGTTCGTCGTGGTCAACAAGCACCTAGTCAACCACCTCAAGGAGGCCGGTCTATGGTCCAAGGAGATGAAGGATCTCATGGTTAAGGCTGGGGGCTCAATCCAAAACATTGTAGACATCCCCAAGGAAATTAAGGATCTTTACAAAACTGTATGGGAAATTAGCCAAAAGTGTATCATCGACATGGCAGCCGACAGAGGACGATACATCGACCAATCCCAATCCATGAATCTCTTCATGGAGAGTCCCACGATGTCCAAACTCTCCTCAATGCACATGTACGCATGGAAGTCTGGACTAAAGACTGGTATGTACTACCTACGATCAAAGGCAAAAGCCCGACCAATCCAGTTTAGTCTAGAACCAGATTGTGTGGCGTGTTCGGCTTAAAGTTTTGAACCTATATTCAGTTAGAAAGACATGGACAAGGCAATCGATAACCTCCAAATCAATGAATTCAATAATAGAAAGATTGTTCTAACCACCAAACAAGGTACACCCCTTCGTGTCCAATTCCCTCGGATGTATATGCCATTCGGGGTCTCCGGTTTCACCCCCGAGGTTGGACCCACTAAGTACAACATCGACTTCGCAATCAAGGGGTATGACGAGGAAGACAGCTACATGAAGAAATTCTACGAGAGTGTTCGCAAACTTGAAGATAAAATCATTGACGCCGTCGTCGAACAAAGTGAAGTAATCTTTGGAAGTCAAATGTCTAAGGAGGAACTCGCTCCGATGTTTAACTCCAATGTGAAAATGTCACCCGACAGAGAACCAAAATTCAGAGTAAAGATCGATACAGATATCGACGGAAATATTAAACCAAATGTCTATGATGCAGAAAAAAACCCTAAAAAAGATGAAGCAACAAACGGTCTGTACGCAAGGAATTCAGGTCAGGCTATTGTGGAACTCAATAGCGTGTATTTCTTGAATAAGAAGTTTGGGTGCACATGGAAAACCTACCAACTCGTCGTTCACGAGCCACAAAACTTGAAGGGATTTCAATTTATTCTTTAGATTTAGATTTATTCAAAAGCAAAATACTATATACTTTCTGAGCCTCCTTAAGAAGTTTACCCTGTACCCTGGTAAACCTCTTTGGGTCTATGCCTAGTTTGATCTTAGCAATCTTCACTGAATCTTCCCACTTGGAGAGAGTCATTCTTACTTTACATCTACATTTTCTTGATGAGCTTCTTGTAAGCCGCGGTACCCTCCTTGGGCTGGAGCTTGAAACCCTTCTTCGCTGGCTTGAAGACCTTAACCATCGCCTTCTTACCCTCATCCTTCATGCGCTTGAGCGCAGCCTCACTCGCCGCCTTAGAGACGATGCGGCCATCCTTCATCTTGAGGTCTTTCTTTTCAAGACCACCAGCGGTCATGTCAGCATTGCCATGGAAAACTTCGGCTCGGGAACCAATCATCTTTATATTACGCCCTGAAAATTTTCTTGATGTCCAAGATTGAAATCTTGTCGTTTACCCGCTTCACCGGAATCTGGGTTTTAACCCTCTCATCGTTCAAAACCTCCGAACACACTATGGACTTGTGGCCCTGGAGGGCGAGAATCTCCTCCTCGACACTCAAAAATGTCTCAGTCTCCCTGTAGATCATCTTTTTCACGTAGACTGGCTTAGTCTGACCCGTTCGGTGCGCCCTACCGATGGCTTGGAGTTCTGACGCAGGGTTCCAAGATGGACCAGTGATGTAGACCCTTGTGGCCTCTTGAATATTGAGACCCTGCCCACCACATTTGATCTGAATGATGAAGACCGAGCCCGGTGGCGCCTGCTTGAACTTAGTCAACTGGGTAGTTCGGTCCTCCTTGGAGACGGACCCGTCTATCCTGAATGTGGGGCAATCCAATTGACTTTGGATGTAGTTCATCTCCCCCACAAACTGACAGAAAACGAGAGTCTTCTCTTGGGGGTGCCCCCTAATCATCTCGAAGAGGGTCTCCATCTTGTGGGAACGCCCAACCCACTTCTCCGGTTGAGTGTTATTTTTCTTTGCAACTCCGTTCAAGTACATCTGGGGATGTATCATCACCTGACGTGCTCTCAAAAGGCACTCCAAAATGACCATGTTCTTGTAGTTGAGACTGGTTGCCGCCTTGAAGGTATCCTTGATCGTGTCCTGAGCCTCCTTGAAGACAAACTCGTACATCTGTCTCTCATCTGGGTACATATCCAGTTCAACATTTTCAAAGTAGCAGGGAGGTAGGCGAAGACGCTCATTGATCTTAGCCAGGTCATCCTTCGTGCGACGGAGAATGTAGATGTCCTTGATCTTCTTGGTCATCCCTTGGACGAGGGACTTCTCGATACCGAGGAACCGGCAGAGGGTCACAAAGTCATCCATCGAGTTGAAGACTGGGGTACCAGTGACAATCCACCTGATACCAGCTTGAAGACGAC
>ERZ1048068.2976-NODE-2976-length-11432-cov-13.379274_pt1 | contig 11432 bp, 9 predicted proteins | sample MGYA00383098_ERZ1048068 | MGnify/ENA primary metagenome ERZ1048068 (study PRJEB29581, sample SAMEA5548368) | metagenome | biome: marine; feature: coastal; material: water | depth 1 m | study: Short-term variability in the microbial, nano- and picoplankton... | reverse complement strand
TAAATCAATAATTATTTTAAATCAATAATTATTTTAAATCAATAATTATTTTAAATCAATAATTATTCTCATATTTTATCTTGAGTATCTAATGTATCATCTTTATCTACTTCATTATCTTCTGTTTCCGTTGTTATATTATATGTTATATCTTCATTAATAGATATTTCAAGATCTGATAACGTTTTAGTATATTGAAATAATATGTTTAAATTTGAATCATCATTTTTTTCAATATAATTTATACTATATTTCATTTTTAATATTTCTTCATCTAAAATACGTATTTTTGAAGCATACAATTCTAAAGCAGAAACTAAATATCTATGTTCTCCTGTAGTTTCATATAAATTATATATTTCTTTGAAATCATTTATATAATTATAATTTTCCGTTACTTTATCGTTAATTAAATTTTTAAATTCTTCATTTTCTACATTATTGTTTAATAATACCAATTCATTATATATTTCTTGTTTTTTATTTAATTTATCTTTTATTTTTTCAAATTTTTCTACGGCAAAATCTTCCAATATATAATTAAATAAATAATCTAACTTGGTTACCATAATATCTTTTTTAGCTTCTTTTAGTTCATTATCTATATTTATTAATTCATTATGTAAATTTTTGGTTTTGTATCTTTTTATAGTAATATTCAAACCGCATGGTTTTGATAAATTACCACAAGAAACAGATAAAGTATCTGGTGATTCTTTAAATAATGTACCCCCGTCTTTATTACAAGCGATACATTTAGGTTTAGATTTAGAAAAAAGTTTTTTTTTATTTTCAATACTGATATCAGAATTCAATATTTTATTTTTTGCTTTTTCCAATAATGTATTATACTTGTTTTTAAGTTTATAATATTTTTCAATATTTTCTAAATATTTTTCAAACTTTTCATCATTATTTTTCAAAATATATTTACTCATATTATATATATAATAATTTTTATTTATTAATAACTTTTTAATAACAAATATTTATTATTTTTATTAACTAATTTATAATAAATAATAAATAAATAATAAATAATAAATATTTGATATTAAAAATATATATTTTTATGTAATATATTTGCTTCTGGGTGGTTACTATAATCAGGTAAATTTGTTATCATATTATTTTTTATACGCTGATTATTGTCTAAATCTTGTTTATTATAATACACTAATTTAGACATAATATATTGTTTTTCTTTTAAATTTTTCATATATCTCTCTTTACTATTCATTTTTCCTTTATAACGACTATATAATATGATAAATAATATTAAAACAAAAAAAAATAATAGACCTATATTGTAATATAAGTTATAATTTTTATTTTTAAACTTATTACATTCATTCAATATTCCATTAAAAAAATACTTAACACCATTATCTACTAATTTTGGTTTGTTAATATTTTCATTTATATTTGATGAACTAATATTTAAATCTAAATAATTGTTTAAATTTTTAAAATCCATACTAATTAATAATTTGTATTATTTTAAAAAAATAAATTATACATATAAATATAATTATATCTACAAATGGCCGATAATACTAATACTGTAAATCCTGCTAATTCTGCTATATATTTTGCTATGTTAACTATAGTATTTAGTGTAGTTAATATTTTTATGATTAATTCTGCTAATACTTTAGAAGCAATAGAAGATAATAAAAATAATATTGTTTACACATTAATTTATATGGGTTTGGTGCTTTCTGGAACATATTTTATAAATCTTAAAATATCATCAGCATTATGTCCAGATGATGGTATACAACATTATAATGTTTTCTTTGCTACTGTTTTACCCTGGTTAATTATATTTGTAATTTTATATTTTTTACTTGAATTATTTCCTGGATGGGTTGCTCCTTTTTCGAATACAATAGGATATTTAGTTGTTAAAATATTAGGTGTTGAAACATTTTTAGAAAATGTTTTAAATAAAGAATCAAAAGATGAAAGTATCACTAACGCAATAGATAAAATAAAATCTCATAAAGCTAAAATTATAAATGAATTTGATGATGACAGAAATAATTTTGAAAATTTTTTTGAAAAATTTAAAGATGAAAAATTAACAAATGAAAATATAGAAGAAGATATCAAAACTAGTGAAGACATTATCCAGCTTTTTAAATTAATAAATATTAAATTTATTGTTGGAAAAATGGTTTGGTATATATTAGCAGGTACAATAGTAGCTTCAATTTCATATAATTATATTGTAAATATGTCATGTCAAAAAACAGTAGAAGATATACAAAATGATATAGACGAACTACAAGAAGAAAATGAAGAAGATGATGAAGGTTCGGGTTAATAAAAACGATAATTTCATTATAATATTAATTTTAAAATACATAAATTAAAATTAATTATTTAGTTTTTTGAATTTTTTGAATATTATTAAAACATGAATTTATTAAAATTTACATAAGATAAAACACCTAAATAACAAACTATAGCAAATATTATAATTACTAACCAAATTGGAACTACTGTTTTATTTTTATATCCTAATCCAAATTCTCTTGGTTTACCATTTTTATCGAATACAAATCCGGGTTTAATAACTATTAAACCAATAAACAATATTATAAATAATATTATCGAGATTAATGTTATATTTTTTAATATAAATTGTCTAAGCATATTTATTTTATTATATAAAAATAATATTATTAATTAATTTTATCAATAATATTATTGCCTACTTTTTTATTTTTTTATTTTTTTATTTTTTTATTTTTTTATTTTTTTATTTATTTATTTTATAGACCAAAAACCTGATTTCCCGTAGCCATTTCCTGACCAATAATACCCATAAAAGCAATCATTGCTAAACGCCCATTATTTAGTTCTTTATTTAGAATATCATCTCTAACAGTTTTCATTGGAATATTTGCTAGATTCCCAGGCTGATAATCATCCTTAAGCATATATGTTGTATTTGTTGTAAATGGATTAATCCATCCTCTTCCCATTCTAATAGCTTCATATGAAGCAGCACCTAACCAAAAAGGAGCTTGATGAAAAGCATCCATAGACGATAAATAATTGATTCCAAGCATAGAATGAGATTTATCAAAATGTTCTAAAATAGGAATTACTGCGGTTGCTAACATGGCAGTTCTTCCATGTTGAAGTTCTGCTTCACGAGTATATTTAATACGATTTTCACTTTTATTTTTTAGAATATTTAGAGGATCAAAATTTTCAAGTGGCTTCGTAGAACCTACATATCTAAATGATTTTACAGGAGCTGATGTAATAATTAAGGCATTTGTAATTGAAAATAACACAGTAATACAAGTTGTAATCATATAAATATATATTTATAATTATCTTTAAATATCTTTTAAATAATATTTTAAAATTGATTAAATATTATTTATAAAAATCTAACCATAAATCAAGCAAAAACAAACAAGCTAAAAACAAAACAAATCAATAATATAAAATGAGATATGCTACATATAACCGTCTTGTAAATAATAATATTAACAATAACTATAATAACTATAATAACTATAATAACTATAATAACTATAATAACAATAATACCGATGAAAATGCAATTTTCAAATACTTTAAAAATTATTCTAACAAAAACAATGATATTATTTTAGAAAAAAAAATATTTGATTTTAATAATCAACATGAAACATGTGAAGAAATATTTGAGTGTAGTATTTGCCATGATGAATGTAATACATGTGGTGGTAATTGTATTAAATTACCATGTGATCATAAATTTCATAAAGGTTGTATAAAAAGATGGTTTTTATTAAAAAAAACTTGCCCATTATGTAGATTTAATTGTGGTCATTTAAATTTAACACGTTTAAATTAATTATATTCATAATCGCTTTCATAATCATCATCATCAGGAATAGAACCCATATCATATGCTTCTTTTTCTATATCTTCTTCTGTTTGTATTTTTTCTTCCATATCTAATTCATAAATTTCTTTATTCATATTTGTAACATTATTCACTTTATTTAACATTTTTTCTTTTAATGCTTGTTTTTCTAATTCCATACGTTCTTCATCATAATTTTCTTTAACATATTGTGTTAATCCTTTCTTTAAACCTTTGCTCCATTTTTCTAATTTATTATTTTTAAAAACATTTTCAATTTCTCTCTCTTCGTCTGTTAAATCTTTCAAATATTCTGTAATGAGATCTTTTTCTTTTTCTTTTGCTATAACTATTCTAGTTTTTACTTTTTCATAACTATTATTCACTAAATTATTATGTGAAAACATAATATTGGTAAACAAAGACATATATGATATATTACTTGTTTTAAGTTCTTCTTCATTATAATCTTCATAATTAGTTATTTCTAATACAAATTCAGGATTAGATGTAATATTTATTAAATCATTAAATATACTATTAAATACGTAATTATTAAAAAGTTCAATAAATTGTTTATCAAATATTCCATTAATAATATCATCTCCTGTATCAATTGATTCATAATATTTAATATTTTCTAATAAAGTCATTAATATTTTACTTCTATTTTTTAATATTTTAAAAACTAAATCCATAGAATTTACATATGAAAAGCTCATAAGTTCATTATAGTATTTGCTCAAAATATTAGCAACATCTTTCTCATGAACTTCTGATAAATTCCAGTGTTTAGGAACAGAATTATAATTTATATTTTTATTTTTGATTATATTTGGGAAAACATTTAATAAATTTTTAATGTAATTATTATAAAACAATTGGTCTTTGTAGCCAATAACATTTTCCATATTTTTTTCAATATTTTTTATCTGTGATTTAGTTACATTTGGCAATGATTTAATATAATTTACTATACCAGATTTCATCATATTATTGGCACCAACAATATAATTTTTAATAGTTCTTAAATTTTCATTTTCACTGGGTTTAACCATTATATCATATGTATCCAATAAATCAGTCATTCTATTTATTAATAAATCATCATCTATTCTATCGCTTTCATCTAATAAATTATAATTTTCTATAGCCAATCTAATTTTATCAATATTACTTACCAATGTAAAATCATTGTAATTTGCTACAATATTTCTTTTACTTATTATATCTAATAAATTATCAAGTTGAATTTTGCTATAATTTTTTCCTTCACTTTTTAATATATCTATTTTTTCAATTAAATCCATATCTTCATCTAATAACTTATTTGGTTTATCCATACAAACACTTTTAATTTCATCGTCTATAGGTAATTTATTTTCAAAATTACAATAATAAATGAATGATTTATATATAATATTTTCATTAAATCCACTTTCTATTTTTGGTTTTATTAATTTTGTATTTAAATTATGATATAATATTCTGGCATCAGATAAATTTTTCAAATTTTGAATTAAATTATTATAGTAAACAACCATGTCATTATTTTCAATAATAGTTTTATCATTTTTTAAGAAAAACAACATAGTATTATTTAATTCATTACAGCAACTATTTTCTAAAAATGGTTCTCCGTTACTATTTTCTAATAAGGCCGAATGTTTTTTTACCACATTTTGAATGCTTTCAATTATTTTATTAGAGCAATATATTATTTTAGAATTTATTGTTTCATTAAAATAATTGGTTTTTCCATTTGTAATATTTTCCAACATCATATTTTCATAACCGCTATCTAATGCTTGCATATTTGTAGAAGAAATATGTAAATCAATTAATGGTGGATAAAAATTATGCCAATTACTAATAGATACTTTTTCTTCATTTAATTTGGCATCTTTATTTCCTATCAAATATGTTTCTTTTTTTGTTTTTAATAAATCTAATTCATTATCAACCAATACAAATTTTTCAATTAAAGATTCTATTTTTTTTATGATAATAGATTCACTCATTTTTAATATAGTATTCCAGGGTGAAACAGAAGTTTTAATTTTATTTGCTACACAAGCAACATATATTAAACTTGTTTTATCATTTATATCACCATATGGATAACCACTAAATGATTTAATACACCCAGGAAAAGTTTTTTTTGATTTAATTGTTGGTATATTTAATTGTATAGCTGTTAAGAAAAATGTTAAACTCAACATTAATAAAGATAAATTATATGTATCTTCATATGATAACATTTTTTTAGATTGACCTTCTTTTTTTGCGGTTTTTAATATTAATTTTTCGTATTGTATTTTGGATGGTATACTTTTATTTTGAATTGAAATTATTTTTTTTATCATTAAATCACTATTATCACCATCTAGCTTAATAGACATCATATCACTCATTGCTTTAAATATTTGTTTAATCATTAAAACATCTGGATTTAATACTTCTTTTTTATTATTTAATACATATGAGTATTCTTCATCTAAAACTTGTTTAGTCATTAATTTAAAACCTTGTTCATTATAACCTTCATCATTACTAAATTCTATACGTTTAATAATGTATCCACTATATTTATCAACCCAATAATTATTATCATCACTTATAGTTCCTTGTTCTGCGCATATAGCATCTAATTCCATTAAATAATTTTTTTTGTTAGAAAATACATTTGCTAATTTTAATAAAAATAAAGGCATTAATTTTGCACCTGATTTAATACAATATAGCCAATATGTATTTTCATCATTAATAGCATATCGAGTATATCTTAAACAAAATTTTTTTGTTAAATTATTCCGATTAATAAGATCAGGTATAGCTAATATATTATCTCTTATTTTTTCATAAGGTGATAATTCCTGTTTATTTTCTTCAAATATATCGAATTCTAATAAATTGTTATTTATTTTGAATTTATTATTATAATTTATTTTAATAATATTTCTAACATATTTTTTAGCTTTTTCATAATTATCATTAATTTTACCTTGCATTTGTTCAATACTTAAATCATATTTTGCTTTAAAATTATCTAATATTTTATCTACATCATTTTTCAGGTTTTTATTTTCTAATTCTTTTGCTGGCATACATTTATCATCTTTAGATATACATTCTTTACTGGAATCGCAAAAAATTTTATTTGAATCAATATAAAAAGTGTCTTTAAATTTATCATCTAATTCCCATATATTATTTTTTCTAATATAAATATAATTTTTATTATCTTCCTTATTAATTAATACAGCATAATCATCATCAATAATTTCTCTCTTTTCTTCTATTATTGATTTAGCTTCTCTCAAAGCCTGTGTTTTAGTAATATTCATTTTTTCGATTATTTTATTTGTTAAAAAATTATAAAAACCTTTATCATCCATTGTTTCTTTTTCATTTGAAAAGTCATTTTTTAATGAATAAAAGGTATTATCATATATTGTATCAAAAAATATTAATTTATTATTATCGTTTTCTAATTCTTCGAGAGAAGAATATTTTTTACTTAATAAATAATTTTCACATTCAGAAGATGATACTTCTTGTTCTATTGGTTCTTTGTCTTCTAATTTTTTAGATTCTTTTATAAATGATTCTAATAAATTACCTACAATTAAATCTATAATATTTTTATTTAACGCACTCATAAAAAATCGCCCATTATCTAATCTAACAAAATAACTGAATATTTCATCATTATTTAAGATATGACTATCTATATTATAAATTTCTATAATATCATTTTGCAATTCTTTATTTAACATTTCAAAAGAATATACAAAATTTTCACTATTTACATTTTTATTCAAAACATTAATTATACTTCCTAACTCTTCGTCTTGTAATTTATATTCAGATTTATATTTTTCTATATTATTATTAATCAATTGATTTAAAATATCCATATCTTTGGTATCCAAATTATTAAAATCTATTCCGGCTACTTGTAACGAATCGAGAGATTGTTTATAATTCAAGAAAATATTATAGTCATTTAATGATTTTATAAAAATATTGTTAGTTGGAACAAAACTTTCTATTAAATCGTTCAAACTATCAATATAAGATTCTTTCGAATTTTCTATATTACTATTTTCCATAGTAAAATTATTAATAGAGCTAAATAACTGATTATTATGAATATTTTCATGAGTATTTTTGTATTTTTCTATAGTTTTTTCATCAAATATATAATTATCTATATTTGTATTTTTATTAAGAAAATGTGAATAATTTAAATATTGTAAATTTAAATTTGCTTTTGTTTGTATATTTGTATAGTTATGATTAATTTTGGAAAAATTAAATACTGAAAGTGGTAAAGTAATAAAAGAAATTAAATTGATTTTATCGTCAGGTGTTAGTTGTTTAGATTTAATTTGTTTTTTAAAGTTTATATATTCAGAATCTAACATCTTCATTCCTTCATTATAAACATCTATTACGAAACGTTGTTTAGTTATTACTTCATTTTTTATCAAATAGCTATAAAAATCATCATAAATATCATTTACTATATTCATTTGTTCTTTAATATCAATCCCGTTATCATGTTTTGGAATATTTGATTCAAATATAGAAGTTAAATCATTTATGTATTTCTTATAATCATTTAATTGATCTTTTGAATTAGATTTGCTCCATTTTTCTACTATTTTTGTAAGCTCTGAAATAAGTTCATCGCCTTTTTCTTTAATAATATATTCATCATCTAATTCATCACTAATTATATCATCTTTATAATATAGAACTTTTTTAGAATTTGTTACTGGTAAAATCCAATATATTTTTTTATTTAAATTAATTAAGCTATCTTTCAATGGTTTATAATATTCGTCTTTTAATTCTATCATATATGGAACTCTATTTTCATCAAAATTAGAAGAAATATTTCTAAGTTCTCCAAATCTCCTAGCTAATAAATTAATATTATTTATTAATTTTTCATTTCTCTCCTCTATTTTATAATTATTTAATTCGTTATCTATAAAATCACTAATTTGTTCTTCTAATATATATCTCATTTGATCTTCGGGAACATTAACATAATTTACAAATGTTACTACTTCTTCAAATATAATCTCATCGCCTAAATTTTCATTTAAAACTTTTACATCTTCATTAAACAATAAATCTATGTCATTTTTATCTTTATTTTCTAAATTTAAATATATAGATTCTTGTATTTCATCTTCTTCTGTTTTTTCTGTTTCTTCTAATTCATCTATTCCTTCTTTTGGTACATTAAATGCTTCGCTTTCTTTTAATACTATTTTTTCAATATTTAAATTTTCTGGAATACCAGAATAAGCAAAATCTATGTATATGATTTCTTTATTTATTGATGTTATCTCTATCATATCTTCTTCAATATTAGTAATAGTACCATTAAGAACAAAAGGTAATTGTCCACTAAAATAAATAGAAATGTTTTTACCTATTTTAAAATTATTTTGAACAATATAACTTGGGCTTTCTTGACGATATAATAATAATATATTTTGAATTGATTCTTCTAAGAAATTTTCATTTTCATCAATTGATAATGTTAATGTTTTATCTTCATTTATAAGATCTATTTTGCTTTTAGAAATAAAATTTATGAAATATATTTTATCATTTATTTCACTATTATTAGGTGCGTCTAATTTTATAATATCACCCAATTGTAATTTTAATTTTGTTTCTTCTTTACTCATTATTATATAATTATACTATAAATATAATATATTTATAATATATTATTGTTTCAAATTAATAATATATTATTTTTACCATTTTAAAATATTATTAAATAAGTTAAAGAAATATTGATATATATAATTAGGTATTATTACTTATTATGATTGCTAACACTTATACATTAGATCTAAATGATGTAAATATGGAAAATGAAGATTTCAATATTAAAAAATATACATTTAATGATACAGAATATAATATTATTAAATATAATAAAGAAAAATTAAAATTATATGAAGAAACTGATAATGAAAAATTTATTAAAAATTCAAAATTTAGGTCTGTTATTATTAGAGATAATAAAGTAGTGTGTTATTCTCCCTCTAAATCATATAATTATGATTTATTTAAAAATAATAATGAAAATATTGAAAATATATATATTGAAGATTTTGTGGATGGTACTATGATTAATGTATTTTGGGATGTAATTCATGAATCGTGGGAAATTGCTACAAGATCTACTGTTGGTGGAAATATTATTTTTTTCAATGATATTAAAAATTACAAATATTACAAAATTCCAAATTATTTTGAAAATCATACTGAATCAACGTTTAGAAATCTATTTTTTGAAGCATGTAATCTTTCAAATTTTGATTTAAATACATTAAATAAAAATTTTTGTTATAGTTTTGTATTACAACACCCATTAAATCGAATTGTTAGTAATATTATTCAGCCCCTTGTTTTTCTTGTAAAAGCATATTCAATTGATAATACTAATTATGATAATAACATTGTTAAAATTAATGAAATTGATATTTTTAGTTTAGTATCACAAGCACCATATATTTTTGCAAATACAAATGTTAAATTTGTTAATAAATATCCTATTGAAAAATATAAAACATTAGAAGCTTATTATTTAGAAGATAATATTCCATATTATATTGTGGGTTGTATGATTTATAATAAAGAAGGAACTAGGAGTAAAATTAGAAATAAAAATTATGAGATTGTAAAAAAATTACGAGGAAATCAACCAAAATTACAATATAATTATTTATGTTTAAAGAAAGAAAACAAAGTCAAAGAATTTCTCAATTATTATCCGGAACATAGAATTATATTTAATAAATTTAAATTAGAAACATATAATTATACTAACGAATTATATATTAATTATATTAGTTGTTTTGTAAGAAAAGAAAAACATCTAAAAGAATATGATTTTGAATATAAAAACCATATGTATAAATTACATGAAAAATATAAATCTGAATTAAAAACAAATAATAAAAATATTGATAAAAAAGAGGTAATAAATTATGTTAATTCATTACATCCTGCTCAACAAATGTTTATAATTAATTATAAAAACAAGAAAAATAACGAAACAAATAGTTTAGAAGAATCAATTCAAATAAAATCTTAAATTATTTGTTTATTAATCACCAATTAATTCATCTAGTAAAACCCCAGATGCTAATCCTTCTATGTCAAAAATCATAGGTTCGTTATAATAATATATGTTATTATTATGGTGTATATCAGTTTGACCATTTAGAGATATATCTGATAATGAAATTTTTTTATTATATTCTTCAATCGATATACCAAGATCAATATGATTATAATAATTATTCAAAGTATTAGGATATGTATCATCATTTTTTTTACAAAAAAAATCACATATATTACCCATTAATTTAATATAATTAAATAAAAAAATTATATTAAATTTTTATTTATTATAGACATTTTTAAAGTTTTTTAGACTTTATTTACTTCTAAATTCATTTTAATATTTATTCACTTGTAAAATATTTATTCACTTGTAAAATATTTATTCACTTGT
>ERZ1048068.2974-NODE-2974-length-11436-cov-5.121782_pt1 | contig 11436 bp, 11 predicted proteins | sample MGYA00383098_ERZ1048068 | MGnify/ENA primary metagenome ERZ1048068 (study PRJEB29581, sample SAMEA5548368) | metagenome | biome: marine; feature: coastal; material: water | depth 1 m | study: Short-term variability in the microbial, nano- and picoplankton... | reverse complement strand
CCCGCTAACTATTATTGCTTTTTTCATAACTTTCTGATATTAACTTTTTAAACTTAGTTGTGCTCCATCCATGGTCTCTGTTAAGGTAATGAATAGGTATTTTTAAATCATCTCCAGTAAAAGATTTGTCTTTATAATCATCACCTAAGAACCTTAAATTAAACTCTCCTACTTTGAGTAAATCGTACAACTGCTCTTCATAGGTATACCTGATAACGTCATCAACATATCTTATGCTTTCTAACAATTCTTTTCTTTCATCAGGTGAAAGTATAGGTTTAAGTTTATGGGGTCTTTCTATCGATGGGTCAGTATGTAGAAGTACGATTAAACAATCGCAATTCTCTTTCATCTCCTTGAACATTTTGATATACCCAGGGTGTAACACGTCAAAATTTCCTGCTATTATTCCTTTAATCATTTGTTTTCCAAAATACTTGTAATAATACTATTAATGTAGCTAGTCCTAATATTACCCCTGTTTTCAAGGTTATACCTTCTTTAATATGGATGTAAGTCAAAATACTAAATGTTAACACACCAGTAACAAATCCAAAAATTCGAGAAGCCCATAGACTTTCTCCTCCAAATGCTGATACTATGTATGTAGTTCCGTATATATAACCTAATCCTACCGGTATTCCAGAAATAGCTGAAACGGTAATGGGGTGATCTCTAACCCATTCGTTAATATACTGTCCATTTGTCTGGTACCAGGATAGTGTTTGAGCTAAGAAAAAAATTCCTGCGCCGATAAGTAATTCTTTATAATTTATCATTTTACGGTAGTTAGGGTTCTGAAATTCTCCAGCCACCCTTCTGTATTTTTTGTTACACCTTCAATCTTATCCTTTTCTAATAGTCTAAGAAACGCACCAGTCTGTAAATCAGGTATAGGGCTCTTAATAGTTTCTACTACAACTGATTTTTCTTTTTCGTCTAAGTCAGATACATTCAGATCCATGAGTTTATAGTTTGTTTCGACTCTATCCCATTCAGTAATGATCTTAGGAAATATCTTCTTGAATTTTTTCTCTTCTAATTTTGCAGCACATACATCGTAAACATACTCTAAAGTAGTTCCAGATTTATTTACTAAGTCGGGAAATTCAGATATAATTGTTTTTATGCCTAATCCTTTAACTCCTGCTAAATTATCTGAATTGTCTCCTAGTAATGCTTTAACTACGTTATAATTTTCTGGTAATACCTTAAGTTCGTCGAATATATTACTCTCTGTAAAGGTTTTCTTTTTAACCGGTGCATACACTTCGATTGTATCGTCTACTAGTTGCAAGAAGTCTTTATCAGAAGAAACAATAGTACATTTCTTAACATCACTCATAGATGCTCGTTTTGCAATATATGCAATAATATCATCTGCTTCTAACTTCTCCATCTGTAACTGCTGTACCGGTAAGCATTCTAGGTAATCTTGAGTCCTGTAAAGTTGTCCTATGAGAGCTTCCATTTCTTCAGCCTTACTATCGTAAAGTCCCCAGTGAGTAATTCTAGATGTAGCTCGCTGAGCTTTGTAGTTAGGATCTATGTTCTTTCTATTAGCTGACCCTCCTTTACCGTCCCATACTATCATAACCCTAGTAGGATCGAATATCCTTGTTACATAGCCTAAAGAACGAAGAAACCCTACCAAGCCACCTACATGATGACCTGATGGGTTCATCGCTTTGAGCAATGAGAAACTACGAATTAACATATTCATAGCATCTATGACCAAGATATGGTCATTCAACGCTCGGGGTGGGGTCTCTTTTAACTTATCGATAATGTCCTCGTACGCCATTAGTCAAGTATATTTGGAGTTATAGTTTCTTCTTCTAAGTCCCCTTCTTCAATTAAGTCGAAATCAACAGTCCCAACTAACTTTAACCAATGTTCTTTATGGTCATCTCTATATTTATCGATTGCTTTTTTATCATCTTCAATAAACCCATGTGAAGTCATCACCACTCTACCTCTCGACTGTACTCCTCCAATGTGGTTCTTTTCTATTTGAATGTTAGTTCTTTTAGCGAATTCTACTTGAAGGCCATTCTTTACTGCTTTAATTTTAGAAGTACCTGGGTTAGTTATATTACCAAAGGTTACTACTAATGTAGCATCATACCACATAGACATTCCTCCTTTATTCTGCAATTTAGGTTGTCCCATTGGATGCTCAGGTTTCATAGTCCATACTTTATTAATTGCCACCATAGTATTAGTATATGGAGAGTTTTCTTTTCTAGATAATAAAATCTTTTGATTTAAATTATTACCAAATTGAGTAGACATCGCTCCTGCGTTCCATTCATTATTATTCTTATTAGAACGTACTGATAGGTCACAAGGTATAGAACCGATAGAATCCCAGAAGAAACACATATCATGAGGTAGATTACCTTTAGTCTGCTCATCTATTAAATCTGCCATATGAACGGCTACTTCTTCTATTGTGTTTAATGTACCTCTGTCTGCGTATAAAAAGAAACCTTCATAATCTGTTACCTTACCTTCACTATCTAGAACCTCTGTAAATTCTAGTCCCATTTCTCTTGCATGTTCCCAAGACCATTTCATTTCTGAAATAATAAATACTGGTAGTATTCCTTGTTTCTGTGCATTTACAGCCGCTTCTAATAGTGCGGTTGTCTTTCCTGTATCACTATGTCCTCTTAATAGGGTAATATGACCTGTCGGTATACCCGGTAAGGAGGTAATATCTTGGAAAGCTTTGGATAAAGGAATCCAACCTTGTTCCTTAAACTTCACAGATGCATTCGAAAAACCTTTTTTCTTCTTAAAGTTACCAAGGTTAAAACCTTTCTTGACAGCCGCAGACGCGGCTTCTTGTACTTGCTTTTTCTTTGCCATTTATATTAATGTTTTATTCTTTTTATACTTTTTATACTTTTCATACTTCTGCGGTCCTCCTAAATGTACATACACTTCACCGGAATTATTTTCTCTATTACTAATATACGAATAATTTCCTTCGTATAAAAGAATTCCCAGTAAATATTGGCCAAGAATAATGGAAAACCCACGGTAATTATCAGTATGTTTATCTAAAATATCTTCTCTATACTGATAATATAAGTCTGTATAGTCCTGTAAGAGTCTCTTATTGTTAATCTTTAAAAAACCAATATTAGGTATAAAAGGTAGCTTATCGATAGAGTTAATTTTATCGTAAATAAGGGTACCTTTTAAATTTGCTATACCATCTGAATACCATTTTTGATATACTTTATCCTTATAGTCAAATATTAAATCAGCATCTAAATTTACCTTGAGTTCTTTATAGATTAATACATCCGGATCAATTAATACTTCGTTATCTTGAAGTTTAGGTAATAGAGAAATTTTAAAATCATCTAAAAATTTAAACTCACTTGTATCTACCGTATAAATGTATTGGCTAAATGATTTAATATCATCAGCTGTAATAGAATCAGTAAAAATTTTATATGGATATTTCCCAGATAAAAAATTTACTGATTTATTTAATACTTCTAAGCTAATGTTATAATGTTCATCATTGCTTGCTAATAGTTTAGTAAAGCAATAGATAAAGCAAGGTTTACTCATTGAAGAGGTCATCAAACTTACTTACTGTATCTGTACTATCTGCAGCTGCTGTTTCTAAAGTAAAATCAGATTTTTGCTGTCCTAAAGATTTAGGTAAACTTGTATCAATATTACTATCCGTAGGTGTAGCGGGTGCTGATTGCTCAGTTAAAGAAGAAGGGTCTAAATACCCCTGTAGTTGCTTCTTAATATAATCGTAGTCGTACTCAGTATGAACTTCGATTGGATTAGGTTGAGATTTTAACCAAATATCTACCATTTCATTATTATCTGATAAAGGGGTTTGCTTTGGTTTAATTCTAACACTAGTCTCCGGGTAAGGGTTACCTTCGCGTTGTTCTACAACCATATCCCATCCGTTGATAACGTCTGTAAAGTCTCCGATATCTTCATCTTCTGCTAAAGCAAGTAATGCTTTATAGATAGTAATACCAAATCCCCATAATCTAACTCCTTTTTCTTCTTCACCTCTAACTACTACAGGAGCGAATACTCTTGTCTTAGGGTTAAGTTTTCCTGAGAGTGACCAATTGTCTTTATCTGATGTCTTTCTTAATTCTTTCACGAACTCCTCAATAGGATCTTGTTTACCAAAGTTTGATAAAGCTACCATCGGGTACTTTCCTACACCGTAATGAAATTTTAATTCCTTAAACGGGAATGCAGGGTCATAGGCAGAAGGAACGATTCTAATCGTCTGTTTACCTAATTCAGGTTTCCAAAAAATCTTTGAATAATCTGTTTTCTCTTTCTGTTGACCGTTATTATTTAACGTGTCGAGTTTTGCTTTAATAGCATTTAAATCCATATAACTAATTTTTAAATCTTACGTTTATTACTATAATATAAGAACTATTATTTAATTCTCCAACTCTATTATCTTATAAAGTTTTGTATTTACTCTTTTAAGTTCTGGGCCTTTTGTAAGAAGTACACAGTTTCTGTAGTCTGGCCAGTTTATACGGTAAGATGTATCTAGTACTCCTCCGTTGAGTTCTTTTATTAAGGTGTTAAGTGCATTAATCGTATAAAGAGTATTTGATTCTTTTTTACGGTGCACAAGAATAGTGTTTTCTAGGAAGGTTCCTACATTACCAAAATCTACGTTGTAAGTACAAATATATTCATCTTGAGATTTAGAGTAGAGTACAAAGATTTTATTATATATAATCTTATACCTATCTTGGATCTCTTCTAATATACCGTCTAAGGTATCTTTAGTAGCAAAAGTACAAAAAAGTTTGTTGCTCATATCTTCATTATAGTAAATCGGCTCTAAGTCGTAATCGAATGCCGGTCTAGTCACTGTATTTATCATATATAAATATCTTTTTAATATTATAACACAAGATCTTTTGAGTATTTAACTTTTATTGGGTATTTCCCACCTTCTTCTAAGATCTCCTGTAGTTTTTCTAATGTTTCTTTGCCATCCTCTTTATGAAAATCAAAAAGCAAAGCATCGTATGTATACAAAACTAATTTTGTTTTCTTGTCTTTCAAGTAACGTAAGGCTTCTTTCAATATAAGAATATTTCTGGAAGTCTCTAACGATTGCATGATATAATTCATTAACTTCTGAGGATTCATGTCTTTGAGCGAGCTTGTGAAAGGTTTTCCACTAATAGGTGCCAAGACTTCTCCGTCATTTTCGTATCGTTTCCATAACTCTTTGATATAATCATCAATTCTTGTAAAGATTTCAAGGTGAGCCCATTTTTCGGGTATCTTTCCATAAATTGCGTGAAAGTTAATTTGTTTTGCTTTATCATATTCTTCTTCTGTGATTTCTTCTTTGTTAAAGTAATGTTTAGCTAGCTGCTTATGAGCTGATTCACTAGTTAACGGATAATCAATCTGATCACAAAGTAAACGCAGGTGATAACCGTCAAAATCAAACTCAACAAAGATGTCGTTTTGAGGTCTGAAACATTTGCGATGTTCTGTAGATTTAGGAATAGCAGCGAAATTAACGCTATTAAAAGCATTAGTTGGTCTAGAGGTTGCATTGTATAAATTGTATGAAGTTAGTACTGAGTTATTAATTGTGTTGTATGTAGGATCTCGGGGTTTAAACATTTCTACGTAATTTTCGTAGTAGACGCCTAAACCTGATTGCTCTAATAAAAAGAAAACATTAGAAGCAGTTTTATTGTAAAATTCAAAACCTAAGGGAATATTATACTCTATAACTTTCTTAACTTGATTATAAATCTTATCAGAAGATTCATAAAGTTTAGATAGAGGTATTAATTGGTTGATAGAAGCAAAATCTCTATATTTGTTATAAAAGTAATTTAATGTGTTATTTTCAGAGCTATATTCTAATCTTTCATATTTTGTCATCGAGTACAGTAGTGATAAATCTATTGCATCCTGTAAATTAAAGTGATATAGAAGCTCTTTTTTATTAAGGGTATATAGTTTACTAGCTTTTTTAAGAATAGAGTAGACACGATCTTTTGATACGTTTAACCCTTCGTCGTGTTCGATTGGAATTATATGGCCATGTTCAGAACCTATTAATCTAACATAAACTGCAACTGTAGAAGTTAATTTAGGGTGGTATAGATCATTAGTAGAAATAATATCTACATAAAGTCCTAATCTTGCTAACTTTTCTAAACTAAGTAGCTTGTCTTCTTTTTCTACTATATAAAACACTTAAATAACCTTTTTAATAATATAAGAATATTATTTAGAATAAAAAACTTTTAAGGAGTACTTATACTTCTTCGTCTACGGTTTCTATTATTTACGTTACTTTGCGCTCTTTGTTGTCTGGTAGCAGAAGATCCTCTTTTACTGTATCTACCTGTTTCGTTAGACAGTACTGATCTTCTATATTCATTAAATCTATCTTGAACTTTATTTCTAATAGGAGATTTGTTAGCATTGAATTTTGAAAAACCTTGGCTAGGATATTTTCCTGTTTTGTCCTTATACACTACTTTTTGCTCTTTCCATATCTTTTGAATAATAGATCTTAAGTCAGCTTTTCTTTTGTCTCTACCTCTCAATAAAGCAAGGGCAGATCTACGCTCTGAAGCTGTTATTGGGACTTTATTATAATTAATAGTAGGATCAGGGATTTCTGCATTTAGGCTTTTAGTCCCAGCAGTAATTCTACGAAGTTGTGTTTTACCGTAGTATGTTTTATTATCTCTAGTCCACTGAGTGTAAAGCTCTGCAGAAGTTAATCTAAGTTTCATTCGCTGATTCAATTTAGATTCGTTTCCCCATTCAACCATTTCTTCAGGTGTAAATGTGTAAGGTTCACCTTCATCATTTTTCCATTTACCGTGATTGAACAAACTTCTAAATAAAGATTGAGCTTTTATCACATCTCTTTCTTGATCCAATCTTCTCTTTTTCTTTCTACGTTTAGCACCTGAGCTCATTGAAATAATAGCTTGAGCCCATTTACCTTCTTGAGAAGTCATATCATTTATTATTTCATTAAATGCATTTTTACGCATTTGTTTTTCATTACTTTTTTCTATAATCCTTATTCTATTTTCTTGTTCAGCAAATAAACTTTCTTGCTCAGCAGTTATTTGATCTTGTTCTTTTAATATATCTTCAATAGATGAAGAAACATTACCTAATAGTTCGTCAGCTGCAGTAAAGTCTCCTGCTATATCTTCAGCAAAATCTAGATCTATTTTAGGTAATTGAGGAAGTTCTAATGTATCCGGGCCAAAGCCGATATCTTCTATCTCTTCTGATTTATCAACTGGAATAGGATCTTCAGGTTCAGGTAAATTTACTATTTCTGGATCTCCTGAGTAATCATCTAAACTTTCTAAAAGATATTCTATTTTGTCCTCAAAGTAATCAGTTATACCTGGTATAGTTGATTCAGCTTGAGCTAATACATCTATATTATTATTTCTTACTCCTGGGTATATGTATTTATTAATTTGATAATCATCTGCTTTACCGAAGATATACCATGATACAACAAAAGATCTTTTGTATCTAAGAGCTCTGAATTTAACGTAATCATCTTGGCTTACCTCTATAATTTCACTATTTCTTATATCGAATAAAACATATCTATCTATAGTACCTAATTCATAATCAACTAAAAGAGGTATAGGTCTAAATCTTACTATAACTGGTTCTGCATCTTCTTCTATAGGTACTTCATTAGAAACGAATACAGCATTATCAAAATTTCCTTTTTCAAGGTCTTTTTTGTCCATTGCAAATACTTGAAGATTTCTAGTGGTAAATACTTCTACATCTTTATTGCTCAGCGTAACTCCAGGTACTCCAGATTTTTTACTTCCAGTACCTAACGTTTTATCTACCACACCAAATACCTTATTTAAAAGTTTATCTATAATTTTGTTAAGATCAAAATCTAGATTAAAACCTGGCGGTAATTTTTTTCGCATGGATTTAGGTAAGTACATATATTATTTTTACGATGTTTTATTCATTAGCATTGTCAACAGCTTCTTGAGTATCTGATTCAAGAGATGTTTCCTGGAATACTTTAATGTTTTTATTAGGATCAGGTTCTGTCATTGTCATATAAGCTGATATATCGGTTGTCCAAGTATTACTTTGTATAGAGTGGTTGATAGATTTAATAATAAATCCTGCAGTTCTCTGTACATGGCTAGGTAGTATACCTTCTTGCAATTTAAATCCCTGGCCAATCACCAATCCTGATATTCCTTGCATACTAAAAGACAATTCAAAAGGTAAAGTACCTCTGATAGGGTTTGAAGCTTTAGCTATATCTGAATTGGTTATAAATTTATGAGGTTCTTCTAAACTCTTACCATCAGAATCTTTAAAAGTTTTACCTTTTACAAAAGCTTTTACTGTTTCTACTATACTATCTACTTTATCATTGTAATCTTTAGTATCTGAGCTATCATCTGCGTCGTTCTTTTCGTTTACTGCGTCTACTATTTCTTTTTTAAATTTATCTTCTAATCCTTTATTATAGCTCAACACCAATCCACCGTAAGAACTTAAATTAGTTCCACTGGCTTGAGCTCCTAAAGCCATCATAGTAGATAAATCATTACTTATTTTAGAAGTAACACTAATATTAGAGAGTAAACCTCCTTTTCCATAGCAAGGTAATACATTACCCCGTAGTTGTTTAATAGTAGGAGTAATACGTCTGTCAACTATGTATATAGTGGGTGTAGGTTTACCTTCTTCAGGAAGATCAATATAGTGAAAATCAAATATATTTATATCACCTAAAGCTATTCCTACTTTTTCAAAAACTATTTTTAAAAAGTCTACTGCTGTTTTATCTTTTTTCTTATTGTTGGCTAAATCACTTAAAGTTGAGCTTAGAAAAGAAACGTCTAAAAGAATATCTGTATATATTTGGTCTCCTTTTCCTGATAGTTGAGGAAATTTATCTCCTGCTAGTGCTCCAAAAAATAAATTTTTATTTGCGGGCTGTTTCTTTAGTAAGCATATATTCGGGTTCGATGAAAAATGATTATCGTAAGTTAAAAAATTACTATTTATTGCATATTCATCGTTAAATCCAAATTTTATTAATTCACTTTTTTTATTTACTATTAAATTTATAGTATTATTTAGAATTTTCATAAGTGTACTAAAAGTAATATAAACTTTTTTACTACTGTTAGACTTATCAGTACTTATACCATGTAAGTAGTAGGGATTATCTGCTTTTTCAAACTTAACTGATTTATATTCATCTTGTAAAGATTTTAGTAGACTATCTCTTTGACCAGTATTTGTATAAATTCTATTTAATATTTCTAAAACTACTGATTTAGTATTTTGTTTTGCCTCTTCAGATTTTTTATCGGCTAATCCTGCTACAAAGTCTACTGCTGCTCCTAATTTTGAATCTGTTTTAGTTGTATTTTTTGTATCACCAGAAGATATAGCAAGTATAGACTCTAATAAAGAACCTCTACTTATAATGTAAAAAGTACAGTCGTACCCACCATCCATGTTAAACGAATACTGGAAGTTCATTATAATACCGAAAATGGCATCGTAGTTATAACCTGAAGCTTCCTGTAATTCTATTGTTTTTTCTGCTACACCTTCAAAAGATGTTGTACCAAAAAAATCTACCGTAGGTATATCGGTAATTATATTTTCATCATTATCATAATAAGAACTGTGTCCGTACTCTAGTAAAACTGAAAACCCTGGTCTTAGGTATAACCTTTCAAATGTTTCTAGTTGCTCTAAACTATTTACTTTGAATGATACATCAGTTTTACGGATAGTACCTTGAGCATTTTGAGTAACTATTTCTACACTATCTATTCCAGGTATAGGTCTAAATCCCAAAGCTTCATCTTTAGTATATGATGAATCTTTTCCTGTCTGATTAAATCCTTGTTTTAGTTTAGATAGTACTCCTCCTTGAAGAACATTATTTTTAGCTTTTTCCGGATCTCCTTCTATTACTACACCTGAAGATATTCTTGCCCAGCCTGTATTACCATGCTGTACTGCTAAGTCTCTATCCGTTAAATTTTGAGAAGCTCTTTTTTTACTACGTACTTGTAACTGTTGACGTACTTTTTGCTTAAAAGGAGCTCCTATTAAAGGTGCAGCCATTATCTATTGTTATTTGCGGCTCTGTACAAGTCTATAACCCTTGTTTTACTTAAAGGTATTTTTAACTGCACGCCTGGTTTTACTACTAAGCTATCTCTTACAGAGTTATTTGCAGAAGCTATTACCCACCAAAGTGAGGAATCACCATAGAACTGCAATGCAAGAGTATCAAATCTATCTCCGCCAGTACTTATGACATATATATCCTCTTCACTATCTGGTATATCAGGGTATACAGGATTAAGATAGTAATTTTTTCCTTCGTCGGAAACTAATTTTTTTATATTATTGTATCTTCTAAACATATTTTATTAATTTCCTAAAAATCTAGAAAAATCATCCGGTGCTGATGGTTGCTGTACTCCAGTAAATTTTGAAAAATCTGCAGCAGCTTCTTTTCCGCCTAATTTCAGCATAGCAGCATCAGTATCAAAAGGCTCAGGTTTTGGTTCATTAATCGGAACTCCATCTAAAAAGTTTACTCCAGCATCTTTATTAGTTATATAGTGTAGCTGTCCAGTCTGTACTGAGAATCTATGAATAGGAGTAAACGATAACGATACGTCTAATACATGGGGTAGTTGCTGTACACCAAAATCTTCAGTACCTGATAACTTTACTTCCCAAGGATAATCAGTTTGCCAAGAATAATCTACTGAACTTATAAATCCTGGTTGATCTACTATATAGTCTCCAACAGTTGTAGTAACTAAAGTACCTCTCATAAATCCGTTATTATTAGAATAAGTAGGTGCAGTAGTAGAAGCAAGCATAACTAATTTTTTAAATATAGGTTCTAATTCTCTTCTACTAAAAGCAGCTGCTTTAAACCCTATACTAATAGTTCTACTAAATCCTTGATAAGTATAAAAATCTTCTGCTCTACCTAAATATTTAGTGTTATTCCAAGATCCTTGATAGCTATCGCTAAAATTAGATAAAAATGCTCTAAAATAAAGATTTATATTATCGTCTTCATCAGGGTTAATTATACTAAATTTAAATTTTATATGATCTTTTACTGTAGCTGGATCTGTTGTAGGTTCTAACAGGTTTCTTAAATCACTGAATTGAGTATCGAAAGATACATATGAATCAGTATATTTTCCTAATTTTCTATTAGTTGATAATCCTATCCGAGTTTCTTTTTTTACCTCATTACTTATTTTCTGAGGGGCTATTCCAGTTGGAGTATCTTCAGTTTTAGTAAAATCTTTTATTACACCATCTCCTATAGTATCATTAGATTTACTTTTT
>ERZ1048068.2971-NODE-2971-length-11440-cov-4.238823_pt1 | contig 11440 bp, 9 predicted proteins | sample MGYA00383098_ERZ1048068 | MGnify/ENA primary metagenome ERZ1048068 (study PRJEB29581, sample SAMEA5548368) | metagenome | biome: marine; feature: coastal; material: water | depth 1 m | study: Short-term variability in the microbial, nano- and picoplankton... | reverse complement strand
CTGTTATCTCACTAACATTTTCATAAATACCATCCATGCTTCCGTATTGCTTTAGCAGCTTAGATGCGGTTTTAGCACCCACTCCAGGCACTCCTGGGATGTTATCTACTTTGTCACCCATAAGACCCAAATAATCAATTATTTGTTCTGTGCGATCTAATCCGAATTTTTCACATACTTCCTCAGGCCCCATAATCTCTGGTGGATTTCCACCACGAGCTGGTTTGAACATCAGTATTTTATCCGTAACGGCTTGCCCAAAATCTTTATCTGGTGTCATCATGTAGGTTGTATAACCTTCTTTTTCGGCCCGGGTGGCTAAAGTTACAATTACGTCATCTGCTTCATATCCCTCTTTTTCTAAAATTGGGATATTGAATGCCTCTATAATCTGTCGGATAAAGGGCTCTGATCGTTTTATATCTTCTGGGGTCTCATCTCTATTTGCCTTATACAAAGGATATTCTTGTTTTCTCACATTTTCTGATTTGTGATCAAAGCATACCGCAATATGAGTAGGGTTATACTTTTCCAATACTTCAAGTAATGTAGTAGTAAAACCAAAAATCGCATTGGTGTTTAAACCGTATGAGGTAATCCTTGGATTTTTGATGAATGCGTAGTAAGATCTGAAGATTAGTGCATATGCGTCTAATAGAAATAATTTTTTTTCTGCAGCCATGGTGATTGGTCAAAAGTAGGAGAAAAATGGAGTATTCATAAACCTAATAGCTCCTACATTTTTCTACCTTTGTCTTCTATTAATAAAACAATGTCCTTCACACCAAAATATAACCTAGTAGAAGAACTTAAATGGCGTGGCCTGTATCATCAAGATATGCCAGGAACCGAAGAATTGCTAATGAAAGAGATGGTGAGTGGGTATATAGGTTTTGACCCCACAGCAGATTCGCTTCATATAGGTAATATGGTTCCTATTATCTTATTGGTGCACTTACAAAAAGCTGGGCACAAGCCTTATGCTCTAGTTGGTGGTGCTACTGGAATGGTGGGGGATCCAAGTGGTAAAAAGGCAGAGAGAAGTCTTTTAGATCTCGATACTTTGAATTATAATGTCTCGTGCGTTCACAAGCAATTGCAGCAATTTTTAGATTTTGATTGTGGAGCAAATAGTGCCGAGATGGTGAATAACTACGATTGGTTTAAAGATTTTAATTTTTTAGACTTCATACGTGACGTCGGGAAACACATATCTGTAAACTATATGATGGCTAAAGATTCTGTAAAAAATAGACTTGAGGACGGGATGAGTTTTACTGAATTCAGTTATCAGCTCGTACAGGGTTATGATTTTTACCATCTCTGGAAAGAAAAAGATGTAAAACTCCAAATGGGAGGCAGTGACCAATGGGGTAATATAGTGACTGGTACTGAACTGATAAGAAGAAAAGGAAATGTCGACGGAAGTGAAGAAAATAAAGGATATTCATTAACCGCTCCATTAATTACGAAAGCTGACGGAAGTAAGTTTGGAAAAAGTGAAGGAGGCAATGTGTGGCTAGACCCAGACAAGACTAGCCCTTACGAATTCTACCAATTTTGGATGAATACCAGTGACGAAGATGCGGAAAGGTATATCAAGATATTTACGCTTCATAATAAAGAAACTATCGATAGTTTGATAAACGAGCACAAAGAAGCACCGCACGCTAGAGCTCTGCAAAAAGAATTGGCCAGATATGTTACTACCTGGGTGCACGGTGAAGAGGGATGCAAAACTGCTATTGAAGCAACTCAAATACTATTTGGGAAAGGTACAGCAGATAGTTTGAGAAGTCTTTCTGAAAAAGACTTCCTTTCTATTTTCAAGGGTGTAAAAAAATCAGAAGTAGAAGATATTGAGGGGATTAACATTGTAGATATGTGTGGGGACACTGGGTTTTTAGCCAGCAAAAGTGAAGCTAGACGAGCATTAAAGGAAAACTCTGTGTCTGTAAACAGTGAGAAAGTGAAAGATGACTTCGTCTTCTCTAACAAGGACTTGATTAATGGTAAATACATTCTTTTACAGCGTGGAAAGAAAAATAAGTTTTTAGTTGTTAAGAAATAAATATGTTAACCATCAATCCAAAGAAAATTCCAGTACCAAAACTCCATCATTACTTGTTGGGTAGTGTTGGACCAAGACCTATTGCATTTGCTAGTACGATAGATAAAGAAGGAAATCGAAATTTGGCACCTTTTAGCTTTTTTAATGTGTTTAGTGCAAACCCTCCAATTTTGGTTTTTTCTCCAGCACGTAGTGGAAGAACGAATACAACTAAAAACACATATGATAATGTGAAGGAAGTATCAGAGGTAGTGATTAATGTGGTGAGCTATGATATGGTTCATCAAATGAGTTTGACAAGTTCTCCTTTTGAGGCAGGAGTAGATGAATTCATTAAATCTGGTTTTACCCCAATTTCTTCAGAAACCATTCGACCATTTCGAGTAAAAGAGTCTCCTGTACAAATAGAATGTGAAGTTTTAGAAGTAAAAGAATTAGGACAAAATGGAGGGGCTGGAAATTTGGTCATATGCGAAGTGAAACGTATCCACATTTCGGAATCTGTACTAGATGAAAGTAATATGGTAGATCAGAAGAAGATAGATTTAGTTAGTCGAATGGGAGGAAATTGGTATTGCAGAGCAGACGGAAACAGTATGTTTGAGGTTGACAAACCAATTACTACTATTGGAATAGGAGTTGACGCACTGCCAGAAAAAATTAGACTTAGTAATAGTCTTACAGGAAATGACTTAGGCATACTAGGTAATATGCAAGAATTGCCTGGCGAAGAATTACAAAAAAAGTATTTAGATGAGATATCCGAAAACTTGGATTTGCATTTAGCAAAATCCTTTCTGCACAAAAATCAAGTGGAAAAGGCCTACGCAATTTTAGAGAAGGTATTATAAATGAATTTATCAAAAGCGTTATTTAAGTTTTTTGTTGTAGTGACCTATGTTTTTAGGTTGATGCTTATCATTTTACCACTTGCTTGGTTAATTGTACAAACTAAAGAAGGTGGATGGAAATATGGGTTTACTTTTATTCAAAATAATTTTGAAGTTGCCTTATTTGTAGCATTTGCCATTTCATTTCTTATTTCATTGTATCACGCTTTAAGCTTTGACGTAATAGAGGGTGCTCCAGCTGAGAATTACCTAAAAACTACGCAGAATGTAAAAGTCTCTGGTAATGCTGAACTGGAGAATCTCGCTAAACATATGAAAGCAAATGAAAAGAGATACAAAAATGTGCAGTTAGAGGATAAACTTATTGCGGAACGAAAAGTGATTTTTCTACCTCCAGATAAGATAGAAATATCTAGTAAAGGAGATATGTTTCAGATTCAAAGTAAGCCATTCTCAAAGTTGTGGTTCATTGATTTTGGACGTAATTTTCTAAATGTAAAGGAAATAGCCCAACTTATAAAAGCTAAAAACCACTAGATGAAGATAGGAATTATTTCAGGATCTGCCAGAAAGGGAAACAATACCCTAAGGGTTGCTAAGGCTATTCAGAGAATAGCTGGTGAGGCGATGATATTGGATCTACAGGAGTACGATCTTCCTAATTTTACCGGAGATCCATTGCCGCTAGGTAAAGAGTCTGTTTTTCAGAAAAAGTTTATAAGTCTAATGGAAGAAGCTAATTTAGTTTTTTTTCTAACCCCTGAATATAATTGGTTTCCTTCTGCTGAGATAATAAATATTATTCACACTTTTGGAAGTAATTCCTATAAACACCTTTTTGATAATAAGGTGATTGCGACAGTTGGAGTAAGTGTAGGACGTGGTGGAAGAATGCCGGCTGTACAACTTGGGTATGTTTTGAATAAACTAATTAGTTTTCTTAATCTGGATAGTGTTGTTAGTCCAAAACATTTTGAGGCTCAAGAGGTGACATCTTGTATTAGTTTGGAAGGAGAACTTCAAGAAAACCAAGCCTTTAATAAGGGGATTGAATCTTTTGTTTCTTACTCCTTGAAACTTGCTAAAAGATGGCAGGAGACTGCTTGAAAAGAATTATCTTGCGGCTCTTAATAAAAAATACGATTTATGAAATACTGCTTTTCTATTTTACTCTCAATATCATGCTTGTTTTCCTTCGGTCAAGAGTCTAGTTTCTTTAAAATAATTGATAACGATTCTGCGGATGCCTTAGTTGATGCAGTTCAACTAAGTTCAGGAGATTATTTTATCCTATCTAATACAGAAACAAGTAATGGCTCTGATTTCCAAGTCACAAAGGCTGATGGATTAGGAAATACCGATTGGGCATATACTTATGGTACTTCAGATGCTGATTTTGCATCTAGCATGACTTCAACAAGTGATGGTGGCTTGTTAGTTTCAGGATATACTGAAGGAGTACTTGGAAGTACATACGAAGATGGCTTTGTTCTAAAACTAAATTCTTCAGGAACAGTACAATGGACAAGGTTTGTAAGGATGGATAGTAATTCCAGATTAATGGATGTAATACAGACAAGAGCTGGAGATATATTTGTTACGGGATATGTACAAACAGATTCTTTAGATAAAGATATAGTTGTTGCTCAGTTTTCGTCAGTAGGATCCGAAAGATGGGTCAGAACTATTGGTGGCAAAGGAGACTTCCTGGGAGAGGCTTTAGGGCAAGACTCGCGTGGAAATATAATTGTAGCAGGAAGTACTACAAGTGATTCGATTAATGCAGGTACTAACGGAGATATGGATGCATACATAGCTATCATAGATGGATTGGGTACTGTTGTTACCGCAAAAAGTTTTGGTACCAGTAGCGATGATGAAGCAAAATTTTTGGTTACGGATAATCAAAAAATATATGTAGGGGGTAACACAGATGGAGGAAATTTAGGTGGGCAAGACCTTTTTTTATTGGAGCTTGACACAAATCTCAACGAACAGAATTCAGCTGGATTTGGATCATTTCAAGATGACGAGATTAAGGACTTATATCTCAATGATAACAATAACCCATTCATAGTTTTTTCAGGTGGTTCAAATCAATCATTGTCTGACATTTCAATATTTGAAAGTTCATTTAGCTCTTTTGGAGGAATCAATGGTAGTATTTTCGGTGGGATAAGTCAGGACGGAACAAGCGGGGCGAAGCTTACCGGAAATCAGTTTTTAGGATATTCAATGATTGGGTCGGGTAATTCATTTGTGAGAAATAATAATGAAGGAATTTTTATAGCTAAGACAGATGAATTTTTAGCAACAACCTGTAATTTTAATTTTGATTTAGTAAGTGATGGGAATATTTCTATGCAAGCTAATAATTATAGTCAAATAGAGTTAAATGGTTTCACAAGCACATTCAATTTCACAAGAACCTCTGTGACAAATACCGATACTATGAACTGCTGTCAACTTGAAGCATTGGTGCTAAGAGACTCAGTGACAATATGTACTGGCGAAAGTGTTAGAATCGGTAGAAGTAGTATTACTGGATATACTTATTCTTGGAGTACTCTTTCTGGAGACGTATTTACGAATGGCTCAGCAAATCCAGAAGTTTTTCCAACCCAAAGCACCTTTTATAAGCTTGTAGTTTCTGATGCAGATGGTGAATGTATTTCAGACTCAGCTTTTATCTATGTTACTGTAAATCAAAGAATGCAGGTAGATCAAATAGCAGACACATTCTCATGTGAAGGAGATAGTCTTACCTTAATCGCTCAATCAGGAATGAATTTTTATGAATGGACTTCTGGAGCTCAGAAGTTTAATTCAGCCTCTATAATAATCAAAGATTCAGCAGAATTAACACTTCAAATGATTGATAATAACTCTTGTATATATCTAGATACAGTAGTAGTAGATTTCAAAGAAATACCAGTTTTCAGCTTGGGTTCAGATACTACTATATGTGATAATGCAGAGCTTAATATTGTAGGTCCTGCAGATATGGATGAGTATAGATGGAATGGAACAATTGGTTCACAATCATTGACTATTTCTACGGCAAATACATATGAATTAATTGCGACAGACTCATTTGGGTGTACTGGTTCTGATGAAATTCAGGTGCTTACAAATCCTTCCTCTCCTTTTTCTTTAGGAGCGGATACAACGATATGCGACAATCAAGAGTTGGTGATATTTATACCAAGTGCACTCTCCAATTACACGTGGAATGGACAAGCTTCTAACGATTTTGAATTCACTGTTTCAGCAGCAGGAACATACATAGGAGCAGCTCAAAACAGTTTTGGTTGTATTACTGCAGATACTATAGTAATAGCGGAGTACCCTGGTTCAGCGTTTAGTCTAGGGAATGATACTGGTTTTTGTGACGCAATTACTTTTCAACTTTCTGGCCCAATTGGGATGAGTGATTACGAGTGGAGTGATAATTCTGCTTTACCTATTCTTAATATAAATGCTGCGGGTACTTATTGGTTGAAAATTGAAGATGTAAATGGTTGTGTTTACTCCGATAGTATTGATATTGATTTAAACACCAGCCCTACTATTGATTTGGGGGATGATAGAAACATCCCACTCAGCGGAGTACTGGTTCTTAGTCCAGGCGAAGATTTCTCCAATTACGATTGGAGTACCGGTGAATCCAGTTCATCAATACAAGTAACTGATACTGGCAGATATTCTGTTACTGTTACAGATGAGAACGGTTGTACAGCATTTGATGAGGTATATGTTCCTGGGAAAGCTGCAAGTATTCAGACTTTAAATGGTATTCAATATAAATTGTTCCCAAATCCTGCTCAGAACGCTCTGTTTATAACAACTGAGAGACAGTGGAATGAAGCAGGAGTAAGTTTACTTGATGCTACAGGTAGAGTGATTCAATCACAACTTGTCAATGGTTCAAGATGTGTATTGGATGTTTCGGATTTAAGTAATGGGATATATAAAGTTATACTCCAAGAAGAAGAAAACACGTTATTCTTTAACGTAGTTATAGCACACTAAGAGTATGTCTATCGTAGTAGATAATCTAACCAAAATATATGGTACACAAAAGGCTATAGATGGGGTTAGTTTTTCTATTAATTCAGGTGAAATAGTAGGATTTCTTGGTCCAAATGGTGCTGGAAAGAGCACTACTATGAAGATACTTACAGGGTTCTTATCACCTAATTCAGGTAGTGCCAAGGTTGCAGGTTTGGAGGTTAGCGAGAATCCTTTGATTACAAAAGGAAAGATAGGATACCTTCCGGAATTGAATCCTTTGTATCCCGAAATGTATGTTAAGGAGTACCTACATTTCAGTGCTGAGTCTTACGGTTTAAAAAATGTGAAGCCAAGAGTAAAGAAGGTAATAGAAACAACTGGATTACTCTTAGAACAGAATAAGAAGATCGGTCAACTTTCTAAAGGTTATAAGCAGCGAGTGGGGTTGGCTCAGGCATTGCTCAATAATCCTGAAGTACTCATATTGGATGAGCCTACCTCTGGATTAGACCCAAACCAAATGACTGATATCCGTAAACTAATCAAACAACTTGGCCAGGATAAAACTATCTTGCTATCTTCTCATATAATGCAGGAGGTAGAAGCGATGTGTGATCGGGTCATTATTATCAATAAAGGTAAGATAGTGGCTGATGATTTGGTAGAAAACATGAAGTCTGAAATGTCAGCTAATCATAGAATCACTAAAGTAAGTTTCCGGGATGATATAGATAAAGAAAAGCTTGAATCTAAAAAAGATATTATATCGCTCAAAGAGTTAGGTCCAGGAACATATGAATTGGTAACTGATGAATCAGTTGATCTAGCACAAATTTTATTTGATTTTGCTATTCAGTCCAATACCATTATTCTAGAACAACGAGAAATAGAAAAGTCTTTAGAGTCTGTTTTTCAACAGCTTACTAAGAATGTATAGTATATTAAAGAAAGAAATACGAGGCTTTTTAAGTTCACTTATTGCTTATGTGGTGATAATTGTATTTTTATTGCTAATAGGGCTTTTTACTTGGGTTTTTGCCGATACCAACGTACTTAGTTTGGGGTATTCGAATCTGGATACGCTATTCTTGATGGCCCCTTGGATTTTTATTTTTTTGATATCCGCTATAACAATGAGGTCGTTTTCTGAGGAAATAAAGCAAGGAACTTTTGAAATATTAAGGACTAAACCAATAACCTCTTACCAAATAATTTTAGGCAAGTATCTAGCTGCAGTTGTTCTTGTCGTATTTTCAATTTTGCCCACTCTATTGTATTTCTATTCTATCTATCAACTTGGACTTCCTGAAGGTAATATTGATATGGGTGCTACTTGGGGTTCTTATTTAGGACTCCTGCTTCTAGGGTCAGGCTATGCTGCGATTGGTGTTTTTAGTTCTGCCATTACACCAAATCAAATCGTTGCATTTATTGTAAGTATGTTTATTTGCTTTTTCTTTTTTCTTGGTTTTGAGCAGATGAGCCAACTATCTCTTTTTGGAGGTCTAGACAGTTTAGTTCAATCCTTAGGCATACAATTTCATTATGAGAGTATTAGCCGTGGAGTAATTGATACTCGTGATGTTTTGTATTTTCTTTCATTGATTGTTTTGTTTTTAGTTCTTACTCAGTTTGTATTGGATAAAAAGAAATGGTAGGGAGAAAGGAAAATACAAATCGAAATATTCTGCTAAAGGGTATAGTTCTCTTTGTTCTAATAGCAGTAGTTAATTTAATTGGAGATAGGTACTATGCTAGAATAGACTTAACTAAAGAAAAACGTTATACACTCTCAGAATCTTCAACTAACATCATTTCCCAACTAGAGGATGATGTTTTAGTCACCATATTTTTAGATGGTGAGTTACCATTAGATTACAAAAGGCTGCAATCGGCAACTAGAGATATGTTAAATGAGTTTCGATTAGCTTCTGATGGTAAGATTACATTTGATTTTGAAGACATTCTTGCCGATAAAGAGGTAAAAGAAAAAGAGGCCATTTTACAAGAGATTTACCAGAAAGGGCTAAAAATAGAAAGGCCTGAGGTAAAACCTGATGAAGCTCCAACAGATAAGTTTATTATTCCAGCAGGCACAGTATTTTATAATGGCCAAGAATATGCCTTAAATTTACTAAAAAGAGAATTCGGAAAACCCATTGAGGAGGAGATTAATGGTTCGATAGAACTCTTAGAATATGAGATTAGCAATGTACTTAGAAAAGGTCTCAAAGGAAAAACAACCAAACTTGCTTTTACAGCTGGACACGGTGAACTTTCAGATGTAGAAACAGCAGATATTGCATCAGAATTGAATGGGTATTATGATTTAGAACGAATAAACCTATACCTCCAAGACTCAAACTGCTATAAGATCTTTGCTAAGGATGTAGTTAATAATCCAGATAAACCTGTGTTTTCAGTTTTAGTTGAAGGTTTAATCCGTGAGCTCAAAAAATACAGTGGAATCATTGTTGCTAAGCCTACAAAGCCATTCTCAGAACCTGAGAAATTTATTCTTGACCAATACGTAATGAATGGTGGGAAGGTTATCTTTTTGGTGGAAGATTTAGTTGCAGAAATGGATAGCGTAGCAAAATATGGTCAAGTGATGACTGTGAACCATAATCATAACTTGGGTGATATGCTGTTTAATTACGGTGTTAAAATTCAACCTACTTTAATACAGGATATGCAGAGTCACGGAATACCTGCTATAAATCAACAGAACAACAGACCTGGTTTTTGGCCCTGGTTATTTTATCCTCTGTTTAATGCTTTAGATGATAATCCAGTTTCAAAGAACCTAGAAAATGTCTGGGGTAGGTATAGTAGTTCATTAGATACTACGGCAAGAAAAACACTTAAGAAAACGGTATTACTTCGTTCTTCATCGCAGTCCAGGCTTGCACACAACCCCGTTTTGATTTCGCTAGACTTATTAAAAGTAAAAAATGATCCGTCTAACTTTAGAAAAGGGAATCAGATAGGAGCAGTTCTGGTAGAAGGTAAGTTTTCAAGTCCTTTTAGGTTTAGAGATGGAGTCAAAAGAGCATTTGACATACCATTTGTAGAAAGTATTAAATCTAACGCTATGATAGTGATTGGTGATGGGGATTTAATCCGAAATCAGGTACTAAGTTCTGGAGAGGTATTACCATTAGGCTACGATAAATATGGGTCAAGTCATTTTGGAACCAATGTCGAGTTCGCAAATAAGAAGTTTTTTGTCAATTGCGTTGATTATCTATGTGATCAAAACAACTTAATAGAAGTCAGGAATAGGGAAGTAGAGCTTCGTTTACTCGATAAGGCTCGTGTGAAAACTGAAAGACTATTTTGGCAATCTTTGAATATGATTGTTCCAATTCTTTTAGTTGTTCTGTTTGGACTAATCAATGCTTTCTACAGGAGAAAAAGATGGACTAGCTGATAATGAGGTCCTGTTTATCAATAGGTTTAATCTGTCTTATTTTAGGGGTGTTTGCTCAGAACCAAAGGTGGGTGTCTGGTCGCTATATGCCAGGGTTTTTATTAGCACATAGAGCAGACATAAAAAATCTATCTGCTCACAACTATGGGTTGCAAATGGATTATGAAATTGACCAAGCAAATACGGCCTGGGGATCGCACTATTGTAAACCTATCATAGGGTTCAGTGTACTTTACTATAATTTAGGAAAAGAGATAACTGGACATGCTATTGGTGGTCTAGCATCTGTAAAATTAGCCTTGGCTTCTGGATCTAAATCTGATTTGTATTTTACAATGGCTGGAGGTTTAGGGTATCTAACTAAAACTTTTGACTTGGTAGAGAATAAACGAAACCAAGCTATAGGAAGTCACTTAAATGGAAGCATGCAATTTGGGGTTTTGGCTCATTCACCAATAGGGTCTGGTATTAACTATTTAGAATATGGGTTATCAATTTCTCATTACTCCAATGCTGCCTATAAAGTCCCTAATCTAGGCTATAATATACCTTCTATAAGTATAAGATACGGTTTTGGGCTACCAAATATGGAGGAACAAAGTACTAAAACACTTACTCAGAACCAGAAGAGTTTAAATTGGACGGCAACGCTTTTTTATGGTCGGAAACAAGTGAATCTGGCAAGTCCAATTGATTTCACTAACTATGGATTACAACTAAGAGGAATATGGAATAGAAGTGCTGTTAGTGCTTGGAGGTTGGGAGTGGATTATACTTTGGATAAAACGTATGCCTACTCTCAAGATAATCAAATAGACTTAGCTAAAATTGGAATTGCTGAGCAATCAGAAGTTGCAATCGCTGCAGGGTATCAATGGAGATTTAGTCAAGTTGATGTCTTAGCGGAATTAGGAGCATATATTTATCAGCCAAGTACTTTGAAATCTGTTATAAATCAACGTGTAGGAGTTGTTTATCACACAACGGAGTCTATAGGATTACAAGGTACTCTTAGATTTCACGAAGGTGTTGCTGATTTTTTTGAAATAGGAGTGGGATATACATTATGAA
>ERZ1048068.2967-NODE-2967-length-11446-cov-4.753841_pt1 | contig 11446 bp, 10 predicted proteins | sample MGYA00383098_ERZ1048068 | MGnify/ENA primary metagenome ERZ1048068 (study PRJEB29581, sample SAMEA5548368) | metagenome | biome: marine; feature: coastal; material: water | depth 1 m | study: Short-term variability in the microbial, nano- and picoplankton... | reverse complement strand
TAGTTTCTATCGAGGGTAATAATGCACCCGCTCTTAAAGTTGGAGACGTTATTGTTGTAATTGATCCGCGTTATTTCAGGCCAACTGAAGTAGAGACTTTATTGGGAGACCCATCCAATGCAAAAGCTAAATTGGGGTGGGTGCCTGAAATTACGGTACAAGAAATGTGTGCTGAAATGGTAGAGGAAGATCTGACAGTTGCAAAACGCTCGGTTCTGCTAAAAAGCCATGGACATGAAATTCCGTTGGGGCGTAATTAGAGAATAGACTATGAAAATTTTATTAACCGGCGGTAGCGGAATGGTCGGGAAAAATATTCTAGAGCATCACGAGGCTTTAAAATACGAAATATTTGCTCCTAGCAGTCGAGAATTGAATTTATTAGATCGTGATGCAGTTCGCTCTCATTTTAAATCGATATCTCCTGATATGGTTATACATGCTGCGGGTCTAGTGGGTGGCATACAGGCAAATATTGCTAATCCAGTTGACTTTCTAATGCAAAATCTTGATATGGGACTTAACGTTATTTCGGCGGCAGCCTCGGTTGGCGTACCGAATTTACTCAATTTCGGTAGTTCGTGTATGTATCCGAGAGATGCAAAAAATCCTTTAAGAGAGGATGTTCTTTTGAAGGGAGAGCTGGAACCAACTAACGAAGGCTATGCTTTGGCTAAAATAGTTTCCGCGAAACTATGTGAATATATATCAGTTGAAGACGCAAGCAAAAACAAAAACTATAAAACTATTATTCCTTGTAATCTATATGGTCGTTACGATAAATATGATCCGCGGCATTCGCATCTTATTCCTTCGGTGATTCGTAAGCTTGATGAGGCTAAAATTAATGGAGAAAAAACTGTCGATATATGGGGTGACGGGATGGCTAGGCGCGAATTTATGTGTGCGGATGATCTAGCTGACTTTGTGTTCTTTGCGATAGGTCGGTTTGAGGAAATGCCTCACACTTTAAATGTAGGCCTTGGTCGAGATTATTCAATCAATGATTATTATGAAGCTGTGGCCCAAGTGATCGGATTTTATGGAAAATTCGAGCATGACTTGAGCAAGCCTGTTGGTATGAAGCAAAAATTAGTGGACGTCAAACAGTTAAATGATTTTGGCTGGCATTACAAAACACAATTAAGTGATGGAATTAGTAGGGCATATAACTTTTACAAAGAAGGAAGAAAGAATGGAATATAAGTTAGCCTCAAGTACCTGGGACTCAAAGGAAATCGAAGCGATCCATACAGTTATTGAGTCAAATATGTACTCCATGGGTAGCAACGTGAAGCAGTATGAAACTGACTTTGCTAAATATATTGGAAGTAAGTTTGCCATCATGACGAGTTCTGGTTCGACAGCTAATTTGCTAATGATTGCCGCAATGTTCTTTACTAAAGATGAGTCAAAAAGATTAAAGCGTGGTGATGAGATAATAGTTCCAGCAGTGTCTTGGTCGACGACCTACTTTCCTTTGCAGCAATATGGTTTGAGGGTGATATTTGTAGATATTGACCGCGATACCTTAAATATTGATTTAGGGAAACTTAAAAAAGCAATTACTAATAAGACAAAAGCTATTCTTGCTGTAAATCTTCTTGGCAATCCCAATGATTTCGATGCGATACGATCAATAATCGGGGATCAAAATATAACTCTTCTGGAAGATAACTGTGAGTCCCTTGGAGCTACATTTGGAGCAAAACAAGCGGGAACTTTTGGTCTAATGGGAACATTTAGTTCTTTTTTTAGTCACCATATTGCAACAATGGAGGGCGGTTGCGTCGTCACTGATGACGAGGAGCTTTACCATATCTTACTCACTATTCGGGCTCATGGCTGGACAAGAAATTTGCCAAAAGAGAATTTTGTCACCGGCACGAAGAGTGAAGACCCATTCGAGGAGGCATTCAAGTTTGTGTTACCAGGCTATAACGTAAGGCCCCTTGAAATGAGCGGTGCAGTTGGTGTTGAACAGCTTAAAAAACTACCTAATTTTATTGTTGTAAGACGACAGAATGCTAATCTATTCACTTCCCTCTTTAATGACCATCCGCATCTACAAATACAAAATGAGATAGCATCGAGTAGCTGGTTTGGTTTTTCTTTCTTGCTACGAGAGGAATCTCCCGTGTCGAGGTCAGAGCTTGTCCATGAGTTGACTAAGGCAAATATAGAGTGCCGCCCCATCGTTACCGGTAATTTTGTTAAAAATGTCGATGTTTTAAAGTATTTTGATTATGAAGTTTCTGGCGGTCTCACAAATGCAGAATATATAGATAAAAACGGATTATTTGTTGGAAATCATCAAACGGATTTGACAGAACAGCTCCATTATATGAAGAACACTATTGACAGAATTTTTAGTAATTATTAAAACTGTGTATTTAACGTGATTATTTATTTTCGTTGACTATTAAGTATTTCTTCAAAAAAATTTTGCTTTAAAAAAACTATGGCAAATAAAATTTAGACTTGTCTAAGTGGCGTACTTGAACAAATTTTATTTAGTATTTAAGGTAAATTAAGAGATGAATTTGTGCTGAGAAACTTAAGTTGGAACTATATTGGTAGGATTTTAGTAGCAGGTGCTACTTATTTATCGGCTCCCTTTTTGATTTCGATTTATGGGATAGAAGCATATGGACTGATTGCGCTATCTATGGTCATGTTTGTTATCTTGGTTGGGCTAGACTTTGGGATAACTCAAACGGTTAACCGTTATATTGCGGGCGCAATGGGCGCGGTAAACTCCAGGGATGAATCAGCTAAACTTATTTAGTACCTTCAATTATGTTATTTCTTGCTGTTTCTAGTTGCAACCTTAAATATAGATTTTATAACGCACTCTGTTCTGAAGCTTTGGGTTAAGCCCGAGACCGACGTGAGCGTTCCAGCATTTTTCAATACAGTATACTGGATGATCCAAGGAGTAGTGTTAAGGTGGTACGGAGGTCTGTATAGAGCAATTCTGTTTGGTGCAGAGCGTCATGAATTGGCGAATAGAATTGATGTGGTCTGTGTTTTTAGTGCATTCATCGTTCCTGTGGTTCTTCATCCATATATCCCACTTGATATAGTTTCGTTTTTTAAATTTCAAGTTTTAGTCTGGACGGTATACTGTGGCTGTCATATTTGGTTTGCTCAACTACAGTTAAAGAAGCTTCGTCTGCGATTTTCTTTAGACTTGAGCGGTGGTACCACGCTCCCATTGAGGTATACGCTAAATGTATCTTTGGTAGCGATATTGACTGTATGTCTAGCGAACCTAGATAAAGTTTTTGTGTCATCTGCTTTACCTTTGGCAGACTTTGCACTTTATAGTTTGTGCGCCACTTTAGGCTACTCTATTGTTCTACTAACTTCGCCGGCCGTAACTACGATGATGCCCAGAGCCGCTAGCTATTGGTTAAACGGAAATTTTTCAGCATATAAAAGTCTTTACTACGCTTTTTCTCGTTTGATCATCATTATGTCGGTGCCAATAGTTGCTCTTTTATGCTTTAACTCTGGCTACATCATGGAAATTTGGGTCGGATCTGATGGAGTAAATGAGGATTCCGCATTACTTGTTACTATTCTTGCATCGGCGAGCCTTTGCAGTGCCCTGAGTTATTCATCTAATTGCGTTCAGCTGACCTCTACTTTTATCCAAACTCTGTAATTGAGGTGGCACAAACCGTAAGACCTTCTCAGCGTAATGAGCTTGAAATTACGTGTATTAACAATGACTATCTTCAAGCGTCAAGACTCAATGTTGAAGTTTTAGGACGTGGATTTGCCTGGCTCGATACCGAAACACATGAATCACTACTAGCTGCATCGCAATTTGTCCATACAGTAGAGCATCGTCAAGGATATAAAATTGCTTGCTTGGAAGAGATCGCTTATGCCAACGAATGGCTATCAAAAGAGCTCGATTATTTAAAGTATGTTGTTGACAATATTTTAGTAATAATTGACATCTTTAATATCGGCTTCACCCATAGTTACCATTTTTTTGTGTTATTAAGAGTACAAAAATCAAATCAGCGTGATAGAAAATCCAAGAGAGCTAAGACGTGTTGGACACCATTTAATTATATGTTTAGGTATTAAATACATGATCGATAAGAACTTCATTATTCTAGCAGCTGGTGAGCCCCAGTTGGGCGATTTACCGGTATTATTGACTGAAGTAAATGGCCAAACTTTATTTGACTGGCAGATTAACGCTTGGGCATCATTAAGTAGTTCTAAACCACAAGTAGTAGTGGGTTATGCAGCTGAAAAGTTTAAGATATTATCTGGACGTGCTTTATTACGCCTCAATGACAGGTGGCAAAACACTAACAGCGGCTATTCGCTTTTTAGTGCTGATTTGTCAGGCGATTCAGTAATTGTTAGCTATGCTGATATTTTATATCGCCCGAGCATTATAGATCGATTAACACAGTCAGATTCAGATGTAACGCTTGTTTATGATAGCTGCTGGAAACAACGCTTTACCGGTCGATCCGAGCAGGATTTGATTGATACAGAGAAAGTGGTTGTTTCCAAATCCTATCTATTAAATGCGGGCCAAGATATACCTTTAGAATGGGCACAAGGTGAGTTTATTGGCTTAGTATATTTTCAAGGAGCTGCCATGGAGTGCCTACGTGATATGCAGAACAAAATCAACACACCACTTGAAAACGTCCCACTATCAGGATTGGTCGAGTGGTTACGATTGCAAGGTTTAAAGGTCACTGCTATCGATGTGGAGGGCGATTGGGCTGAGTTAAATGAACCTAAGGATGTTGCTCATTTTATTTTGGGTACAAAAGCTGAAACACTTGATCGCTTAAGTAAAATGGTTCAAAAATCAGTTGTGCTTAATCAAGTATCATTTACGGTTGCTGATTGGCATGAAGATCCACAAAAAATCAAAAATAATATACAGAAGGTTTTTGACGGTTCGAGTGTGGTAGTTCGCTCAAGTGCAAAAAGTGAGGATGGATTTTCTCATTCAAATGCGGGCGCTTATTCTAGTCTCTTAAATGTAGATCCTAAAAAAGGTTTGCATGACGCTATCCTTGAAGTCATAAATTCTTATGGCGATTGTCAGCTTGATGATCAAGTTTTAGTGCAGCCTATGTTGCGAGATGTCCGATTAAGTGGTGTGGCGTTTACACGCACACTGGAAGAAAGTGCGCCTTTTTATATTGTCAATTATGACGAAACTGGTGATACAGAGAGTATTACCTCAGGAAGTGCTAAAAAGCATAAATGTCTCTATCTACGAAGAGATGCGAAACTAACTGATGTCCCTGATATGCATTTGATGGGTGTTATTGAAGCGATTAGAGAAGTGGAATATTTACTCAAGTATGATGCACTTGATCTTGAATTTGCGGTGGACAAAAAAGGAACAGTTTATCTTTTGCAAGTAAGGCCGATGGCGACTTCTGACAGTAAATCCTCAGAGCTTTCTAGTACAAAAATATTGCAATTACAGGAAAAATCGTTTGAGTATTGGTTAAGTTTGCAGGCGGCAAGCCCACAAATAAAAGGGGATAAGGCACTTTTTGGTGTTATGCCTGATTGGAATCCAGCTGAGATTATTGGCATAAATCCAGGTCAGCTATCAGTTAGTCTTTATGAATATTTAATACTAAATGATATTTGGGCAAGACAACGCGCTGAATATGGTTATAAGGATGTAAGGCCACAACCTTTGCTTCGCATATTTGCAGGTAAACCTTATGTCGATATTCGTGCAAGCTTTAACACATTCATTCCTAAAGCACTGTCAGATAACCTAAGCAATAAACTTGTAAATTTTTATCTAAATTGGTTAGAGGCGCACCCTCATTTACATGATAAAGTAGAATTTGAAGTAGTTCCAACGTGCGTTGGTCCAATGTTCAGTAAGTGGGAGAAGCGACTTTCTGAGAAAGCAGGGTTGCTTGATGAAGAAATCAAACAGTTAAAGCAAGGCTTATTGAGTATTACTCGGGATGCGTTAACTCGAACAAGCCAATATTTTGTAAGTTTGGACGTTCTAAAAATACGTCATGATCAAATCCTTTCTAATAAAACACTATCAAGTTCGGAAAAAATCAGGATATTACTCGAAAATTGTAAAGAATTTGGTACATTGCCATTTGCTCACTTAGCCCGGAGCGGTTTTATTGCTGTTACTTTACTAAAAGAGGGAGTTGATGCCGGATGGTTGAGTACCGATGCTCGAGATGGTTTTATGGAAACGATCCACACTGTTTCTTATGAGTTAATTGAAGATTCGTGGCGTGTAGCACAAGAGGATATTAGTTGGGAGGACTTTGTCGTTAAATATGGGCATTTGCGGCCAGGTACATATGATATTACCACGCCAGCGTACAGAGATGATCCAGAGCAGTTCTTGAGGCCGATAGCGAATAATGCCTGTCAACCAAAGCATATTTCGGCTCAGGTTGAAAACTGGCATAGTGAAAAAGAGCACTTTTTTTCTAACTTAAGAAATATGGGTCTAGATGCGAAAGATGACGACTTTGAGAGGTTTTTAACGGAGTCGATTGAAGGACGTGAGAAAGCAAAGTTTATATTTAGCCGAAGCCTTTCGGAGTCATTAAGTCTGATCGAAAGTGAGGGGGCAAAATATAAGTTAACCCACAATGTACTTTCTAATTTATCTCTTACTGAGTTGTTATCTGCTTTTAACTCAGGATTGCCTTTAGAAGAGCTAACTCAAAGCCTATTAGCCTCTAGTCATCAAAACCAACAAGCACGTTTGTTAAGTCATGCTTGTCGTCTTCCTCCTATATTGTGTAGTTCTGCAGATTTTATAGGATTTATTAGTACAGAAGAAAAGCCTAACTTTATTGGCACGGCACGAATAACTGCGCCAGTTGCTCATTTAAGTGGTACTGGGGGGAAGCAACTGAGAGTAGAGGGCTGTATCGTTGTCATCCCACAAGCTGATCCTGGATATGACTGGTTGTTTGGTCAAAAAATAGTGGGACTCATCACTATGTTTGGTGGTGCCAATTCGCACATGGCAATTAGAGCTGCTGAGTTTGGTTTGCCTGCAGCGATTGGCGTCGGTGAGCAGCTATATAACATCTATAACTCTGCTAAGAGTATTGAATTGGATGCTGCAGGTGAAACTATAAGGGTTCTCCAATGATGAAAAAAGTTTTAATTAGTCAGCGGCGTGACAACATAGGTGGGCGACGAGAGATTAGAGATTCCTTAGATATACGTTGGGCTAAGATTCTCTTTGATTTAGGGTTTTTACCGATTCCAGTTTGTAGTGAGTTATATTCGTCCAGTCATTACATCAAAGAATTAATGCCCGATGGTATTTTACTAAGTGGTGGTAATGATGTAGGAGAAAGCCCTGAACGTGACCATTTAGAAACGACACTTCTTGACTATTCTGTTGCGAATAATATTCCAGTTTTGGGCGTTTGCCGTGGAATGCAAATGTTCAACCATTATTTAGGAGGAGGATTAGTTAATGTTAATAACCACGTCGCAACTACTCATGCACTGGAGGGTAAGTGGGCTAAACAGAGAGGTTACAAGTTGGTGAATAGCTATCATAAACAAGCTATTAAACCACTAACCGTTGCACAGTCTTTGGAAGTCCTTGCGACAACGCCTGATGGAATTGTTGAAGCAGTAAAACACTCGACGTTGCCCTGGTTAGGCATTATGTGGCACCCAGAGCGTGATTCTGAAGTAAGTAGGGTTGATCAAGAATTGATAAAGGAACTGTTTGGAGTTGAACAATAAGGGCTCATATTGATTTTTTCTGCAACAAGCGTATAAGTGTTATAGATTGATGGCAAATATTCCGCTCTGCAGATGTGATAATCCAAGAACTACTTTATTGAAAAATGTTTATTTTATACGAAAAACACGTGATAATTTTTTGAGTAGGACAAAGCGGAGTTAAAAGTGAAATTAATTATATTAGCGGCAGGACAAGGTACCCGGCTTCGTCCTTATACAAATACCAAACCTAAGTGTATGGTTGAGCTTAAAGGAAAACCTCTATTGAATTACCAACTAGACACAATAAGAAAGTGTGGTTTTAAGCAGCAAGACCTAGCATTGGTTGCAGGATATTTACACGAGGCTATAGTCGCACCTAACATTACGCAGTATAGGAATGATTTTTTTGCTGAAACAAATATGGTTACAACACTTTTTTCTGCAGAAGAATTTATGTCAGATGCGGACGATTTGATCATCAGTTATGGCGATATTGTTTACAGCACCGAGGTTTTAGAAAAGTTATTAGCTACTGAAGGTGACTTAGTTGTTGCAGCAGATCTTGACTGGTATGACTTGTGGAAGCTTCGAATGGAGAATCCCTTGGACGATGCTGAGACCTTTAAGATTGATGAAAAGGGTAATATTACTGAACTTGGTAAAAAGCCAGCTGTATATGATGAAGTGCAAGCGCAGTATATTGGTTTAATAAAAATATCCACTAAAAAGGTTTCAGATTTTATTCATCATTATCATACGATGGATAAAAATGGAAATTATGATGGAAGAGACTTCAATAATATGTATATGACCAGCTTGATCCAAAGTCTTATTGACATTGGATGGGACGTCCGTCCTGCATTCATTAATCGTGGTTGGATAGAGGTTGACTCTGTCGAAGATCTAAGGATTTATGAAAATCAAAAAAATCCCCTTTTTTGTTAAATTTTAGTTAAGTACTATATGAATTTATATTACTAATATTTTATACAACGATGAGCAACACATATGCATTCAGTTCTAAATGAAATAACAAAATGAAAAAGAAATTATTTATCATAGGTGGCGCGGGGAATGTTTATTTGCAAAAACTTTACATGAATTCTCAGGTCAAAGATTACAAGGTTTCCAAGTTTTTAGTTTCTCAAAGGATGAGAAAACTACTTGGACACACACATCATCATTTTTCAGCTGAGGATTTACTCGAACTAGAGTATACGGAAAATATTTTCTCAGGCATTGTTTTGTTAATTGATTTGTTTTTTGGTAAGTTGTTTGCAAAAACACTCATTACTGAAGTTGATCTAAATTTATTTAAATGTAGACCATTATTGGGTGCTTTGTTTTATGTTGGATACTTTCAGGATAAGGCGAAAATTAACTTCCACGAAAACGACGAATTAATAAGAGCTAATCTATCTAAACCTGCTTTAAAGTATGACTTATGCATTCACTTTAGGGGAGGTGATTTTATTAAGTACGGCTCACAGATTTCTCCTGATTATTATAGGCGGGCAATTGATTTAATAGGTTCAAAGGTTGGTCTTGAATATCTTAAGGTTGCTGTGGTAACAAATGATAGAAGTTTCGCCGTAAGCCAATTAGAAAAGATATCATACAAACTCGACTATTCGTTGATCTGTGGTAATGCGCTTGATGACATTAATTCAATGATGGCATCTAAACATTTAATAATATCTAACAGCACCTTTTCCTTGATAGCAGCTATTGAGAGGAATGAGAAGGGTATTACAGTCCTTCCTAAAGAATTTTCTGACAAGTTTCATATTGATTCTAACAACTCAGTTTATAGCGTGTAGCGATATTTTTTACTAAATCTATTAATAGAAATTTTTTCTGGATAGACTTAAAGCCAAATACGCGTATGAAACTATTGGAACTGAAAATGATTGGTAAAAATAGAGTTTCAGTTACAAAACAAATTGGATAAAAAATGACATGAATTTTACGTTTAGAGGTTTTATAAAGTCGTTATCGATTTACAAGGCATGGCATGATGAGCTTGAGTTGAGGCGGCTTGAATCTATGGCGAACGGTGCTTTGAATGCGCTAGATATTCTGCATAGTATCTTCGAAGATAAGTCGATTAGATATTGGTTATATGCAGGAACTTTGTTAGGTTTTATTCGTGATGGTGGTCCAATTATAGGCGACCCAGATATAGACCTGGGTTTCTGGAAAAAAGATATGCTATTAATTGAAAAAGCGGTTGTGGATAATGGCTTTATTAAAATTCATGAGTTTTCATTTGATGGAATAATTTATGAACAAAGGTATGAGTACGGAGGTGTTGGAATAGATTTCTTTTATTTCTGTAGAGATGATGACATTGAATATACATATCAATTTAATAGAAAAGTAACATCTTTTTATCCTGTTAAAGAGGAACATTTCGATAACGAATTTAGCAATATAGTCGAAAGGAATTTCTCAGGACATGTATATAAAATTCCAAATGATTATGAGAGAATTTTAGAAAATACTTATGGCGAATGGCGGGTGCCATTAAGTCGTAAGGATGGTTATGAAATGTTTTCCGCATCTATTCACAAACACTTACGTAGCGATAATGCTAAATATCAGTCTTTTTCTAAATCAGTCCATCAAGTAAATATTTTTGCCTTCTTAGTTCGTTATCTTCTTAAAAGAAAAAAAAGTGACTAATTTAATTTTAAATAAAAGAGTTGCTATCAATTCTCTTTCCAGCCTGTTTGAAAGTATTGTGGTGCCCGTCTTGATGCTGGTGATGGTGCCCGTTTTTTTAAACCGCTTAGGGTCGGATAGTTTTGCTATCTGGATATTGGTGAACACCTTTGTCACCAGCCTAATGGCGCTAAGTTTCGGTGGTGGAAACACAGTCATTAAATATATTTCTGATACTCATTATCAAAGTAATGCCACTTTTAGCTCGATCTTTATTTTTCAATTATTTGTAATAATTATCTTATCTATTATTTTCTTTTTTTCGACGTATGTTGCGGAAAAAATGACTGTTAGTAGGATTTTTGAATTTACTAATTACATTATAGTTATATTTTTTATTAAGCAGCTTGAGGCTTTAAACTATTCTTTCTGCAAAGGAAAAGAAAGATACGATATTTCATCGATACTCTCATCGATTGCAAAAGTTGTGTTTTTAGGCACTCAACTAATTATTTTGTTTTCTAGTAATAACTTAAATTTAATATTTGAATATGCCATATATTCGGCTGTTATTGTTTATGTTATACAAATCATGATTCTAAAGTTCTGGTTTGATGACTTCAATTTATTCTATTTTTATGATTTTAGATTTATAAAAATTATATTACGATATAGTCTTTGGAATTGGTATCTGAGTCTCGTAGGTGTTATTTACTCGAATTTTGATAAGTGGCTAGTAGGTTTTGTAGTTGGGCTAGAAACCTTGGGGTATTATGCAGTAGCGGTGTTGTTTTATAACCAATCCTATATGGTCGTCAACTCACTAGTGGCATGGTTTTTCCCGATGGCGTCGCGCGAGGGTTATTCTCTCAAGGTAGAGTATTTATACAATATATTGTTAAAGTCTATATCATTAGTTACAGTTTTAGCGTGTATATTTTTATTAAATTATAGTCATATTTTTGTTCTATGGCTCGGTGAAGATAGTTACAATTTTACATCAGTTTATATCTCCTTGTTTTTATGTATCCTA
>ERZ1048068.2965-NODE-2965-length-11448-cov-6.066357_pt1 | contig 11448 bp, 6 predicted proteins | sample MGYA00383098_ERZ1048068 | MGnify/ENA primary metagenome ERZ1048068 (study PRJEB29581, sample SAMEA5548368) | metagenome | biome: marine; feature: coastal; material: water | depth 1 m | study: Short-term variability in the microbial, nano- and picoplankton... | reverse complement strand
ATTGTCGGCTATAAAAATCAATTTTTTTGGATTTTTCACCTTAGAATTGAGTGAGCTTGGCATCTTCAACTTTCCGATCGTTTGGCACATTACAACCTACTTTTCTGCCTTGTTTAAATTTTTCTTTGCCATTGTGGTCGTTTCAATGATTGGAAACGAATACAGCAATAAAACTCTAAAACAAAACCTTATTGATGGGTTGTCCAAAAGGGAATTTATTCTTTCTAAATTTTACACCATTGTGTTTTTCTCTGTTATTTCAACGCTTATCATTTTTATATTGTCTCTTGTTTTAGGACTTGTGTATTCTAGCTACAACGAAATAAGCATTATTGTCAGAGAAATTGAATTTTTACCAGCCTATTTCTTAAAACTACTGGGCTTCTTTTCGTTTTGTCTATTTTTAGGCGTCCTTGCCAAACGCTCCGCTTTCGCTTTGGCCTTTTTATTCGTTGATTTTATATTGGAATGGATTGTTTTTGGTTTGATTATTTGGAAGTCTAATATTGAAATGGCCACTAAAATTCAAAATTTTTTCCCTCTGACTGCCATGTCAAATCTCATAAAACAACCTTTTCAAAGAGTGGCCATGTCTAAATTTCCAAAAAAAAACGATTTAAGCTATGATTATGCCGTTCATTTTGACAGCGCAGTAATTGTAATTTTATGGACTATAATTTTTATACTCTCAGCTTATTACTTGATTAAAAAAAGGGATTTATAAGCAATTAATGTGTTTGAAATTTATCAAATAAAGTTATGTTAATAGCTCAATTTTTATAACAATTTTTGTTTAGTTTTGAGTTTTAATTGTCATACCCATTGAGACTTCTTTTTTGCTTCCTTTTTTTTGTTACACTTGGATATTCTCAAGCAGAAGCTTCCCATTGGTACTTTGGAAATGGTGCTGGACTCATTTTTGATACCAATTCTGGGACAGTTGTAAGCACAAATGCTGCAACTTCAACAATAAGTACAAGTGAAGGTTGTTCCTCGATTTCAGATTTGAATGGCAATTTATTATTCTACACAGACGGCAGAAACGTTTGGGATAAAAATCACATCATCATGCCTAATGCCAATTACAATGCAGGAACAGGACTTTTGGGCGACCCTTCCAGTACCTCATCAGGTTTGATTATCCCAAAACCTGGAAACACCGATCAATATTATGTGTTCACAGTAGACGAGCCCCACCATCAAAATGCATTTGCATTTCCTAATCAAGGGCCTGCAAACGTTTCTGGAAATTCGATTGGCATCTATGATAGTGGTGGTTCGGTTCCTTTTGCAGACGATGGTTTCAACAACGGTTTGGCTTTCACACTTGTTGATTTAACACTCAATTCAGGAGATGGAGATGTTGTCACTTCGCAAAAAAATATTCAACTACTAACTTACGATCCCAACGACCAATCGCAAGCAGCCTACAAATGTTCAGAAAAGATTACAGCTGTAGAACATGATGATGGACAATCGTTTTGGGTAGTTACACATTTCATTAATAAATTTTATGCCTTTAGAGTTGATGCTTCTGGAGTAAATCCTATGCCAGTAACAACAACAACCACCCCTTCCATTTCAGAACTGGGATACAGGAGAAATGGTATTGGCTATATGAAAGCCTCACCAGATGGCAGCAAAATTGCTGTTTGCCACCGCCAGAACGGGAATTCAGAAGGACAAAATTCAAACAACACGGGAAGTGTTTGGCTGTATGACTTTGACAATGAAACTGGATTAGTTTCAAACCCATTGAACATCTATCCAAACTCTGGCCCTTATGGTGTTGAATTCTCACCAGAAGCATCCAAATTGTATGTGACAAGTGACGACTCCGTTCTTCAATTTGATTTGGAGGCACCAAATCCAGCAGCGACCATTTCCACAGTTTACAGTGGATTTGATTTTATTGGAGCCCTTCAACTTGGACCAGACGGGAAGATTTATGTTGCCAATACTGAAAATCAAGCCGCATTAGACATAATCAATGCACCAGAAGAATTGGGTGTACTTTGTGATTACAACTATGCTGGTATAGCACTATCACCAGGGACTTTTGCTGTAATTGGTTTACCGCCCTTCATACAATCGTTTTTTCTTGCCTCAATCGTGGTTGAAAATAATTGTTTTGGTGAAAGCACGCAATTTAATGTTAGTACTTCACAAGCCTTTGACCAAATTTTATGGAATTTTGGTGATGGTTTGCCAACAGGAACCTCATCAGCTATAAATCCCAGCTACAACTACGCAAATCCAGGCACCTACACCGTCACTGCAGAAATCACATCTGGTACGGAAATAAACACTTTTTCACAAGCCATTACCATCAATGTGAATCCCACGGCAAACGATACGTCTGATTTGGAAGAATGTGACGACGATCGGGATGGAATTTTTGCCTTTAGTTTTGTTGAAACCCAAGCGGAAGTTCTTGGAAGCCAAGACCCTAATAATTTTACGTTATCATTCCATGAAAATTTAACAGACGCTGAGGACAACGCAAACCCATTGAATATTCCCTACCAAAATTCTATCTCGAGCGAAACCATTTTTGTAAGAATTGAAAACAATGTCAATAGGACTTGCTTTGACACCACAAGCTTTAATTTAACCGTTTTTGATACTCCAATTGCCAACAGCGTTGCTACTGTTCAAGTCTGTGATGATTTAAATGATGGTGATGATGCCAATGGACAAAAAGCAACCATACTTACCGATTTTGATGCGACGATTTTAGGCAGTCAAGACAACAGTCTATACAACATCACTTACCACTTGACACAAGCCGAGGCAAACAATAATACAAACGTACTTACTTCACCATATTACAACGCAAATCCATTTACATTTCAAATTTTTGCTCGTATTGAGAACCGCTTAAAAACCGATTGTTTTGATACCACTGAATTTACAGTGAATGTGAACCCTATTCCTGAAGCTTTAGATGCCAATCTCATTCAATGTGATGAAGATGGAATCAATGATGGCTTGACAACTTTTAATTTAGCTCAGGCCAATGATAACCTTAATGGAGGAGTAACAAATAGAACTGTGAAATTTTACCCCTCTTTTTTTGATGCTCAAAACAGCCTCAATGAAATCAACGCTTCGCCATTTACAAATACTACAAACCCACAAATACTTTATGTCCAAGTAGCTGACAATACCACAGGCTGTTATAATATTTCATCGCTTACGCTGAATGTGAGTCTAACATCGGGTTCAGACGAAATCCTCCCGGCTTGCGATGCAGATGGTATTGAAGATGGCCTCACAAACTTTGACTTAACTTTAGCCAGTCCAGGAATCTTGTCAGGCTTGCCTCTAGATTACAATTTAATATATTACGAAACTTACCAAGATGCGTTACTAGAAATAAACCCGCTTGGAGATAATTTCACAAATACCTCCCCTTACAATCAAATTATTTATGCCCGCATTGAAAATAACAACCAATGCTTTGGTATTAATGAATTGGAGCTCACTGTTTTCAGATTGCCACAACTTGAGCAAGGGGATCAAACATTTTTTTGTACCGATCCCAATGCACTTCCAGTATTTATAGACAGTGGTGTCATTGGAAATCCATCAGACTACACCTATTTGTGGTCCAGTGGTCAAACCAGCCATCAAATACAAATCAATCAAGCCGATACATATACGGTTACAGTCACCAACAGCATTGGCTGTTCACAATCCCAAAACATCAACGTCCTAAATTCAAACATCGCTGTTATCGAAAGTATTGAAATTAATGACGCAAGTGAGAGTAACACAGTAACTATTAATGTCTCTGGAGCTGGAGATTATCAATATGCGTTAGACAACGCGCTCGGGCCTTATCAGGATGACAATACATTCTACAATGTTTTACCAGGATTTCACAGTATTTATGTGCGCGATAAAAACAACTGTGGTATAGCCGATGAAATGATTTCAGTTATTGGCTTTCCCAAGTTCTTTACTCCAAACAACGATGGCTACAATGACACATGGCATGTCTATGGCATTAATACAGCCAGTCAAGACGAGAGTGAGATTTATATTTTTGACCGCTATGGGAAATTAATGAAACAATTGCGTTATAACGGTCAAGGTTGGAACGGAACCTATAATGGAAATCCAATGCCCACAGCCGATTATTGGTTTTATATCAAATTAAATGATAATCGTATCTTTAGAGGGCACTTTACCCTTAAACGATAAATGAAATGACATCCATTAAAAGCTTGTTTCTTTTTTTCTTTGTCATAATGGTCTCTAAAAGCCTTGCCCAATCCATCGCGTTGTACGAACAACACAATGGAAGATTTGATTATACAGCTATTGGGAATACGCTAAATCTGATTGAAAATGGAGCCTTTTCTGAATGTTCTATTTTACAGGGTTCTGAAGCCGAATTAAATATGCCAGCAAGTCAGAGCGTAATAGCGGCCTATTTGTATTGGGCAGGTTCAGGTGCAGGCGATTTTGAAGTCACCCTAAACGAAACAGCTATCACAGCATCACGTAACTTTTCTTATATTCGAGACAGCGATCGTCAATTTTTTGCCGCTTTTTCTGATATTACTGCATTGGTAATGGCGCAAGGTAATGGAATTTATGCCTTAAATGATTTGGAACAAATTGATATTTCTGAAGATTATTGTTCAAGTGGAACCAATTTTGCAGGTTGGGCCATAGTGGTCATTTTCGAGAACTCAAACTTACCTTTGAATCAAATTAATATTTATGATGGATTAGAAACCGTCCCCGATGCAATCACCATTTCCTTAGAAAATTTAAATGTGTTGGATGTGGAGGGTGCAAAAATTGGATTCATAGCATGGGAAGGCGATGTGAGTTTATCCATTGACGAATCGCTGCGAATGAATGGCTATTTATTAAGCAACCCTCCACTGAATCCCGAAACTAATGCTTTTAATGGCACCAATAGTTTTACAGGAAATTCTGGGTTGCACAATATGGATATTGATGTGTATGACATTCAAAATACCATCAATATTGGCGATACGTCCGCAACCATTGAATTGACTTCTGGTCAAGATCTGGTTATGGTCAATAGCATCATCACTGTACTCAACAGTCAATTGCCAGATGCCAGCATTCTGTTGGCCGATGAGGTACAATCCACTTGTTTTTCGAGATCAGTAGTATTGGAATACACCATTTCCAACACCAATGCTACAGATGAATTGCCATCAGGGACCCCTATTGCATTTTATATTGAAGATACACTCATTGCCCAGTCTGTTGTTGGGGAAACACTTCCCATTGGTGGTTCAGTAAATACATCCATCGCCTTTGATATTAACCCAAGTGTTCCAGAGCAATTTGAAATTATCGCAGTGGTAGATGATACAGGCGATGGCAATGGCATCATTTCAGAAATTTCAGAAACCAACAACACTGCTAGCATTGACGTTGAAATTTCCAATGATGGTTGTCCAATTTTTATCCCACAAGGCCTCTCACCCAATGGGGACGGTTTAAATGATGTCTTTAATATTCTGGGACTTTACGATGTTTTCATCAATCATAAACTGCGAATATTCAACCGCTATGGGACCATGGTCTTTGAAGGCGATAATGATTTAAAATGGGATGGAAGTGCCAACCGGGGGCCCAACCCAAGTTCCGGAAAACTTCCAGTAGGTACTTATTTTTATGTTTTAATTCTGAATGAAATTGATTATGGACCCCGCAGCGGTTGGGTGTATTTAAATTATTAATAAGCACTGTGTGAAAAACAAAGCAAGTCCATTGCAACAGAGCGCAGATTCTCGTAATTTTACAAAATGCGTTTTAAACTTTTGTCAGATTTTAAACCCACTGGAGATCAGCCACAAGCCATCCAAGAACTGGTAGAGGGCATCGATAGAAAGGAACGGTTTCAAACGCTTTTAGGAGCCACAGGTTCAGGAAAGACTTTTACCGTGGCCAATGTCATTCAGGAAGTCCAACGCCCAACACTTGTTTTGGCACACAATAAAACTTTGGCCGCCCAATTGTATTCAGAATTCAAACAATTTTTTCCAGAAAATGCGGTGGAATACTTTGTTTCTTATTACGATTACTATCAGCCCGAAGCCTACATTCCAGTGACTGGCACCTATATAGAAAAAGACCTTTCCATTAATGAAGAGATTGAAAAGTTGCGTTTGAGTACCACCTCTTCCCTACTTTCGGGCCGCCGAGACGTCATTGTCGTGGCATCCGTATCTTGTTTGTATGGCATTGGAAATCCTGTAGAATTTCAAAAAAATGTCATCAGTTTAAAAACCAACCAAGAAATTTCAAGAACTGCACTGCTTCATAAATTGGTGCAAAGCCTCTATGCCCGCACCGAGGGTGAGTTTAACCATGGGAATTTTAGAATTAAAGGGGACACATTGGATGTCTTCCCAAGTTATGCCGATCACGGATTTCGCATTCATTTTTTTGGCGATGAAATTGAAGCCATTGAAGCTTTTAATGTAAATGATAACAGTGTGATTGAAGTGTATGAATCGGTCAATATTTATCCTGCAAATATGTTTGTCACCTCGACTGACGTCCTACAAAATGCCGTCAAAGACATTCAGGATGATTTGGTCAAACAATATGACTATTTTAAAGAAATTGATAAGCATTTAGAAGCCAAAAGATTGAAAGAACGCACTGAATTTGATCTGGAAATGATACGAGAATTGGGCTATTGCTCTGGAATTGAAAATTATTCTCGTTATCTAGATGGCCGTGCTCCAGGAACCCGCCCTTTTTGTTTATTGGATTATTTCCCGGACGACTACCTTATGGTGGTGGATGAAAGCCATGTGACCATTTCACAAGTTCACGCCATGTATGGTGGTGACCGAAGCCGAAAAGAAAACTTGGTAGAATATGGTTTTCGACTCCCTGCGGCTATGGACAACCGCCCGCTTAAATTTGAAGAATTTGAAAGCTTGCAAAATCAAGTGCTATTTGTAAGCGCTACGCCGGCAGATTATGAATTGACAAAAACCGATGGTGTTTATGTAGAACAAGTCATTCGCCCAACAGGATTATTGGATCCCATTATTGAAGTCCGCCCCAGTGAAAATCAAATTGATGATTTGATTGAAGAAATTCAGCAACGCATCGAAAAAGATGAACGCACCTTGGTGACCACACTCACCAAACGCATGGCAGAGGAATTGACCAAATACCTGACTCGCATCGAAATCCGTTGCCGCTACATTCACAGCGATGTGGATACCTTAGAACGGGTCGAAATCATGCAAGACTTACGCAAAGGACTGTTTGATGTTTTGGTTGGCGTGAATCTATTGCGAGAAGGTCTCGACTTACCCGAAGTTTCCTTAGTGGCTATTTTAGATGCAGATAAAGAAGGTTTTTTACGCTCTAACCGCTCTTTGACGCAAACAGTGGGTCGCGCAGCCAGAAACCTCAATGGAAAAGCCATCATGTATGCCGATAAAATCACCAAAAGCATGCAGTACACTATAGATCAAACCACCTACCGCCGCGAAAAACAAATTGCCTATAATACAGAACACAACCTTACGCCAAAAGCGCTTAATAAAAGTTTGGACAATGCGCTGACGCAAAACTCGGTCAGTAGTTATTACTACGAACAAGAGGCCCTAAAAGCCGCAGAACCTGAAAGTGCTTATCTAACCAAGCCTGAGTTGGAACAAAAAATCCGCGACAGCAGAAAACTCATGGAATCCGCTGCTAAAGAACTGGATTTTATCATGGCCGCTAAATTCAGAGATCAAATCACTGATTATAAGAAGAAATTAGAGGCTCTAAAATCATAAAAAAATCCAGAACCAAGGCCCTGGATTGGTATTTTTATAAAGTTTTGTTTTCTAAGCCAATACTGCTTGGACCTTATCTGCCGCCTCTTGAAATTCTACTGCGCTTTGAACATCCAGTCCAGAATTATCTATCAAGTCCTTGGCAATGTCCGCATTGGTGCCTTGCAAACGTACAATAATTGGTACATTGATGGCGTCGCCCATGTTTTTATAGGCATCTACAACCCCTTGTGCTACTCTATCGCAACGCACAATTCCGCCAAAAATATTGATTAAAATCGCCTTGACACTGGGGTCTTTTAAAATGATGCGAAAGGCCGCCTCTACGCGTGCTGCATCGGCTGTACCACCAACATCTAAGAAATTGGCAGGGTCGCCACCGGCTTGTTTGATCAAATCCATGGTGGCCATGGCCAGACCAGCGCCATTGACCATACAGCCAACGTTACCATCCAAATCAACATAATTAAGTCCTAAAGCATCGGCTTCAACTTCAATTGGATTTTCCTCGCGTACATCGCGTAATTCAAGATAGTCTTTGTGACGGAACATGGCGTTGTCGTCAATGGTCACTTTGGCATCAACGGCCATAATTTTTTCATCCGATGTCTTTAACACCGGGTTGATTTCAAAAAGTGAAGCATCAGAATTGATATACGCTGTGTATAGCGCCGTTACAAATTTGGTCATGTCTTTGAAGGCAGCACCGGAAAGGCCTAAATTAAAGGCCACACGACGCGCTTGGAAAGGTAAAAGTCCTGTTGCAGGATCTATTTCTTCTGTAAAGATGAGATGTGGCGTTTCTTCAGCAACAGTTTCTATATCCATTCCACCTTCTGTAGAATACATAATCATATTTCGACCAGAAGCTCTATTGAGTAGGAAAGACATATAAAATTCATCCGTTTCTGTGGGGCCAGGATAATACACATCTTCAGCCACCAAGACCTGGTGTACAGTTTTCCCTTCCGCAGAGGTCTGTGGGGTAATAAGTTGCATCCCAAGAATTTGATCTGAAACAGACTGTACTTCATCCAAAGATTTTGCGAGTTTTACACCGCCACCTTTGCCTCGGCCTCCAGCGTGCACTTGGGCCTTGATGACGTGCCAAGCAGTTCCCGTCTCTTCAGTAAGTGTTTTGGCAGCTGCTACTGCCTCATCAGGCGTTGAGGCCACATAACCACGTTGGATTTTAACGCCAAATTGGTTAAGAATATTTTTGCCTTGGTATTCGTGTAAATTCATGTTTTAGTCAATTTAATTTTAGAAGATTTTGTTTTCTAAAATTTACCAGACAAAAGTAAATAACCCACAGCGTTTTACCAATATTTTTTAAAGCTGATTTTAAACTCAGAAGAAAAACCATGTTTTTACTCATTTATGGGTTATATATGTGAAACTGATTCCTTTGCCAGCAATTACAATTCTCGTTACAAACCCGCTGAAGTGCTCTGGTATAAGGGTGGATCGCATTTGATTCGCAAGCGTGAAACCTTCGAAGATTTGCTGTTAAATCAGGTTGAATTGGAGTTCTAGAAACGTCTTTTAGGGATATATTAACATAATAATTAGGCTAATTGGTATATATAACATTACCTTTGTCTCTTATAAATTAAATTATACAAAGTGAAAAACGGAACAGTAAAATTCTTCAATGCATCTAAAGGATTTGGATTCATTACTGAAGAAGATTCAGACACAGAGCACTTCGTGCACGTTACTGGATTGATCGATGAGATCAATGAAGGTGACGCCGTTGAGTTTGAATTAAAAGAAGGTAGAAAAGGCATGAATGCAGTAAATGTTAGAGTTGTCTAACATTTAAGAAAACATTATTTTTTTACAAAAAAACCTTTCCAAATGGAGAGGTTTTTTTATGGGTTTATTCCAAACCCTCTACATAGGACTGCAGGTATGAAAATGCTGGGGTGAGTTGGCCATTTTCGGTCATTTTTGCACGGCCAAGCACTCCATCCGCATCGCCATTAAAAAAGGCAGGAAGAATGGTTTCTGCAAATGTAGCGCCAAAACCTTCGCTGGCATCTCTAGGCAATTCACAAGGCAAGTTGTCCACTGCCATGACAGCAATGGCCCCTGGATTTTTAAAATCGGTTTCGGACTCAGATTGTGAATCATAGCCATACATTGGATTCTCTATGGTCGAGGGACGAATGGTGCAAGCCACCGGCCCGTCAATGTCACAAGAGATATCGGCCACCACTTTGAGTTTAAAATTAGGTGCTTTGGCTTCGGCTCTGCTAAAAAAATAAGGGGCGTCTTTGCCATAAAAATGACCAGCGATAAACACATCGGCCACTTCAGTAAACCGAGAAAAGGTGGATTTGTAGCTGGAAGCATTGGCAAAAAAATCAGCTTTAGAGGCTTGGCCACCCTCTTTTCGATCGACATAATCCAAAACATCTAATTGGACGTAAAAAGGTCCATCAAATGAATCCTTTAAAAATGCCATAACACTTACTTGTTTGATTTGCATGGCATCCAAAACTTCTTTGGCCCCCTGCCCGACCCGACCGGTGCCAGTTAAAACAATTTTTAAGGGCGGTAATTTTATGCTTTTAAGGGCGGCATCCAATTCGGAACGCCCCTTAAGATCTGTGGCTTTTGGAAGTTCAAAACAATTGAATTTTTTGCCGAGGGTACGAATGCCATTATAGGCGCCCACCACACCAGCATAGTAGCCAAAACCAATAAGGCGGTTTTTGTTGGCATCTACCAGAGTTTCATGGTCATAAAGGGTGATGTTTTTAGCCAAAACAGCCTGCAGTAATTTGCGGTTGTAAGGCTGTTTTTTAATGGTATGGCTAAAAAAGAAATAACTTTTATTAGGAATGAGTGCAGCAATGGGCACTTCTTTGACTCCAATCATCACGTCGGCCTGGCTGATATCGCTTTTCACTTCCAGTCCTTGGGCTTGGTATTCGGCGTCTGAAAACGCACGAATATCTGAGGATTCTACGATCAACTCAGCTTCTGGATGGTTATTTAACAGGGTTTTACAAGCGGTTGGTGTGAGTACCACCCGACGATCTGGGGGTGATTTTCGTTCTTTAATCACAGCAAATGTAATGGCCATAGCAGAAATTATAGGTACTAAAATAGCGGGATTTTAATGGGTACACAAGTTTTTTTGTAACTTTGCTCTTCTTCTCTGAAGGAAACATTACAATACGGGGTCGACTGGTATTGACAGCAGGATCTATGAAATTGTAAGCACGTCGTGTGACGGTATTGAAACACGTTAAAGGCCATACCAACATTTAAACGGCGAGAATAACTACGCTTTAGCTGCTTAATCCGAATTATAGTAGGATGAGCCTCGGCACACAAGGTGTGCAAGCTTTATGTCTCCTGAAAGCCTTGATTCGTGGCGTTCTATTTTGAGGCATCGTAAATATGGATCTAGAAATTCTAAGGCTTTGGTAGAATTTTGAAGTTAAAGAAGCTAAGATTTAAATGGGCGGTTTTTAGTCAGTTTATTTCCGACAATTAATTAAAAACTAAACGTGTAGAAAGCACTTTTTTAGCTTGTTTGGACGAGGGTTCGATTCCCTCCGACTCCACTTTTTGTTCCCAAGAATAATTTTTTATACTTGGGAATAATTTTTTCTAAAAACAGCTAAAT
>ERZ1048068.2964-NODE-2964-length-11449-cov-3.901176_pt1 | contig 11449 bp, 10 predicted proteins | sample MGYA00383098_ERZ1048068 | MGnify/ENA primary metagenome ERZ1048068 (study PRJEB29581, sample SAMEA5548368) | metagenome | biome: marine; feature: coastal; material: water | depth 1 m | study: Short-term variability in the microbial, nano- and picoplankton... | reverse complement strand
GTGCCGTGGCTGTGACCGGCGGCACTCTCGCCCTAGGAGCCAACTCCGACACCGTCGGCGTTGCAAAATTTTTCCCGAAGATCCGTCAGTCCCTCCACGCCGGTTTTTCCCGGAAGATTCACATCCAACAAGATCACCTGCGCCTCAACCCCACCAGAAGCCAACGCAACCTCCACCGATCCATACTGCCCCGCCACTGTCAGGTCGCCCGCCTCCGTAACAGCGGCGGCCACCAACTCCCGATAAGACGCATCGTCTTCCAGAATCACAACAGAGGTTAAAGGGGGCGAATCAGACGTGGGGGTAGAAATTGCAGTCACCCGACAAGACGCCCCGGACGCAACCTCGGTTTCATCCCCTATTTAATTCAGCGCTTCCGTGGTCTTTCATCTTTATTCTTTATCTCTCTCTCTATCACTCCATCCGATCTCCGACCTTCATACTTCTTCCCTCTTACCTCGTCCTTCTCACTCGCATGCCCCTCAGACTCCTGACGAAAGAGAAAGATAAAGAGGAAAGACTAAAGAGCACGGATCACTCCTCCGTTTTCGAGAACGAGAACGAAGAACGAGTAAGAGGAGCGAATTCATTGAAACGACAGCCGGTCGGGTTAAGAAAAATTCGTTCGTAGCTCACGCGTTTTCAACAGCTTGCAACCTCCCCTAAATCGCAGGGTTGTCAGGTTTCCCGAATAGTGCTCATTTGAACACATGTTAACCGATCGCCAACAAGCCGTGCTCGATTTCGTGCACGCGTATCGCGAGCAATACGAGGTCTTCCCCACGTTGCGCGAGATTCAAGCGCACTTCGGCTTCGCCAGTCCCTTCGCCGTCACCCGTCACCTGCAGGCCTTGGAAAAAAAAGGCGCCCTCACCCGTCAAACCGGTAAAGCCCGCGCCTTCACTTTACCTGATCAACCGGCCAAACTCTCGCTCCTCTCCATTCCTGTATTCGGCGTCATCCCCGCCGGCCTTCCCGCCGCCAACGCCCAATATCTCGAGCCCGACGAAACCGTCGCAGTCGACGCCTCGTCTCTCGGCCTCCGTCGTAATAGTCGCGTCTTCGGTCTGCGGGTGCGCGGCGACTCCATGATTGGAGCCAACATCCTCGAAGACGATATCGTCTTCCTCGCCCCTCGCGAACCTTCCCCGGGGCAGATCGTCGCCGCCCTCATCGACGGCGAATCTACCCTCAAACGTTTCCTCCAAAAACGCGGCCGGCCCTTTCTCCACGCCGAAAACCCCCGCTATCCCGACCTCCTCCCCGCCGCCGAACTCATCATCCAAGGCGTCATGGTCGGATTGCTCAGGCGGACCGCCTGAGCAATCCGAAGTAACAAGTTTCAAGCATCAAGTAACAAGAGGATCCCAACCGTCGCACGGGGTCAGGTCGTCAAAAAGTTCTACGCATCCTGCAAAGCGGGAGAAGTAAACTTTTTTCCGACCTAACCCCTTCCCTGCCCCGACCTCCTGAAGTCAGCCGAAGTATCAAATTCCAAGTATCCCTCCTTCGTCCCGCAAAGCGGGACTTCGGCGGACAAGCAAGTAACCAGAATTCAGAACCACCAATCCGTTAGATCCGCACTGTGTCTCCTCTGTGATCTCCGTGACTAAAACCGCCTTCCTTCCCTTTGTCTGCTGCGCCCGAAAAACTGGCCGCGCTTCGGCACCTCATCGCCGAACGCTTTCCTACCGCCACCCGGCGGGAAGGCACTCAGCTGCCCACCGGGGTAGCAGAGATTGATGAACCCACCGGCGGCGGACTCCCCACCGCCGCGCTCACCGAACTTACCTGTCTCGCTGCCAGCGGCGGCAGCCATCTAATTCTCGGCCAACTGCTCACCGTCACTCGCCGTAACGCGCAGCGCGCCGCGCTCATCGACCCAGCCCATTGTTTCGATCCCGAATCTTACCCCGCCGCTGATCTGGAACATCTCGTCTGGGCGCGCGGCGGCGACGTGACGACTGCGATGAGTGTCACCGATCTCTTCGCCCGCGATGCCAACCTCGGCCTCGTGATCCTCGACCTACGTGATGCCTCCGACCGTGAACTACGCCGCGTGCCTGCTCCCCTCTGGTATCGCCTCCAGCGCGCCGTCGAAGGCACCGAACTCACCCTACTCATCATCACTCCCCGCCCCCTCGTCCCCAGTGCCAACCTCCGTCTGCAACTCAACTATTCCCTCTCTCTCACCGCCCTCGAAACCGACCGACCCGCCATCTTCCCGCAACTCGATCTAAGTCTACCGCGCTTCCGCACTAAGGCGCGCAGCGCCTAACCTACTCATCTTTCTCTTTAGTCTTTATCTTTCCTCTTTATCACCCGGCCTGCCCCTCAGCCCTCTTACTCGTTCTCGTTCTCGAAACCCGCCCCCCAGCCCTCTGACGAAAGAGGAAAGATAAAGAAGAAAGACTAAAGAAAAACACCTCCCTTCACCCCCCCCCTCCGCCTCACCTTCAATCCCACCCTACCATGCTCTTTATCCCTCTCATTCTCCTTGTCGTTTCCCTCCTCATTATCATCTCCACGAGCGCACCCACTCCCGATCCCGAAATGACGTTAAAAGGCAAACAAACCGACCTCTCCAACCAACTCCACCGCCTGCGCGGGCGGAAGTAAGTAACCCCCACCGCCACCCTCCTCCTCATACTCTTACTCTTACTCGTTCTCGTTCTCGTTCTCAAACCCTGCCTCTCAAAATCTGCGGCTTGTGCGCCTCGGGCGCGTTAGAAAACAATCAACCCTTCGTCTCACCATAGTTCCGCATCACGGAACGGCGGCGGACGCCTCACAGCCGCTTGAGGAAAGACTAAAGAGCACGGACCACTCCTCCGTTTTCGAGAAAGAGAACGAGAACGAGTAAGAGGAGTGATTCCCCATCCACTTCCCTTTTGCCTAAACCCATTTCCAGTTTCGCCGTCCTACTTGTATCTGATTTTTCGTTACAAGCGCTTCTACGCCTACGTCCCAACCTCGCTCATAAACCTGTTGCGCTGCTCGACGGCGACCGTCGCCGCGCTACCATCATCGCACTCACCGACCCGGCCCGTGCAGCTGGAGTCGTGACCGGATTGACTGCCCCACAAGCCCTCTCCCGCTGTCCCGAACTTCTTTTGGAGCAACCGCAGCCCAATGCCGATGATGAAGCCAGTGCCAGCCTGTTGGCCGCCGCCTCGCGTCTTTCACCTCTCGTCGAAGATACCGCGCTCGGCATCACCACGGCCGATGTCACCTCGCTACCCGCCGCCCAACGCGAACCCCGCCTGCAAACCGCCCTCGATCAACTCACCACCCTCGGCCTCACCGCCACCGCCGGCCTCGCCAATACTCCCTTGCTAGCGCTCTACGCAGCTCGGGCCGCAGCCATCGGCTCATCGAATTATCCAGTATCAAGTAGCAAGTATCAAGAACCGGATGAAACCCCGGGGTCAGCGTCGTTAAAAAGCGCAACGCAGTCCCTTCGGAACGAAGTTCATTTTTTCCGACCTGACCCCTTAACCCGTCCGTCTGCAGGTTCCTCCGGCGCTTCCCAAAAATCCGAAATCGTAATTCGTAATTCCAAAATCCAAGTCATCACCGACGCGCACGAGTTCCTCTCGCCGCTTCATCTTAGCGCCGCGGATCCAGAGCCTGAGCACATCGATATCCTGCGGCTCTGGGGCATCACCACGCTGGGCCAACTCACCGCCCTCACCAAAGCCGATGTCGCTCAACGACTCGGCCCCAGCGGCCTCGCCCTCTGGGAACGCGCAGCCGGCCAAAGCATCCGGCCCATCCAACCCCTGCCACCGCCTCAAAGCTTCGCGGTCGAGATGGAACTTGAGCACCTCATCGAATCGCTCGAGCCCCTCATGTTTTTGCTGCGACGCTTCATTGATCGACTCTGCCTCGATCTCCAAGGCGTCGCCCTCGCCGCCGCCGAAATTGATCTGTGCCTAAAGCTCGACGACGACGGCACGCACCAACGCTCGATTCGCTTGCCCGAGCCCACCGCGTCGCCCGACCTCCTCTTCCGTACGCTACAATCTCACCTCGAAACCGTCTCCACCGATGCCGCCATCATCGCCGTGCGTCTGGAGCTCTTTCCTACCCGTCCCCTCCACCGCCAACAAGGTCTCTTCGATACCGGGCTGCGCGATCCACATGGCTTCGCAGAAACACTGGCCCGCGCCGCTGCCCTATTGGGTTCGGACCAAATCGGCACCCCTCAACTCACCGATACCCATCGCCCCGACTCCGCCACGCTCGTCCCTCCTCATACCGGAGAAAACATCGCCACCGCACCCACTCCAGTCCTCCCCGCTCTGGGAGTCCCCCTGCGCCGATTCCGTCCGCCCCAACCTGTTCGGATCGAACTCCAATCCACAGCCCCCACCCCCGCCTACCTTTGGAGTGAAACCATCAAGGGTGAAGTTCAACACTACCACGGCCCCTGGCGCGCCAACAGCGAATGGTGGCAATCAGACCAAGCCTGGGCTCGCGAAGAATGGGACATCGCTCTCGGTCCGCCACACCATGGCCTCTACCGTCTCAGTCAGACCTCCACCGGATGGTATCTGGAAGGTGAATACGACTAGGGCGCGGAGCAGAGCTCCGCGCCCAGCGAAGTTCCAAGTAGCAGGTATCAAGTAACAAGAATCCAGACCCTTCCCCCCGCACTCAGCCCCATCTTTTTCTCCTCTTACTCGTTCTCGTTCTCGGCGGATGCCTCTCAGCCCCCCTGACGAAAGATAAAGAGAAAGAGGAAAGACTGAAGAGCACGGACCACTCCTCCGCCTTCGAGAACGAGAACGAAGAACGAGTAAGAGATCCGATTTCTGCTCCGTGACGAAACCCACTACCTCCCCGCCCTTCATCCTTCTTCCTTCAAACTTCTCACTTCCCTACGCCCTTGCCCTCCTCTCCTTACATCGAGTTTCACGCCAGTAGCGCGTTTAGTTTCCTTCGGGGCGCCTCAATGCCAGGCGATCTCGCGGCGGCAGCGGCTCGACTCGAACTCCCGGCAATGGCGGTGTGTGACCGGGACGGGTTTTTTGGCACGCCTCGCTTTTATCACGCTGCAAATGAAGCGGGGGTGCGACCTCTGGTAGGGACCGAAATCACGCTATACGACGGCACCGTCCTACCCCTCCTCGCCGCCAGTCGTACCGGCTACCAAAACCTCTGCCAACTCATTACGACGGCCAAACAGACGCCACGCTCCGCCATGGGGTCAGGTCGTAGACAAAGTGTAACGCAGTCCCAACGAGACGTAGTTCGCTTTGCTTCGAAGCTTCGCCTCTCAGATGTCGCTGCGCTCGAAACACGACCTGACCCCTTCCACCCCACTGCCGCCGATCTGCGCGAACGCAAACGTCCCTGTTACGCGACGTGGGAAGAGGTCGCTCAATATTCCGAAGGCGTAGTCGCCCTCACCGGCGACGCCGAAGGACCTTTACTCTCGGCCTGGCAGACCGGCGGCACGGACGCAGTCGCCGAACCACTTGATCAGCTTCAACGCATCTTCGGAGCCGATCGACTTTACGTCGAAGTGCAACGTCACCGCGTGCGCGGTGAGGAACGCTCTGTGCGATTCCTACGTGATCTCGCCAACAATCAGAACCTCCCTCTCCTCGCCACCGGTGGCATCACGCACGCTGATGGCTCCGCCCGCTCCATCGCCGATATATTCACGTGTTTGCGAAACCATACCACCCTCGACACGGCGGGCCGATTGCTCGCGCCGAATGCCGAACGCCAAGTCCGCTCCGGACGCTTCATGGCGAATAAATTCGCGGACCTACCCGAAGCGATCACCAACACGGCCCGTCTCGCCGATCGCCTCGACTTCACCTTGCGCGATTTGGGTTATGAGTTTCCTGACTACCCGGTCCCGCCCTGGGACAACATGCTGTCTCATCTCCGTCATCTCGTATACTCGGGCATCCGGGACTTGATCCCACGCATGACCCCAAAGTATCGGCGCCAGATTGATACCGAACTCGCTCTCATCGATCGTCTCGGGTTTTGCGGATATTTTCTTATTGTCGCCGACATCTGCCGCTGGGCCCGTTCCCACGGTATTCTGGTGCAAGGCCGCGGGTCCGCCGCCAACAGCGTGGTCTGTTACGCACTACGTATCACCGCGATTGATCCGGTCAAAAACCACCTACTCTTCGAACGGTTTCTCAGCGAAGGCCGCGTCGGCGCCGACGGTCGCCCCTCGTGGCCCGATATCGACCTCGATCTGCCCACCGGAGAGCGCCGCGAATCCGTCATCCAGGAAGTCTATCGGCGTTACTCACCGCAGGGCGCCGCGATGACCGCCAACGTAATCACTTACCGCGGCCGTGGCGCCACCCGCGAACTCGGCAAAGTACTCGGACTCTCCGATGAAATCATGGACCGGTTTTCGAGTCTGTTTCACGGTGGCGATTTCCCCCACACCATTGAACTTGAGGAGCAGTTGGCCAAGTCCGGCCTCCCCCGGGAGCATCCACGTGCCGCCATTTTGGCGAAGCTCCATCAGCAACTCCACGGACTACCCCGCCACCTCGGGCAGCATTCTGGCGGCATGATCATCTGTGGCGGACGTCTCAACCAAGTCGTGCCGCTCGAACCTGCCTCGATGCCCAACCGCGTCGTCGTGCAATGGGACAAAGATGACTGCGAAGACCTCGGTATCGTAAAAGTCGACCTCCTCGGCCTCGGCATGATGGCGACCTTGCAGGACTGTTTCGAACTCTGTGCCGACCGCGGCGAGGAACTCTCGCTCTACAATCTCCCCGCCGACGATCCCAAAACGTATCGCATGATGCAGGAGGCCGATACCATCGGCGTCTTCCAAATCGAAAGCCGTGCGCAGATGTCGAGCCTGCGCCGCTTCAAACCCGCTTGTTTCTACGATGTCGCCATGCAAGTCGCGATCGTGCGGCCCGGCCCCATCGTCGGCCAACTGGTCCACCCCATTATCGCCCGGCGTCACGGCGGCGAAACCATCGTGTGTCTCGATCCGGAAGTACACGAACGCCTGCTGCCCATCCTCGAACGCACCTACGGGGTCGTGCTCTTCCAGGAGCAGATGCTCGCCTGCGCCATGGAGCTCGCCAACTACAACGGCACGCAAGCCGAAGAGCTCCGCCGCGCCATGGTATTTAGTCGCGGCACCGAACGACTCGAACGTGGCCTCAACAATCTACGCACGGCGATGCGCGAACACGGGTGGTCCGACCGCATCACCGAAATGCTGATTGAATCCGCCTCCAACTTCGCGCTCTACGGATTTCCCGAATCGCACTCCATGAGTTTTGCCCTCCTCGCCTACGCCAGCACCTGGCTCAAAGCGCACCGGCCCGCCGAGTTCGTCGCCAGCTTGCTCAACAACCAACCCATGGGCTTCTACGGACCAGCAACTCTCGTGCAGGATTCACGGCGACACGGCGTAAAGTTCCGCCCCATCTGCGTGCAGCACTCAGACTGGGAATGCACGGTGGAGACGGCAAAGCCGCTTCCACCGAAGGACCAAGCGCTTTCAGCGAACATCCAAGTAACAAGTAGCAAGTATCAAGAACCGGACGAAGCCCCGGGGTCAGCGTCGTTAAAAAATGAAACGCAGTCCCTTCGGGACGGAGTTCATTTTTTCCGACCTGACCCCTTACTCGAGCCGAACGACACACACACACCCAGAATCACCGAAGAGAACGAGAACGAAGAACGAGTAAGAGAAAGATCGAATCAGCGTAAAACACCCGCCTCTCGATCCAACGCCTCGCCAAAATCTGAAATCGTAAATCCGAAATCCGAAATCCCAAATATCCCAGCTGTCAGGCTGGGCCTCTGCTACCTCAAGGGGATCTCCCAAAAGAATACCCGAGCGATGCTCGAGGCGCGCGCCGAACGCCCCTTTTCCGACATCAACGATTGGTTACGTCGGACCGATTTCTCCGCCGCCGACCGCCGCGTGCTTGCGGCTGCGGGAGCACTTAATTCCTTCGCCGAGCATCGTCGCGCCGCGCTCTGGCAAATCGAAGCCGCCTGGTCCGCCAATGAACCGTTGCTGCAGCGGGCAGCAAGCCCGCTGCAGAAGTATCAAATATCAAGTAACAAGTATCAAGAGACCGAAGAACAGCCGCTACTCGCGGCAGAGTGTGAAACGCAGCCCACGGGGTCAGGTCGTAGACGTGTTGCGCAGCAACTTAGTCACGATCTGACCCCTTTGACCGACCCGGACGCCCCCAGAACCACCGAGGAGAAAGATAACGATAAAGAAGAAAGAGAAAGAACCGAACTCCCGGACCTCCTCCTCGAAACCTCTCAAAAATCCGCAATCGCCAATCCACAATCCCCAACTCCTGCGCGAGCTTCCCTCGCACGCATGTCGCTCGGTGAACGCGTGCAGGCGGACTTCACGCTCATGGGACTGACCGCGGGGGTGCACCCCATGGCTCACGTGCGGCACGCGTTGCCCGATGTGTGGCGCGCCAGCGATCTCCCGCTCGCGAAAAACGGCCGCAAAGTCACCGTCGCGGGCAGCGTGATCTGTCGCCAGCGTCCCGGCACCGCCAAGGGGTTTGTCTTCATTTCACTCGAAGACGAAACCGGCGTCGCCAACTGCATCGTAACTCCTCCGAAATTCGAAGAGTATCGCTTGGTTATCAATCTGGAGCCCGCGCTGCGCATCACCGGCCAACTCCAGATCCAACACGGCATCATTCACATCAAAGCGACTACCATCGCTGCGCTACGACTCGCCGATGTCCCCGCACAGGCTTCTCACGATTTTCACTAGGTCGCTGCACAACGCGAAGCACCCGAATCTACATTCCAGAATTCGGTAGTGACGCCAACCATGCTACCAGCTCCACCGCGAGTTCTGCCGACGGCTCGGCCGCAATGGGTTCCCTCCCATGTTGCCGTTTACCATTACGGAAATTTTCCATCTGTTTCCGCAGATACCAATCCAGCTGGAACGTAAGCGGAGGCGCTCGCTCACGCTTCACGCCCTTGCCGCCCTCACCATGACATTGTGCACAATCGCTCAAGTAACTCTCTTTGGCCCGAAGCGTGATCTCCCCATCGAGCGTCACCCGTACCGTGCTCGGTGCCATCGACTCAATATACCGCCCTACGAAAGCGAGATCCTGCTCACCCAGACTCTTCGCCTTGATCTACATGAGCTGACCCGCCGCATCATCATCGTGCCCTCCGCGCAGCTCGCGCCGGAACTCTCTCAATTGATCCGTCACATACCACCGCGGCAAACCCGCGATCGACAGCGCGTTCATTTCCCGAATCCCCATGCCTGATGCGAGATGACACTCCCGACACTCCGGCACTGGACGTTTTCACCAACAAGGACCTCCTCGCTCAAAGCGGCCATCATCCGGCAGGACTCTTGCGGGATTTCCGCCATGCCCGAACCGTCGCTCGCCTGCGGAAACTGTGCGATGAGGTCGAAGAGATCACCGGTAGTTATTTGGACGCGGGGGTGTCCGCAATTTTCTTGGGACAAATCCGCGCGGAGCTCTACGACGAGCTCGTGTAGCGTCTATTGGAAATGACGACCGCCGAACTGGTCAAATCTGGCGTCAAACTTCCGTCGATCCCATGGGCATGGCTTTCGGTCGGTAGTGATGGACGGAGAGAACAGACTTTGCGCACGGATATGGATAATGCCCTCGTTTTCGCCGGTTCGGAAACCGCTGAGGCCGACGAATCCCATCGCGAGATTTTCCTAAAACTGGCCAACAAAGTGATCGCCAAAATGGTCGAATGTGGTTTCTCCCGCTGCCGAGGCGGCGTCATGGCATCGAATCCCAAAATGGTGCCGAACTGATCGTGAATGGCAGCAGGAAATCAAAACTATTGGCGCCAGCACCGGACCTGAAGATCTGTTCCGTGGGATCGTGCTCTAAGACTTACGATTCGTCGCCGGAGACCCGACCCTTACCCTGCCGTTGCGCCAAGCCATCATCGATTCAGTGCGCACGAACAGTTGGCTCCAACGCCGCCTGGCCGAGCTGGTCGCAGAGACATCACCACCGCTCAATTTCTGGGGCAAATTTGTGGTCCAGAAGCGAGGCGATCGGACGGGAGAGTTCGATTTAAAGGGCCGGGCAATTGACCCATTGCGCGATGCGGCGCGCCTACTCGCTTTGAAACACGGACAACTCCACCGCTACTCCACGGGAGGTCGTTGGGAGGACCTACGGCGCCATGTTCCCACCGTCGAGAAAATGGCCAAAGTGGCCCGTGAAGCCTACGACGTGCTTCTCACCCTGCGACTAACGACCGCAATCTCCCGCCACGATTCCGGACGATTCGTCGATCCCTCAAAACTGTCCAAGCTCGATAAAGCTCGGGTTGCTCACGCTTTGACGTCGTGCGAATGGTGCAGACTCATGTGCGGCTGGCCTTTAACTTGGAGTCCCGATGATGTGGGGCTGGTTCAAGAACCGCGACGAACCCGAGTTTGTGCGAGCCTATCGAGAAAACACGTCCCGAAAAATCGGCCGTAAAACCCCGGTCACGGACCTAGAGTTTGTCTCACTGGATGCGGAAACTACCGGACTCAATATCACAACGGATTGCCTGCTCAGTATAGCCGTAGTGCCAATCGTCGCCGGCAAACTCGATATCGAAAGCCGCCACACCTGGCTTGTCCAGCAGATCGCATCACCTAACAATGATGCCGTAAAATCCACGGAATCGCTCCCGGGGAGTCCGCCCAAGGAGTTCTTGAAGTGACGGTCTTGGAGGAGCTCCTTAGCGTGATAACCGGTAGGATAATCATCGCTCACCACATCGGATTCGATGCCGACGTGATCGGGGCGGCGTTAAAGCGCCACTGGGGACTCACCCTGCGCAACCGGCTCGTGGATACCGCGATGATGTCGATGCGCGACGTGGACGCCTTTCATCAAACTGGCTATGCGAATCAACGCCCACCGAGCCTTGATGAAGTCTGCCAACACGCCGGGCTACCGGTGATGAGGCGTCATACCGCCAGTGGAGATGCATTCACCACGGGGCAACTGTTCCTGTGGCTGTGCAGCCGCTAACGCGTGCGCTTCAAGCGAGACCTCGTGGCAGGAGACTTCTAATCCGGCCGAAAAATGGCGAGGGGGGAACGCTGTTCCGGCGTACTACCCACGATGAAACCGCTCTTCGCGCTGATTTTTTCCGCCCTGCTCACTCTTTCACTGGTAGCCAAACACCACGAGGCGGCCGAGGACGGCTATCCACTTTCGGTGTGTGTCGTCTCGGGCAAAGACCTCGGATCCATGGGTGATCCGGTGTCCTACTGGCGCAAAGTGGACGGGCAACCCGACCGCGAAGTCCGATTTTGCTGCAGTGGTTGCGAAGATCGATTCACGGCGAATCCCGAAAAATACCTCGCCATGATAGATGCAGCCTCCGCGGGAACCGATGCCTGTTGCACCGACAAAGCGTGTTGCGACGGAGATGCCTG
>ERZ1048068.2962-NODE-2962-length-11454-cov-4.312834_pt1 | contig 11454 bp, 9 predicted proteins | sample MGYA00383098_ERZ1048068 | MGnify/ENA primary metagenome ERZ1048068 (study PRJEB29581, sample SAMEA5548368) | metagenome | biome: marine; feature: coastal; material: water | depth 1 m | study: Short-term variability in the microbial, nano- and picoplankton... | reverse complement strand
GTAATTCCACTGGTAGCATCGGCATCGCTGCAGGCGGTCTGCAGAAATGCCAAACCGGCAAGTTCGGGCGGAACCTTGGTGATGCGATATCCTCGGTCGGTATAAAGGTGGGTTCCTGGTTGCAGAAGGGCGGTGCGGTAGAGGTGGCCCGAACTTGGTGTGATGTCGGAGAATGGGACGACAAGGGGAGCTTGATATTTGAGTTTTTCTTCCGATTCCAGCGGACGGCCACGCAGTTCGTGTTGATGCTTTCCCCCAAGACGTTTTGCGGCGATTTGAGCGATGGGGGCATGAGCGTCGTTGAGGAGTGCTTTGATTTCCTCGTCGAGGAGGGCGTCTTTCTCGAGGAGGGCAAGGAGGATTGCGAGACGAGTCTGAGGGCGCTTGTCGGCGAGGAGTTTTTTTTGTTCGGGGACTGGGAGGAGCTCCATAAGCGCTCCCCAGGCTGCGTAGTAGACTACTCGGTCGGCCTCCTTGGCCAAGAGCTCGATGATCGATTGAGAGGTGTCCTCTTGGTCGAGTTCGCGAAGGGCAATGACGGCGGCGAGACGCACCCGGGGAGTCGGATTTTTGAGCGCAGCGAGGATTCTGGGATCCATTCTTCCATTGAAGGCGGCAAGACGAATGCTCTGGATGAGTTGATTCGGGGTGGAATCAAACCACGATTTGGGATTGATCCGTCCGAGCGTCCAAACTAGCCAGGTTTCGTGTGCGGTCGTGCGTTTGGGATTACGAAGCGCGGCCAGGAGTTGGGATTTCACTTTGTTCCCGCGATTGATGAGTTCCTCCTGGGCATTACTTCGCCAAACCGGAAGGTGGCTTCCGAGTTGCCCGATGAGTGCCTCTACGGTATTCGCTTTTTCGGCTTTGACGGCTGGTGAAAATTCCTTCGGCCACAGCCGGTAAATTCGGCCTTCATTGGCGAGTTTGTTGTGTTCAAAGTGAGCGCCATATTGGCGTCCCCAACTTGAGATCCAAATTGCTCCATCGGGACCGATTTCGATATCAACCGGATCGAATGATCGGCCCTTGCTGAGGGGCATGCTTCGTCCGCCCTCGGCATGGGCGAGGACGGGGAGTTGAGTGGTGGCAGATTTTCGCCAGGCACCATCCCAGCGGGATTTGTAGATGAGAACTTCCCGGTTGAGCCAGTCGTTGATGAGGAAAACGTCGCGATATCTTTCGGGATAGCCGGGATGGTTGGCGTAGATCACACCAGCTCCCGAGCCTTCGAAAAGCGGCCCGCTGGAGGGTGCGGTGGGGAGATGCTTGTCTCCTTTCCAGTCGTAGCTCCAGGCGTGTCCCCAGCCAAAGTGAGATCCGAAGAATGGGGTAAAAATCTTGTCGCCGTGGGTTTGGTCATTATCGCTACCTAGCCAGTCGAAGTGATCGTCGAAAGCAATGTCCCAAGGGTTACGAAACCCCCGTGAGATGATTGCGAGATTCGAACCGTCATCGTCGCATCTTAGAATTCCTCCGGAGATGCCCCAATCGTCGCGGGGATCGTGGAAGTTTTTTTGGTAGTCTCTCGATGTGAAAGACCTTGGTTTGGGTTCTTCCGTTCCCGGAGGAACATGAACTCCCCAGAGTTCCCGGAAGGGAGCGGGAGCGAGACGATCTGGAAGTTGGGTGAGCCCTTTGGAATTTCCCTTGGACATGTAGAGACGACCGTCGGGTCCAAAGTTGAGCCCATGGAGTCCGTGTTCGAGATTTCCCAGGTCAGTGAAGACCCGGATATATTCGTCGGCCAAATCATCACCATCGGTATCACGAACGCGGGTAAGGTCGGGAGCGTTGGCAATCCACAGCCAGTCGCCCTTCCAGGCCATGCCTTGAATGGAATTGAATCCGGTTGCGAACTGGTGGCGCTTCTCGGCCTTCCCGTCGGAGTCTCCGTCCGTGATGATCCAAACCGAGTCGGGCTTGGTGTCGGGTTTTGGTGAGCGATATTGGGGGCCCATTCCGACGCAGAGTCGTCCTTTGGCATCAAAAGTGATGGCGCAGGGGTTTCTGACGATGGGGTCGCGAGCGAAGAGCGAGACCTGAAAATCTTCGGGAACGACGGGGAAATCTTTCTTGGCCAGAAGGGGCGGTGCGGCAATGGCCCACAGTGAAAGGAGGATGAGAGGCGAACGAGTGGGCATTGGTCTTGGAAAAGAAGAATGGCGCGGATCTTGTTTTGACGAATGCCCCCTGGGGCCTTTCAATGGGGGTGATGCTTCGATCTATTTTAACGGCTTTGATTCCCGGGGTTCTTACAGGAGATCCCTTAAATATTGTATTTTTGCTCAGTGATGACCATCGGTATGATTTGATGGGCTTTCATGAGGAAGCTCCGGAATGGCTGGAGACCCCGGCGATGGATCGTTTGGCTAAGGAGGGAGCGCATTTAAAAAATGCTTTTGTGACAACCTCCTTGTGCTCGCCGAGCCGGGCTTCGATTTTGACTGGGCAGTATATGCATCACCATCGTGTCGTGGATAATCAACGTCCGGTGCCGAAGGGGACGGTGTTTTTTCCACAACACTTACAGAAGGCCGGATATGAAACGGCCTTTGTGGGTAAGTGGCATATGGGGCATGATAATGACGAACCGCGTCCGGGGTTTGACCATTGGGTCAGTTTTAAAGGGCAGGGAACATACTTTGATCCGGAACTCAATATCAATGGCAAGCGCAAGACCTTCGAGGGATACAATGCCGACATTCTGACCGATCGGGCGCTTGATTGGTTGAAGGGGCGCAAAGATAAAAAACCCTTCTTGCTCTATCTCTCATACAAAGCGGTGCACTTTCCATTCACCCCCGCGCCACGTCATGCCAAGCGATACGAAGGGAAGAAAATCGACTGTCCCGCGACGATGGCGAACACTGAGGAGAATTACGCGACGCAGCCACGTTGGGTTAAGGAAAGACGCTATGGGATCCACGGGATCGACCACATGGAGACCGGAGCGCTTGATCACGATCCGGTTCCGGACTTCGACGAGCTCTATTGGAATTTCTGTGAAACCATCCACGGACTCGATGAAAATGTCGGTCGCGTTTTAGATCATCTCGATCAAGCCGGGCTCGCGGATAATACCCTCGTGATCTACATGGGAGATAACGGCTTCGCCTTGGGCGAGCATGGTTTTTACGACAAGCGGGATGCTTTCGAGGAATCAATCCGTGTTCCGATGTTGGCGCGAGGGCCTGGGATCAAGCCTGGAACTGAAGTCCCACTGATGGTGCAGAATATTGATATCGCTCCCACCTTGATGGATGCGGCTGGAGCGGCGGTGCCACAGGGGGCGCCAAAGATCGATGGCCGGTCGTTTCTTCCACTTCTCAAGGGTGAGAAGCTCGCGGAAGATTGGCGGGATCACATTCTCTACGAATATCATTGGGAGTGGAATTTTCCGGCCCAACCGACGACCCTGGCGATTCGAACGAATCGGTGGAAGTATGTCTATTATCATGGGCAGTGGGATATCGACAGTCTACACGACCTTGAGAGCGATCCACACGAGCGGCATAATTTGATCAATGTCCCGGCCTTCCGGGAAAAGGCGGCTGAACTGCGGGCGCAACTTTTTGGCGAGATGGAAAAATCTGGTGGGCTGCATTTGCCTCTGAGAGTTCCTGCCGGTGAGCCCTATCATGATCGCAAATTGAAGCGCTAGACTTTACAGACCATGCCCGCTGACTTTCTGAAATCCGAACGACGATGGATCGTAATCATTCCAGTTGCGATCATCGTAGTCTCTGTGGTGGTGTGGTTCGTAACTCGTGAGACACTTCCCAAAACAATTCGAATCGCTACGGCGCAGGACGGCGGCCTGTATCATGAATTTGGTGAGGCCTTGCAAAAGTCGCTGGAGGAGAGAACCGGCAGAAAGGTTGAGCTTATCCAGACGGAGGGTTCTGTCGAGAATGCGAAGCTATTGCGGGAGGGGGAGGCTGATGTTGCGATTGTGCAGGGAGGTTCGAGTTCGTTTGATGATTTGTCGGTTATCGCGCCACTCTATCCCGAGGTGGTTCATATCTTGGCGCGGAGTAATTTGTCATTGGATTCAGTAGCGGATCTTAAGTCGCATCGGGTGGTTTTCGGTCCAAGCGGTTCAGGAATGAGAGCCAGTGCTGAGCGCTTGCTCGAGCACTATGGAATTTTAGGAGAAGTGACTGATTCATCCGATGTCTATTTTAAGGGCTTATTGGAGCGGGAGGGAGTCGACGGGGCGATTGTGACGACTGGGTTTATGAATAGCGATCTCCAGGGAGCGCTTTCTACTGGGGAGTTCAAGCTATTGCCCATTGAGAGTGCCGAGGCTGTCGCTACCAAGGATCCGTTCTTTCAAGTTTCCCGGATTCCTCGTGGGCTTTATCGCGAGGGGAATTCCATTCCGCCAAAAGATGTTCCGACGGTTTCGACTATGGCTTTTCTGGTGGTGCAAGATGATGAAAGCGAATTACTCATTCGCGCGGTAATGGAAGCGATTTATGATGAGGGGCTCGAGATGGAGTTTCCTACTTTGGTCTCGAGAAACGACGTGTTAAGCAGATCCCCCGTGGCCTTGCATGCTGAGTCGCGCGGCTTTTTTAACCCACCTGATCGGATCGGCCAATTGGCCAAAGTGGTGGAAACCCTGGCGGCTTTTAAAGAATTGTCGATTGCTCTGGTTGCGGGCCTGTATCTCGTTTGGAAGCGTCGTAAGAGTCAACGTGAAGTTGAGGAATCTGAATATGTGCAGATGCAAAAGGATCATCTCGATTCCTTCCTGGAAAAGACGTTGGAAATTGAACGGGCGCAGATGGATACGGTCAATGTTGATGAGTTGCAGGGCTTTTTGGATCAGGTGACCGAGATCAAGCTAGAGGCCTTGACGCAGTTGACTCACGAAGAGTTGCGAAGCGATCAGGCTTTTTCTATTTTCATTCTACAATGTGGTAATCTCATCAGTAAGATTCAGATGAAGATTTTGAATTGTCCCTCTCCGTAGCTATTTCCCGATGAAGTCTACTATGCCTGGTATTCAAGAAACGGTGGTCCCTGGATTTTCCGGGGCGGTGTGGACGTTGATTGGGGGCGGGGGGATGGTGGTGAAGGTGCTGACTTATGGGGGAGTTGTGCAGGAGATTTTGGTGCCGGATGAGGACGGGGAATTGGTTGATGTGGTGCTCGGTTTTTTCAGGGCGTCTGATTACGAAGGAGATCATCCTTATTTTGGTGCGATTGTCGGAAGGATTGCGGGCCGTGTTTCGAATGCGGAATTGAATATCGATGGTAAACGGTTTCCTCTTCTCGCAAATGATCCTCCGAACCACCTACATGGAGGCAAGGAGTCGTTCGATCGACGAGTGTGGCAGGCTGAGGTGATTTCCAGGCTTGATGGTGCGCCTTCGCTTCGCTTGTCCACGATGAGTGCCGACGGTGACAATGGATACCCGGGGAGGGTAGAGTTGGCGGTAACTTATACTGTCACGAATGACAATCGTCTCGTCTATGAAACTGAAGTCCGGAGTGATCGTCGAACACCGGTGAGTTTGACGCATCATAGTTATTTTAATTTGGCTGGTGAGGCTTCAGGGACGACAGATGATCACGAAGTCGTAATTTTAAGTGAGGCGGCTTTTTGCGCTGACGAAAAAATGGGGCTGACTGGCGAGTGTCGATCCGTCGAGGGTCAGGCGAATGATGCTCGAAGGGCTATACGCGTGGGAAATTTCGTAGCCGGGCTTTGGCAGGAGCACGGAGACCTTTACTGGTTGGGTGAAAGTGATGACGTTCGACTTGTCGCAAGGCTTCGTGATCCGGGATCGGGCCGAACGATGGAAGTTGCGACGAATTGTTCGTGTATTCAATTTTATGGAGGAAAGGGATTGAATGGGGAGCTTGTTGGGAAAGGAGGAGTTCCCTACAATGCGGGTGCCGGAGTGTGCTTCGAATGCGAGGGATACCCAAATGCCTTCGATGGAAGCGGTGAGTTTGGGTCGATTCTTGTTGAGCCGGGCATTCCTCAGAAAACTCGAACAGAATATCGTTTTTCCAACCAATCTAACTCCTTGACCAAACCATGAACCCAGATGTGACAAACACCCGGATCGGAATTCTCGGGAGTGGATTTATTGTCAATGACTGTCATCTTCCAGCTTACCAAAAATTGGGGCTGAATGTCGTCGCAATTGCTTCGCGGACAAAAGGAAATGCCGAGCGGGTTGCGGGCAAGCATGGTATCGAGACGGTTTATGAAAGTTTTGAGATGTTGTTGGCCGATGCTTCGATCGAAATTCTCGATATTGCGGTGCCTCCGCAGCATCAGGCTGATCTCATTCGCGAAGCTTGCCGGCGGGGAACGGTCAAAGGGATTCTGGCCCAGAAACCGCTCGCTCTTGACTACGCTGAGGCGCTCTCGATTGTAGAGGAATGTGAGAAGGCGGGAATCGTTTTGGCAGTGAATCAAAACATGCGCTTCGACCCTTCAGTGGTGGAGGCTGATCGCTTGTTGAAGAGCGGTCGGTTTGGTGATTCCGTTTTCACCACCATTGACATGCGTGGTATTCCTCACTGGCAACCCTGGCAGGCTGAGTTGCAAAGTGCTTCATTGAAGATTATGTCGATTCATCATCTCGATTGTATCCGGCATTGGCATGGAGATCCGGAGGCGATCTATTGCAGCACGCGCCCTGACCCGCGGACGGAGTTTCCCCATCAGGACGGGATTTGCACCAGTATTTTAGAATACGCCAATGGTTTTCGGGCAGTCGTGATTGATGATGTCTGGACCGGGCCGGCCCAGGAGGGGTGTCCGGGCGATATTCGAATCGAGTATCGTATTGAAGGAAGCGATGGTCTTGCAATTGGAGATATCGGTTGGTGTAAGGATCCCTATACCAGTCCTTCGAGTTTGCGGCATGCCGCGAAAGGAGACGAGGGATTCACGACGGCACAACTGGACGGGAGTTGGTTTCCTGATGCCTTCAAGGGAACGATGCTCGATCTCCTGACGGCCTTGCAGGAGGATAGGCCTCCGATGCTCAATGGTCGTGATAATTTGAAGACCATCGCCTTGGTGGATGCGGCGGTGAGAAGTTCCCGGGAACAACGCCGGGTCCGCTTGAACTCAATTTAAGAATTTATGAAACTAGGAATTATTAATAGCGCTTTTGGCCAGGCCGGAGTGGACACCTTGACCGGGCTTGAGCATATCGCCCGGATCGGATTTGACTCCGTTGATATTTTTACCGAGCCGTCGATGCTTTCGGCTGAGGAGATTTCCGGATTGGAAATTTGTGTGAGTCGAAAAGTCTGCCGATTCTTTCTCTTCCTGTGGTGGCGATCGGCTTGATTGATTTCAATGATCCGGTTCGTGATTATCACATCGAGCGATGTAAGGATTTCATCGACCTCGCTGCGCAGTGGGGAGCGGGGAATATCCTTCTGGTGTTGGGAGAATACATTTGGCAGCGCGAAGTGATCGGGCCTGATGATCAATGGCGGTGGGGTTTGGAATCCTGTCGAATTCTGGGTGACTATGCTGATAGCAAAGGGATCGACATTGCGCTGGAACTGGAGCCCTTCCGTTTGAGTTTGCTCAATAGCATCGACGAAATGTCCCGCTTCGTCAGCGAGTGCGACCATCCAAGAGTGAAGGCCAACATTGATGTCTCTCATCTTGTTTTGGCAGACAACGGGCCAGAGGAGGTGGCAAAGCTCGCGGGACAGGCCATCCATGTGCACATCAGTGACTGTGATGGAAAAGTTCATGGCGATCTTCCTCCGGGACGTGGCGTGGTGAAGTTTGCGCCTTATCTTCAAGCGATCAAGGAGCTCACTATCGATGGTGCGGTTTCAATTGAACTGGAGTATTCTCCAGACCCGGCCCGTATTGTGGAGTGGGTGGAAGAAGCCTACACCGAAACGGCCCGCTTGATGGATCAAGTTGGGCTGCGTGGATAAGTCATGAGTGAAGTGGTGTCAGATCAATCGCGATATCTTCTCAATCGGAAGAATTCGCAGAAAGCTATCGAAGCCGGGCTCGCCGAGGCGGAGTGGTATCAAAGTCCCATCCCGCGCGAGACGCTGCGGGAATTATTGGTGCGGCGTGATGGTCCGGCGATTCGGGATACTCTGGTCTGGTTTGGAATCATTTTTGGCGCGGCGGCAGCGACAGTTGCCCTCTGGGGATCATTGTGGGCGGTCTTCCCGTATCTGATCTATGCCGCGATTTACGCGGGTAGTGCCGACTCCCGTTGGCATGAAACATTGCACGGGACTGCATTCAAAACGGATTGGATGAATAGTGTCCTCTACGAGATCGCCTCCTTTATGGTTCTCAGAGAGGGCGTGATCTGGCGGTGGTCTCATACGCGGCATCACAGCGATACCATCATCGTGGGACGCGATCCGGAGATCGCCGCGCCCCGGCCTCCGGATATTGCCGGGATTCTCTTGGGACTCTTTGCTATTCGCGCCTACCCCCAATATTTTAAGAATCTCTTTCTACATTCGGTGGGGAAGATCTCAGAACGGGAGATGGAATTCATCCCGGAAAGCGAGTATCCCAAAGTGGCTCGGACGGCTCGTGTTCATTTGTTAATTTACTTTTTGGTAACCGTTTCCTCGATCGTTTTTCAAAGCTGGATTCCAGTTTTATTTATTGGTCTGCCCAATTTATTTGGGACGTGGTTGATGCTTGTATACGGCCTCACCCAGCACACCGGATTGGCGGAAGATGTGCTCGATCATCGTTTGAATTCACGGACCTTCCTGACGAATCGACTGAATTGCTTCCTCTATTGGAATATGAACTACCACGTTGAGCACCACATGTTCCCCTTGGTGCCTTACCATGCTGTGCCGAGGCTCCATGAGTTGATGAAGGACGATTGTCCGCCTGCCTATGCGAGCCTTTGGTCATGTTGGAAGGAGATTGTCCCGACCCTTGAGCGGCAGTGCCGGGAGCCCGCCTATCATGTGGAGAGAGTTCTCCCCGAGTCAGCCGGAACGGATGTTCAAAGGACTCGACGTGCCGGTAAATTAGTTGATGAGGAAGGTTGGATCGATGTGTGTGGCGGAGAGGAATTAAAGTCGATGGATGTCTTACGCTACGATCACGAAGAAAGAACCTACGCCATTTATCGGGGGAGCGAGGGCGAGTTATACGCGACCGATGGGATTTGCACCCATGGGAAGACTCATCTGGCAGAGGGCTTGATCGTTGGGAAGATGATTGAATGTCCCAAACACAACGGAAGATTCAATCTCGAGGACGGTAGTCCTGCCCGCAAGCCGGTTTGTAAAGCTTTGAAGACTCATGAAGTGAAGGAATGTGATGGTAGGGTGTTTTTTCGAATTGGTGATCGCTTGGTGAAAAATTGAGTTTTACCGAAAAGAGAAATTGTCCAGTCTCGTGTATGAATCTCATTTCGACGAGTTCGATCTTTACCGGAATTTTGATGGGATTTGTTTCCCATTTATCTGCAGCAGAGTGGAAGAAGCACACCGTTGTTCCAGCGGGAAAAGGTTCGATCAATGGAGTCTCCGCGAGTGACTTTGACAAGGATGGTCAGGTCGACGTTATCACCTCGGTTGATGGTGAGGTTATTGTTTTGAAGGGGCCGGATTGGAAGAGGTTTCCGGTGCATCAGTTTGTGAAAGGGCTGGCTCGCAATAAACCACGTCCGGCTTGTATTCATAGCTGTCTTATGGATGTCGATGGCGATGGAGACATGGACTTCATTGGTTCCAACCAAACTGTTTTCTGGCTTGAATGTCCGGACAATCCGTTCTCAGGGACGCCCTGGAAGTATCGCACGATTGATGATGAAATTCTCGGAACGCATTGCGTTATTACCGGGGACGTGAATCGAGATGGGAAGCTGGACTTGATCGCCAATTCTTTCCGGGATCCGAATTCGACGAAGTTTTATAATTCTATTGTCTGGCTCGAAGTTCCCAAAAAGCCCCATGAGGCCAAGAGTTGGATTCGGCATGTCTTTGCTGATAAAGATGCGCCGGGTGGTTCGCACTACATGGGATTTGGTGATGTCAATGGCGATGGGCGACCTGATATCGCTGCCGGAGCGAAAGGGACCCAGGGCTTTGTGCGAGGACAATGGTTTGCCTGGTGGGAACAGGGAGAAGACGCGACCAAGCCGTGGAAGAAGCACCTCTTGGCAACCGATGAAGAGGGTGCCTCCAACATCATCCCGGCCGACTTCAATGGCGATGGAAAGATGGACTACGTCGCCAGTCGTGGACACGGGAAGGGCGTTCTTTGGTTTAAAGGACCCAAGTTTGAACAGATTGAAATCGATCCTGAAATTGCCTTTCCGCACAGTCTTGATGTTGCGGACCTTAATAGAGACGGACATCCCGATGCTGTGACTTGCGGAAAGGAAACAGATGGTGTGGTGAAGTGGTATGAGAATAACGGAAAGGGAAAATTCACCTCACATCTCATCGGGAAAGATCAGGGGAGTTATGACACCCGAACCATTGATATGGATAAGGACGGAGACCTCGATGTTCTCATCGCGGGACACGGAAGCAAGAACGTGGTGTGGTATGAAAATCCCTTGAAGTGAGGTCCGGTCACGGGCGCTTGTGCTTCAGGAACCATTCGTAGAGTTTTGGGTTCGCGTAGGTGCGGGTGTAGGAATCGTGTCCCACTCCGGGATAAACGGTAAGCTTGGCGTTTCCCTTGGTTGCCTTAATGGCGTCGACCATCTCCCGGGATCGTTCGACTGACACCACGCGATCATCGTCTCCATGAAAGGCCCAGACGGGGAGCTTGCCAATGCCCTTGGCTGAGGCGGGATCTCCTCCGCCACAAATTGGGGCGGCTGCGGCGAAGTGATTTGCGTATTTTTCGATGGCGGCCCAGGTGCCATAGCCTCCCATACTGAGACCGGTGAGATAGACTCGCTTGGGATCGAGGTGGTAGTTGGTCAGGAGGTGAACGAGGAGGATAGTGAGATCGTCCGGTTGCCAGCAGGTTTGCCAAGGGTGTTTGGAGAGGGCCTGGGGTGAGACCACGACGAATTCAAAATCGTCCCGCTTGTCCATCAAAGGTGCGAGGCCGTTGGCTTTGACTTCTGCGACATCGCGACCGCGTCGGCTGCTGCCATGGAGGTAGATGATGAGTGGCATCGGCTTTTCTTTGCTCGCTTGCTTGTATCGTTTAGGGAGATAGAGCCAGAAATGATCGTTAAGATTGTCGGTCCGGTCTGCCACCTCTGGAGGCAAGGTTTGAATCGTGTGCCGATCAGTCTCAGTGGCCTTCGGCTTGCCGATGGCAAAAATCACCAAGCCAGCAATGATCGAGAAAAGGGTTGGAAGTTTTAAAATTTGTCTCTTCATTGGTCTTCCAGACTGACGCTGCATTTTGGGAGGTTTTTCATCAGTCGGGCTATTTCGCGAGATGTTTGATCCCAGTATCATTGGCTGCAGTATCGCGTAAGCCGAGGTGGT
>ERZ1048068.2961-NODE-2961-length-11460-cov-10.334415_pt1 | contig 11460 bp, 12 predicted proteins | sample MGYA00383098_ERZ1048068 | MGnify/ENA primary metagenome ERZ1048068 (study PRJEB29581, sample SAMEA5548368) | metagenome | biome: marine; feature: coastal; material: water | depth 1 m | study: Short-term variability in the microbial, nano- and picoplankton... | reverse complement strand
TACCGGACAGGTCTGTTTATCGGCCTCAACAGTGACTTTGAAAATGGCCAATACGTCGGGACGATCCAGAAAAAACGTTATTTTCCTAAAACCCTCTGCCTCACACTGCGTGCAATAAATGGTTCTAGATCTGTAGAGGCCCTCGAGGGCTGTATTGGTCTCTGGAAAAATACGCACCCTAGTGAACAGCTCACAGCTGTCATCTATGGCGGGCAGCGTTAATTGACTACCATCGTAACTATATTGGTGAGGTTGCAGGGGCGCACCATCTATTTCTATGCACTCAATCTCAAGATCCTCACCATCAAGGATCCATGGTGCCTCATCCTTCACCTGCCGCTGCAATCGCAATTTGCTGGATACGAGCGTGTATCCGTCATAGATTGCAAAGGTCAAATCCACATCAGAGATGGTGAATTTTGGTGCCGTGTATTCTTTCCTATAGATCGTTTTCGGGCTGCCATCACGCATTGTCGTGCACCTTAACTTCCAAGTTATATCCGCCATATTTTCTAATGTTGATAACCCCCGTATCAAACATCAGATATTGGCCTTTTATGCCCAGCAGCGTTCCTTCGATTTTCTGCGTTTTGTCCAGGTTGTGCGAGCTTACTTTTACTGGCCACTCTAAAACTGGATAGTCGATACTTACACTACTTGAGTCATCCAACCACTGAATCGCTTGCATGCCATAGGTAGATTGCAATTCGGTAATGCCCTCATGACAGATATCAGCCAGAGCCCTCTGCCTATCCAGTAAGTCGACAGGACTGCCGTTACCTTTAAGCATCGTTTGCCAGGCAGTTTTGTCTGCCACATGCTGCGCCAGAAGAATTTCAAGTAGACCCGACTGATAACGAGTGGCAACACGCGCAATTGGTTTCGCCTGAGTGGCACCTTGGTCGATCCAACGAGTGGGAACTTGAGTACCTCGTGTGATCCCAACCTTCACTCCAGACGTGTTGGCAAGGTAAACAATATGATCCACAAAACAGTTCGTTTCACCCCACTCTGGTTCCCGGCACGTTCCTTCAGCAAAATGACACTTTTCAGGTTTAATAATGCAGGTATCACACTGAGCTAAACGCTGAAAACAGGGGTAGCAATAACCCTGATTAAAGCTTTTTTTGGTCAATCTATCGCAATGCACGCAGTTGATAGCGCCTGTGAAATGAATACTGACTTTGCGCCCTAGCCAGGGATTAACCGATACCTCTTGATCGCCAGCAATGAAGGTGTAACTCACCGGATCATTCAAAGCGACTCGCATTTTTCTTACTGGACCGAACAAATCTGTCACTTGTTTTCTTCCTTCTCTAACCAGGTCATCGGTTGGGGATCATCACAGCTACTGCCGGCTTTATGTCCCTTATCGATGTAACCAATGCGCTCCTCTGGCGGCAAGTTCAACTCACCCCAGGCTATGACCGCCTGCATCGTATGTTCTCGCTGCGCAGCGGTAACGCTTGTACCGTCAGGCCACAGACCCGTGGCCAGTGCCTGCACCATACGCTCGTAGAGTTCTGGCCCCATCGCACGAACTGTTTCCAGATACGGATCAGTCAAGCTCTCTCTCCTCTTTAAGATCTATCAAACCGAGACAGCAAACCAAATACACCGCCCAATGAAACACCGATTACCAGTCCCCCGAGATGGGCGCCATTAGCAATCGCCCCAGCGCCTAGGATTTGCAGCGCCCCCACTAGACCGACAACAAGCCAGATCAACATAAATCCCACAACAGCAGGCGGGAGCGGTTCTATCCAATTTGGACGAAGCGCATTTCCCGCCCAGATGAATCCCATAAACGCGTAGACAACACCCGACATTCCTCCAAATATCGAAGGGCCGGAAATAAAATACTGAACACTGTTTGAAAACACTGCAGACGCTAAATATAAGCCTGTCAGATTGAGTGACCCCAGAGAGGTTTCTATACGACGTCCAAACTCCCAGATCCATAAACAGTTAAAAACTAAATGCATCCAACTGAAATGTAACAACGTTGGCGTGATGAAGCGCCACCAGTCACCACCGGGTTCCCCCAGGCGACCTCCACGGGACGTAAGTTCTACAGGAACAAAATTGAAAAGCTGAAGAAGCGGCCCATACAAACCCAGCTCTTTAAAAAGCAGAAACACCAAAGTGCTGAGGGCAACCAGCACAAAGGCAATTGGGGAAGATCTGATCTTACTGGGTAAGGGCATCGGACCATCGTAGCTTGTCACGGCAACTTGCATAGAAGCTGTTACCCGGCGGATGCAGCAAAATCAGCCGCTCTTCCTTTTTGCTAACGGTAACCGAATCACCCGGGAGAGCCGTCAAGGAAACCTGGCCATCGCAGGTCACCAAAGGATGTATTTGGTTGCGCGAGACAACATCAACTTTAATCTTGGAGTCACCGTGGACAACGATCGGCCGACTCGTAAGAGAGTGCGAGAACATAGGAACTAAAACAATGGCATCGAGAGCAGGATTCATAATGGGGCCGCCCCCCGACATTGAGTAGGCGGTAGAACCTGTTGGCGTTGCCAAAATAAGCCCGTCAGCATTCATGCGATAGACAAACTCGCCGTCGATGGTGAGCTCGAATTCAATCATCTGAGCAGATGTTCCGGAGTTTACGACAACATCGTTGAGAGCTTCTGCCGCGCCAATCACCTCGCCATCGCGCAGCACTTCAGTGTCGAGCAGAAATCGAGAATCTCGAGTGTAGTCACCGTCAAGCACGGCTGTTACTTGACCCACTAAATCGTCAGGGCTTACATCTGTCAGAAAACCAAGTCGCCCCCGGTTAACGCCAATAACTGGCGTATGGTGCCGCACTAACGTTCTAGCGGCGCTTAGCAGTGAGCCATCGCCGCCAATCACTATGGCTAAATCTACACTTTCACCAATGGCCTCTCGGGGTTGCATCGCACGTTTTTCAAAGTGCGACAGGGTCGCGAGTCGATCCTCAAGCACCACATCAACACCTCGCGCATCTAAAAGCGCCAGTAGATCGGCCACGATCTGATTGACACCCGGGTGCTCCCGCCGACCAAGCAGACCCACTCGCTGGAATTCCTGCTCCATAGCTACACCACCTCAATCACAATAAATACGCTCGATGCTTTTCAGACACTTAAGGTGTGGCGATGATAACGGTTAAGCTCACGCCTCATGCAATGTGCCAGTTCAAAGCGCGGCAACTGCTCTCGAGCCGCCGCCATACCCTCTCTGGCTGATTGCTTCCAGAAAACCGAGTCGGACATCATCCGGTTAATGGCCACCACCATTTCTTCGCGGCTATCAGCCACAACAACGCCGGAGCGCATGCGAAAGTGCGACCTTCGCATAGCGTGACGGGTGGTGACTGTGGGTATTCCCCTGGCCATGGCATTCACTAATTTTGCATCGACGTGGTCTTCAAAAAGTAGCGGCTCGACGACAACCCGGCAACGCTGGTCCAGTAAGTGGTGATCGTCAGTACTCCAGTGCAGAAAAACCCGAGACATTGCTGAGATATGCTCAATGAACTCTCGGGACGGTGCAGAGCCAACAATATGAAACTCAACGCCGGGAATGATTCTCTGAGCTACCGGCCAAATTTCTTTTAAAAACCAGTTCACGCTAGCCACATTACCGGCATCGCCCAAATAACCATAGAAACCAATGCGCGGCTCGGTTCGATTGAAGTCGACCTCAGCTAACGTGGGTTTAGCGCCGGTTGGGTGGCTAAAGCTGTACTGAAGCTGCCGCATTGAAACACCACGCTCAGACAATCTAGCGGCGAGGCTGGGGCGGATAAAGACCATCTCTACCTCACGGCAAACATCGACGAGATAGGGCTCCCGTGAATCACTGCCTATGCCTGTCGTATTATCTTCATCGTCCATTACACCCTGACCATAGGGAATAAAGGCCATAGGCACGTCGGTGCCGATCGGTCGATAAGGCCACGACAGCAAGCCGTCGACGACTACCGCATCAAAGGCCTCAACATTACGCTGAATCGTTGTCTGTAAACGCGCACAAAGCTTAGTTGTACCAAAACCCTCTTTCATTAAGCGCCTCAACCCTTTATCGCAATCGGTGTCTGCGCTGCTAGCTTCAAAACCGCCGGTAACACGGAGGGGGCCAAGGTCGACGCGCAACCGATGCAGTCCCTCTGCAGTTACAGGACCAACAACAGCAAGCGAAATCTCAAAATCCCGACTGAGAACGCCAACATTGATTCTTGATTGCAGCGACAAAACACCATCACCGCAGCGAGACTGTACCGCGCTGATATAGAGAAGCTTTAATGGGGGCGCCAAGGCCATCAATTCAAACCCACATTATTGCCCTCAAGCACCCGTTCTGCTCGATAGCTTGAACGCACCATGGCTCCAGACACAACCTCCATAAACCCTAACGACAGACCTACATCGCGATAGTGCTCAAACTCTTCCGGAGTGACGTATCGTGCTATTGGGTAATGATTTTTTGTCGGTTGCAGGTACTGCCCGAGAGTAATGACATCAACGCCGTGCTCTCGACAGTCCTTCATGCACTGCACGATCTCTTCTTCTGATTCGCCCAGTCCCAACATGATGGATGTTTTAGTAATGACATCAGGCCGGTATTGCTTACCGTGGGCTAGCACTGACAGGGTTTGCTGGTAGGTCGCACGGACATCTCTCACCGGATGGGTCAGCCGCTCAACAGTTTCAATATTCTGTGCGAAAACCTCAATACCCGAGTCGAGCAAAATTTCTATTGCTCCCGTATCTCCCAGAAAATCGGGAGTCAAGGCTTCTACTGCCGTCTCTGGGTTTTGCTTTTTTACCGCAATCACCACCTCGGCGTATCGAGATGCCCCGCCGTCGGGCAAATCGTCCCGATTCACCGAAGTCAGAACCACGTATTTGAGCCCCATCAGTTGCACGGCTCGGGCCGTCTTAGCCGCCTCTTCGGGGTCCAACCAACCTTGGGGATTCCCTGTATTCACCGCACAAAATTGGCAGGCTCGAGTACAAACATCACCCATCAACATAATCGTGGCAGTACCTGCGCTCCAGCATTCACTAATGTTGGGGCACTTCGCCTCTTCGCAAACCGTCGCCAAATCATTGTCGTGTACGATAGTTTTTACCGCGGCATAATTGGGCGTACTTTGAATGCGAACGCGCAACCAATCGGGCTTTTGCAACGCGGCAGAGGCTGTAGCACTGCGTTTAATGCCATCTTTGATCGCTCGCACCCCCCTTTCAGTGGTGAATTTCTCACCACTTTTAACCTGCTGGGTTGGGATTAGCTCAATTTTTCTGTCAACCGACGATTCGCTCATAGTGGCCATTATATCGCGATCAGCGCGCTCCGTAGCAGTAATTCGTAGTCTACAAAAAACCAATAAATGCGGCGAGCCCGTCTTTGTTTGTCAACGGTGAATCCAGAAGAAAACTCGCAGCTTAAGCCCCAGCAGCCCTCAGCCATAATCAAAGGCTGGCGATAACCACCCCTACACCATTAAGAGCAGCGTTCCCCGTCAGCTCATCAAGGTACGTCGCTTCTGTAATAGCGTTACAACTAACCCCGGCATGGGCGTTGGCAACCCCGCTGAGAGTACCTGGCCGGCCATGGCCATAGCCGTGGGGTAAACTTACTACCCCCGACATCATTGTATCGGTTATCTCCAGCTCCACTTCAATGCTCCCCGCCCGGCTAGAGACGCTCACGCGAGACCCCGTTAGCCAACCTTCACGCGCAGCGTCATCGGGGCTAACCTGCAAGGTACAACGCTGAGGACCTTTCACAAGCCGTGTAAAGTTGTGCATCCAGGAATTGCAGTCGCGCACATGCCGCCGCCCTATCAGTCGATAACCCTGACTAGCCTCATTAAGCTGCTGCTCAAGTCGGCCTAAATCGTCAAATATAGCGGACAGCGCAAGGTTTATACGTTGCTCTGGAGTTTTGAGGCGCTCGGGGAGTTGGGGTTTGAGCGGACCAAGATCAACACCCGAGGGTGTGGCACGGAGTGCTTCTATTGAAAGCTTGTGCTCGCTGTTATCACCGTAAGGGCCCGCTTTTAACCCTCGATCAATAATGACATGCGGCGGTACTGCTTTGCGGGCCTCAAGATCAAGCGCATCAGCAACACGCTCGCCTAGACCCTGAAAAATCTCCCAGTCATGCAAAGCCCCCTCTGGCTTGTCAAAAACTGCCTCACTAAAACGCGCAGTGTTACGCATAGCGTTTACGTGAAACGCCAAATCGTAGTGATCGTGCTCTAGGGGTGAGGTCGGCGGTAAAATAACGTCAGCGTGGCGAGTTGTTTCGTTGATCCACGGGTCGAGAGACACCATAAAATCTAAGCCCTCCAGCGCCCCGTCTAAATCGTCCCCCGCTGGGGTCGACAACACCGGATTTCCGGCGCCAGTGAAGAGCGCACGAATTTGGCCCTCACCCGGGGTCCTAATTTCCTCAGCTAGGCAAGCAACGGGCAACTCACGATCAAACTCTGGCAGCTGTCGTACACGACTGGTATGCCGACCAAAGCCACCAGGACTGGCACCCACAACCTGATCAACTGCAGGCAAAGTAAACAAACTGCCTCCCTCCCGATCAAGGTTACCGGTCAATACATTCACAACCTGAATCGCCCACTGACATAAGGTGCCAAACCGCTGGGTCGAAACGCCCATACGGCCATAGCAAATCGCTTTATCAGCCGCCGCAAAATCATGAGTCAACTGAACAATGTCCTCTTCAGCCATCCCAGTGTGCGACGCAGCCCACTCGGGCGTGTAATGCACCACAGCCCGCTGAATGTCGCTAAGACCATCCACAAAGTCCGTTAAATGCCCGAGCTGAACCAAGTTATCCCGAAATAGCAGATGAATCATTGCGAGAAGCAGCGCAGCATCGGTGCCGGGCTTCACCGCGTGGTGCGCTGTGGCCAACTCGGCGGTCTCCGTTCTTCTGGGATCGATGACAACCAACTTCCCGCCGCGCTCGGTCAGCGATTTAATCCGCTTTCTAACATCCGGTACCGTCCAAATACTTCCATTGGAGGCAACGGGGTTGGCGCCGATCATAAGGAAATAATCAGTTCGATCGATATCAGGAATAGGGAACATGAGTTTGTGACCAAAAAGCCACAATGAAATTAAGTGATGAGGCAACTGGTCGACTGACGTCGCTGAATAGCGGTTACGTGTTCTTATGTGCTTAAACAAAGCACTTTGGTGCGTCATCATGCCGTAGTTGTGCACCGTAGGGTTGCCCATGTAGATGCCGACGGCGTCGACGCCATGATTTTTGATCGTCTCGACCAGCCCCATGGCGGCAAGATCCAGCGCCTCATCCCATTCAATGGGCTGATGCTCATAACCCCCGTCAGCGCCACGAACCCGCTTAACCGGTTTCCGCAACCGGTCAGGATCGCTGTGGATGTCCTGCAGGGCCACGGCTTTGGGACAAATATGCCCGCGGCTGAGGGGGTCATCGGAATCGCCCTTAATCGAGACCACCTCAGGCCCCTCGGTTTCTATAACGACACCACAAATAGCCTCGCACAAATGACAGGCTCGGTAATGGGTTTGGCGCTCTTGATTCATGTTGAAAGCATCACTCGGAAAAGGCTCACCCTGCCCTGCCCCACTTAAAAGCGCAAGGCCAATCAAAGGATCCCCAAGACATTTACACCGATATACTCATGAACAGAACCACTTCGTTAACCCGCATCAGATAGGTTTCCAATGCCCAAAGGTAAACATGTAAAGAGAGGGCCATATCAATGCTTAACTCGCCGGGGTGGCCGATAATGATTCACAATTAACGCGATCGCCTCGCTATAATGCTGCCGTGGCGCGATTGACAGGTCGACCAGTCTGTCGCGGCGCAGTAGCAAATGCTCAACTAGAATCATGCATTCACACCCTTACAGTTACGGCAGCAACATTACTAGGCAAGCTATGAATTCTCTGAAACGTATGCTTCTCCGTAAACGCGTCAAGCCATTTGCAGCACTGCTTGCGACGAGAAAACTGCTAAAAGACCCCGACGATACCCGTCAGGTTTTTAAAATCATTGATGCGCTGAGCGGCGATGTAATTGGCCGCACGGTAAAGCGACTATCTGATGACGCCACCGGTCGAGAGCTATTAGCCAAAAAACCTAATATCGTGGACCTACTCAATGATAGCGAGCGCTTATCGGCCATGCCCCCAGGTTCAATCGGGTATACCTATTGGCAGTTTATCCACATGCAGAATCTCTCTGCTGATGGCCTTATCGCCTCTAGTGAGGGCACTAAGGAAAATGTTGGATTTACAGCCGATGAGCGTTGGACCGGCAATCGCCTAAGAGATATTCACGACTTGCAACACGTATTAACCGGATACGGGCGGGATCCCATCGGCGAGCTAAGCCTGTTGTCTTTCATGACAACTCAGGTTCCCAATCAAGGCATTAACTTCATCATCAAAATGGGGACACGCAAGTATCGACAGGAGATACCGTCACTGGATATTGAGGCTTTAATTCATGAGGGCAGAAGCATAGGACAGCAAGCCGCTTGGATGCCTGCTATTTGCTGGGAAGATCGCCTTGAAGAATCTCTCGAAGACGTCCGCACTGAGTTAGGCTTCAAACCCCCCATTAAGTATCAAAGTAGCCAGATCAACCAACCGGAATTGTTTGCGACCGCTTGATATTTTGGCTTGCTTTCTTGGGGCGGGCCTCAGCAACCACAACCAGCCCTCGCCAATTTGCACGGTACGCTATGCGATAGCGTCAGAAGACCGAATTCATGGGGTACGGAAAGAAACTACATCGCCATCAATGCAAAGGCTAGCCAATACCCAGTTGCCAGACTAATCTCTCCGTTGACGCATCGACGGAACGCATTGTTATGGCCTCCAAAAAGTCACACCACTTCACGCCCGACGAGAACTTCACCAAACTATTGCATGACCACAGTGGCAATACGATTAATGGCGTTGGTGAGCCTCAAAAGCGGCGCCCAACCATGGTTTGGTGGGCGCCAAACCCGGAGACTGCCCCCTTCGGTGAGGCGCAAAAGTGGTTTTACTCAAAGGAACAACCCGACGAGGAGATGCTTGAACTCAGAAGGTCACGCCACAAGGTGGTAGCGCAATCCGTACCTGACATTGCGACCCAAAAGGTGATGAAACCACCGCAAAATTGGACCGATCAGCTGCAACAGTTTATTGACTCAGGTGACTGTGAAATGACCGGCGTCACCCCGCTTGAGGCCGACTGGGTGTTCGATCATGAAGACACGACGCTTCCCAATATTGTCATGATCGGCGTACAACACGATTATGAAGAGTTGAAGCACGTCCCAGACATTCGAGGCGGAAAGGATGTCACGCGGCAATACCTTCGTGCGGCTGCCGCTGCAAAAAAAGTCGCGGCGTGGATACGCGAACAGGGTTACCAAGCCGACGCTGTAACCGGACCAATGACAGGGAAAATTTTAATGATTCCCCCCGCTATTGCCTGCGGCTTTGGTGAGTTGGGAAAGCATGGATCTATCATCAACAAAGAGTTTGGTTCAGCATTTCGATTATCTGCAGTGCTGACCGATGCTCCCTTTGCCAGCACGCCGCCTAGAGAGTTTGGAGTGGATGATTTCTGTAGTCGCTGTCGCGTCTGTGAGAACGCCTGTCCCCCTGAAGCCATTACTCCAGAGAAGCAGACCGTCAGAGGCGTCGATAAATGGTACGTCGACTTTGAGCGCTGCATCCCCTATTTCGCAGAGACCTCCGGTTGTGCGATTTGCATCGCAGTGTGTCCTTGGTCACTACCCACCGTGGGGCTGAGCCTAACGGCAAAACTGCAAAGGAGAGCTGAGCGACTGGCAATTGAAGCCAGCAAACAATGAGCACCGCCCAGTTAGCGAAGGCACCCATCGTGGTTGAGTTGCCGCATTATCATGGTTGAGCTGCCGCATTAAAGCCACTGCCATCGACCCTGTCTTAGCACAAGAGCAGAGGGCGCTGTGCACCGCCACAGCGACCCAACAGGGTGGTTTCAGTATGGGAGCTTCGATGATATGCAGCACCCTTGTGCCAACAATAGTCCAGCTATTTGGCGCTGAGCCCAGCGACGAACTCCGCCATTTCAGACGCACTCTCTGCACTGAACTGCTGTGCATGCTCATTGTCATTGAGTGCTGCCAGAAGCTCAGAACTGCCATTGATATCGGACAGTAAATCCCAACCGTAGGTCTTTTTAGCGACGGCCTGTGCTAATGGCAGCACATAAAGCGCCATATAATCAGGTGCCATCGGGCTCGCCCCCATGAGGAAAGGCCCGCAATCAGCCAACTGGTTTAATGTGCGGACCCCCTTCTCAAGCACTGGCTTAACCTCATCAATGGTTAGCTGCTCGTTACGCCCACCAAAGAGAGTTCCCGGAAAGAGCCGGCGGGCAGGCAACTCCAAATACAGCTCTAGAGAATGCATGAGCTGGCGGGCTCGGGCTTTGGCATAACTCCCTTTGGGTAAGACTGGCTTATCTGGATACTGTTCATCGAGGTACTCAAGAATCACCTGTGTCTCAGCGATGAACCCATGTTCCGTCTCAAGGCAGGGCACCTTCCCCATTGGACTCATAGAAACCCAATCCGGACTTTGACTAGGAAAGGTTTTGACAACCTCATACTCAAGCCCTTTGGCCGCAAGGGTCATTCGCACCATATTGAAATAGTTACTGACAGCAAATCCGTAAAGTTTGAGCACATGAAACTCCATCTGTAGAGGGTGCCGTAGCCTAACATCCACCGCAGCCTTCTAGAACTACAAAACGCCTGTCCACCCAGTTTGTGCAAGGGCATAATCGGCGCAGAATAGAACGCACACAACTAAGACTCAGGCAGGAGCTGCTAACCATGATAAAAGTGATCACCCTGCTCTGCCGCAAAGAAGGCATGAGCAAAGCTGATTTCCGGCAATATTATGAAACCAACCATCGGCATATTGGCGAGAAATATTTAAGCGGCTACGCCACACATTACGAGCGGCGGTACGTGCGCCCCTCTGACCCAAGCGTTCAATACGGTCTCGAACCTGATTTTGATGTAATCATGGAGGTCTGGTTTCCCCATCAGGGGGCCATGCAAACTGCAATGGCGGCACTCGCGCAACCAGAGGCGCAAACCGAAATTGCAGCCGATGAGGAGCAGCTATTTAACCGTTCAAAAACAGTCAGTTTTGTCGTGGATGAAGTTGCGTCGACCATGCCTAGCCTTGCATAGTTCTCGAGCAGCGCCCTCCCCGACAAAGCCAGTCAACATTCACCCGCATAACCGCACAAAGCTTCGAATAAGCCTGCCATTTAGGCCAAGTGGTTCTCTCCCAAGAGGAAAGCCCTTAGGAGAGAATCATACGGGTTACTGCAAGCGCTCAGCCTTCGACGGGCGTTAAGCCCCGACGAATGAGCAAGGCCTCTATCTCCGCATCACGACCACGA
>ERZ1048068.2959-NODE-2959-length-11468-cov-11.398931_pt1 | contig 11468 bp, 9 predicted proteins | sample MGYA00383098_ERZ1048068 | MGnify/ENA primary metagenome ERZ1048068 (study PRJEB29581, sample SAMEA5548368) | metagenome | biome: marine; feature: coastal; material: water | depth 1 m | study: Short-term variability in the microbial, nano- and picoplankton... | reverse complement strand
TTTAGACTGAATTTTCCATCATTAGATCAAACTAAAGATGTACTGTCAATAAATGACTTCGATTTGCCCTGAAATGGGGTTAGAATCTTTTGTTCCGTACCACAAAATATAAAAATATGTACCTGCAGGTACAAGCTTTCCTTCATTTCCTACTTTTCCATTCCAACAAGCAAAAGGGTCATTTGCAGAGAACATTTCCTCTCCCCATCGATTATAAACCTTCCATTTATACTCTCCGCATTCTATCAGTGTTCCATCAAATTGGAAACAGTCGTTTTGTCCATCACCGTTTGGAGTAAATACATTGTAGAGTGTAATGCTTGGCGTGATTTTACCATTTACATTGATTTGTTCACTGTACTCACTTTCGCATAGTGTCCCTTCATTTACATGTAGGGTTATCGTGTATTCCCCTCCTTCTGAGTATTCATAGTCGGGTGTTTTGGCGGAGGATGATTCCCCATTTCCAAAATCCCAACGGTATGTAAAGCCATTTTTTGATAAATTTTCTAAGGTTAATTCGTTTTCACAACCTTCTAGCAGAATACTAAAGTCTGCTTTTGATTGTTCTTCTGCCGTAATGGTCTGCTCATAAGTAGAAGACACATTGCACGTGTTGCTATCTATGACCGTAAGTGAAACAGTGTAGGCACCTGGAGTTTCAAAGGTATGGATTGGATTAAGTATGGTTGAGGTAGTTCCATCTCCAAAGTCCCAATAAAAAGTGTCACCTAAAATACTATTGTTGGTAAAATTGACTGTAAGTGGTGTGCATCCTTGTATGGGGTCAGCGATGAATTCTGCTAAGACGGCCGTCTTAAGTTGCAAGTCTATTTTAAAAGAAGCATTGCTACATCGTACACTAGGGTTTGTTTCGTATACTGCTCCTGGAGTGGTAGGAAAGTCGCTAACTTGTGATTGCTGTCCATCAGTAGAAGGTGGGCAGCTACTGCAAACACTTTGATAAATCACTCCTTTTTTGTCAAATCTACTTGTACCTCCATCTACGTGATCACCAGTTAAGTTGCCACCATAATACGTCGCATAAAGTAGTCCGGAAGCATTTTTATCGAATACGATTACGTAAAAGTCATTGTTGTCAGTCGTTTTTTGAATAGCATCAAAAGAGAGTGGCATGTTTTCTGTACTTCCTGGGTGGAAAGCGGCTGCTACCGTAGCACCCCATCCCGAAAAGTAGATGTGTCCACATACATCTACAAGAAATGCACTTGGAGCTAAATTAGGACGGCCTATCGTATTACCGAAAGTAGTTTGTAGATCAACAGTTTTCAGTAAAGTATCTATACGAAACACAAATTGCCCTTTACCCGCATCTCCAAAAGCACCAGCTGTTTTTAGGAGATTACCTTCTGTTTGCCCTGTGGCATATATCCGACCATCAACGTCCGTATCTACAAAATATATCTGATCATATTCAGGAGTACCCCAATAAGTGAGAGCTTCCAGTGTTTTCGTTGAGTCAAATATGGCTAGAAGTCCATCAATATCTCCGTGTAAGTCTTCTGAGAAAACATCTCCTTTTGTCTGAATATTATCACTTGCTGTCCCTCCACCTAATATGATGCGTTTAGAAGATTGTTCTAGCACAATACTGTAGAAAGCATCTTGTTTTATACCTCCGATATAAGTTCCCCAAAGTAGGTCCGAGCAGTCTGGATTTAACTCAAATGCGTAACCATCTAAGTCTCCCGCACTAGTGGTTTGTGTTGCTAGTTTGGTAGGCATATTTTTAGATCTTGCCATGGTAGCCACGTAAATGTTACCTACATCATCTGTAATGATATCTCCTCTATAATCATCTGCATAATTATACTTCAAATCTCCAGTGCGGTACTGGCGTTCATTATTCAATGTAAGGCCGTCTCTAAGTGGTCCGCCTAAAAAAGTAGAGCCAAGTAAAGAGGTTCCATCTGCAGAAATTTTGGTTACTATAATGTCTGTCGATCCTCCAAGAGAAGTGTCATATCCATTATCAGAAACGGGATAATTTTCAGAATATGCCGTTCCCAGTATCACTAAGTTGTCATCATTATCTGAAACGAGACTGTGTGGATATTCGTCTAGATTGCCTCCTAAGAAAGTGGCCCAAAGCAACTGATTTCCTGCACTATCATACTTGCTTATCGCTATGTCACTTGCGAGGTTTGCTGGTGGTGTAAAATTCCCACCTCCATTCCAGGTAACATCATAAGCACCTGCTGTCACAGGATAAGGGCCATCGTTATTTACAATCCCTCCTGAGTAAAGGTTTCCTCTACTATCGTAGGTGGCGGTGAAACCAAAGTTATCTCCTACAGATCCGGAATAAGTAGAGAAGATGAGCTTTGGATCTATAATCAATGGGTAACTTGGATTGATTTCTGATAAAATTTCATACCCAAATTCGTCGCCTACCAATTTGTATCTAGCACTCACAGGCCGTTTCTGACCTTCTATCTCTTGATACACATAAGGCTCATCATCAATTATATCACCTGCTGAAGTTTGTATGATCAATTTTCCATTTTCTAGCGAAATACTATTTGCCCCAAAAATCTTAGTTTTAATGTTTTCTATATCTGTAGATATTGGATCCTTCACTATCCATTGGTACTTAATGTCTTTATATCCTGAGATTTCAAAATCTACACCAGGGTAAACATTTTCGTATATGACAGTACCTGCCGGATGGATTTTTTGAGCCCATTTATCAGCTTTGTTTCCTAAGTAATAATTGTAATAGTGCTTTTGTATGTCTTTGCCTCTTACTACAGGAGCATATTGCATCCCGATAAACTGCATTTTAATGGCGTGTTTTCTTATTTGCCCTGCATAAGGCAATGTCTTATGGTCATGTCTATGTTCTTGAAGAGCGATATAATCTTCTGGATGAACTAGGTCATATGTGATTCCATCACTAGCCAAGTATAAACTACCAAAAGGAATAGAAGACTTATAGATAGCTTGAGGATGCCATTGTCCTTGATTTTGCACGAACTCGTATAGTGGTTTAACACTATTATTTTGAGTATTCAGATTAGTTTGAGCATTACAGATAAGTGCAAGCCCAACCAATAAATAACTCAGAATGGTTCGTAACATAGAATAACAAAAATACATGTAGTGCTGAACATAAGACCGATTCCTATCGGAATAAGTTGTATAAACTAACGGAATGGCGACGAAATGATTGATCTATGACTGAAATTTTTTATCCCCTGCGGATATAGAAGTTCTGAGTAAATGATGAATCGATAATAGTTCCGTCTTTGTAGTAGTAAAAAGCGAAGGTGAACGAGTCTGATTGGGTGGGCTTTTCTAAAAGTGAATATTCCAGATAATCATTTTGAGAGGATTGTCCTCCTCTTTCTTGAAAATCATTAAAACTATTCAACATAAAATAGTCTCCATCTGGCAAATAGATTAAAAGTTGTTCATCCATCAGCTCTAGATTATAGCGAGGTACAGACACTACCGATATAGAATCTACAAGTCTGCTTATAGAGTAATCGCCAGGAATTTCTCGTGTTGAACAAGCATAAGCACTGTTTATTAAACTAAATTGAGAGTTGTTTTGTGCAAATAGATACTCTATCTCCACTCCAATATAGGGAATAGTAGATTCTCCTAAAAACTGACTGCTTAGAATAGATAGCCCAGTTGGTGAAGGTTCTGATATGGTTCCTGGACCACCTCTTCTACAATCATCACTTCCGCACTGCGTGAAAACAAAAGCAATAAAAAATAGAGTCGAAATTAGTCCTATCCGCTTCATTATACCAAATATATGTAATATGGGTGAATCACATAGTAAAAAACTAGAGCGAACGCCTGGAAACATAGAGCACATTTTATGAAATAGTTTGAAGACATTTAAGTGGTCTATATTCTGAATTTGACCTTGTTCCTAGGCTTGTTTTTTATGTAATACCATCATATAGAGTAAAGTTTATTTGAAATAAAATATGTTGCTTTGCACTCATTTTTCTGAATCATGGAATTGAACGAACAACAACTTCAACGAAGACAAGCACTCGACAAGCTGAGAGCTATGGGAATTAACCCTTATCCTGCAGATGTATATGCTAAGGATTTTACGAGTGAGGAAATCAGTAAACAGTTCGATGATAGTCCAGAAAAATTTGAAGACATCTCGTTTGCCGGCCGTATGATGCGTCGTCGTATTATGGGAAAGGCTTCTTTCGCAGAATTGCAAGATGAGCAAGGCACTGTCCAAGCCTATTTTAACCGTGACGAGTTATGTACTTCTGAAGATAAGTCTATGTATAATGATGTCTTCAAAAAGATATTAGACATAGGGGACATTGTAGGTGTGAAAGGAAATGTGTTTAGAACTCAGACAGGAGAGCTTTCAATCAATGTGAGAGAGTTAACTGTACTCAGTAAATCACTTAATCCTCTTCCAATGCCCAAAGAGGTGGACGGAAAAGTGTATGATGCATTCACAGATCCAGAGCAGCGTTACAGAAAAAGATACGTGGACCTGATTGTGAATCCTCAAGTTCGAGACACATTCGTGAAGCGTACAAAGGCTGTTGCTAGTATGCGTAACTTTCTGAACGGAAAGGGATACATGGAAGTAGAAACACCTATTCTCCAAGCGATCCCAGGAGGAGCTGCAGCTCGTCCATTTACCACACATCATAACGCACTAGACATTCCACTATACCTAAGAATAGCGAACGAGCTATACTTGAAACGACTAATTGTTGGTGGTTTTGAAGGCGTATATGAATTTGCCAAAGACTTTAGAAATGAAGGAATGGATCGTACACACAATCCAGAGTTTAGTCAGATGGAGCTTTATGTAGCTTACAAAGACTATAAGTGGATGATGGATATGACCGAGCAATTGTTCAAGCAGATAGCCAATGATGTGAATGGCACAACGGAGGTAGTGTTTGGTGAAAATACCATCAATTTTGGCAAGCCATTTGAACGATTGACCATATTTGGAGCTATAGAAAAATATACAGGTCTAGATTGTAGCATGATGAGTGAGGAAGAGCTTCGCAGAACAGCGAAGGAACTCGGTGCTGAGGTAGATGACAATATGGGTAGCGGAAAACTCATAGACGAGATATTTGGTGAGAAAGTAGAGCATAGATTGATACAGCCAACGTTCATTATGGACTACCCTATCAGTATGTCTCCGCTTACTAAAAAGCATAGAGATAATCCAGAATTAACAGAGCGTTTTGAGTTGATAGTCAATGGAAAAGAGATTGCAAATTGCTACAGTGAGTTGAATGACCCAATAGATCAGCGTGAGCGTTTTGAAGAGCAGGTAAAACTTATGGAGCGTGGGGATGATGAGGCGATGTTCATAGACGAGGACTTTCTTACTGCACTAGAATACGGAATGCCGCCTACGGCAGGTATCGGTATTGGTATAGATAGATTGGTAATGCTGCTTACCAACAATACAAGTATACAAGAGGTTCTCTTCTTCCCACAGATGCGTCCTGAGAAAAAGGCTGAGAAAGTGATAGAGCTTACCGAAGAGGAAAAAGCAGTCAAAGAAATGCTCGATGCTAATGATGGAGCTTTAGAAATAGGTGACCTGAAAAGTCGCATAGAGATGAGCAACAAAAAGTGGGATAAAGCTCTGAAAGGACTCGCTAAACACGGGATCTCTAAAGTAAGCAAAGAGAGAGATAAAGTTACCGTAAGGTTGATGTAGGGTCGAGTTTACGTTTACTCGACTTTCACTACCTGTATTTTGATTTTTGTAATACTATCTGCTAGGTATACACAAAATTCTTTAGTCTCGTTGTGATTTATACCTTCTTTTACTCGAATTCGTTCGCTACTTGTAAATAACCCAAACTGTGGGTATTTGTTTACTCTAAGCACCACATTGTCGGCAGGATTGGACGAAATATTTGTGATTTCTCCTTCTTCAAATTTCAAAATGTATGGAGAATGATACTTGTCATAATCTAGTGAGAAGTCAGCCTCTCTAGGGTCTGGAGAGACACAGCTGTGTTGCAAGTGTTATGTATAATACCTTTCTCATCGACTTATAACGAGACAAAGGGAAGATATTTGGAAAAACTTGCAACTGTAAATGGTAAGGCAAAAGCTCCATCACCATTTCGGAGTAAGGTAGATGCTAAATTTAATAAAGAAGAAATGCTCAATCATTGGAATAGTACTTTAGACAAGTACGATGCGAGGATTCATAATTGGAGTGACAAGAATCTAGATAAAGTATTACTCCCTCATCCACTGCTTGGGAAAATGATGGTAAGGGAACTGTTGCACTTTACCTATTTTCATACAGACCACCATAGGTTAGGTATATAGAAAAAACGATAGAGCTTAATCCAGAATAAAATTCAAACTTATAGATGGCTGAAAATTATGTGAGTAGCTCCGAGATGTTTCGTTGCATAGTTCCTACATAATTCATTCTGAGCTTCTAGTTCAGGTGGATTTGTAACGAGGGTGTCTATTCTTTTCAAGAAATCGATTTCATCGTTTATCGCATAAGCAGCTTCATTTTCACATGCTTGTATAGCTTCGGGGAATTTTTCAATTCGTGGACCAAAACAAGGGTATGCACCCTGTACCAATGGTTCTATAATGTTGTGAAGCTTTCCACTATACCCACCGCCTATTATCGCAATGTCTGCATATTGGTAAATCGATGAGAGTATTCCCATAGTGTTCAATATGAGCAGTTTATCTTCTGTGCCAAATTGTTTTTTTGTGAAAATTTCAGGTTTGTACGCTGAATAGGTATCTAAGATTTCATCCGTGCGAGATAAGTCGTGTGGAGCAATGATAATAGCTAAATTAGAATATTGTTTTTGCAGTAATTTCAGTGTCAGCGACTCTTCTGGTTCCCAAGATGATCCTACAATCAATAGTTTTCGGTCTCCTTTGAAATCCGCAATTTCTTGGTGTAGCCCTACACTCTTTTTATAAATGCTTTCGACTCTGTCAAAACGAGTGTCACCTGAAAATTCAGAATTTATGCGATGTCGGGATAGTAAAGTTTGACTTTTTTGGTCAGATGTAAATATCTGCGTGAATCTTTCTATGAGCTTGCGGTATGACTTTCCGTACCATTTAAACAAAAAGTGATTTTCAGAGAACCGAGCATTGACTAAATAGAACTCAGTATCAATTCTCAAACCTTCGTATATCAGAGAATACCAAAAGTCATATCTAATGAATATGGCTTTTTCTGGTTGAAATTCCCTGTAAAAATCTTTGACTTTAGACCTAAGGTCGAGTGGCAGATACATGCATCTAGAGGCGTATTCACCCTTCGTTGCTTGGTTATAGCCACTAGGGCTGAAGAAAGTAATCAGGATTTCGTCATACGAACATTGATTGAGACATTGCTCTATGAGCGGTATGGCCATCTCATATTCGCCCAATGAAGCACAATGAAACCAGTACTTAACTTTTCCAGATTTTAGTTTTGGTCTGTCTCTTCTTGATGCTAAGAAATGTTTGAGGAAACGGGGTACTATACCAGCCTTGTTTAGAAGTATTAAAATGGTGTAAGCCGTATAAGTAAGTCCTATGTATATGGAGTAGAACAATACTTTGTTTTAATCTGTGAAGAATTCTTCATCATCTGCATACTTCGTGTATACAGGGACAATGAAGCCAATTTTAAAGGCAATAGTCGTATCAAATCTTTTGTCCAACCCTGATTTGTTAGCATTGAAATCCCACGTTCTTCTTCCTTGGGTAAACCCTTGATTGAACTCTGCACCTATACGTAAACGATACCTACTTTTGGAAACAAAACGTTGGTATCCAATGTACTGTTTGGTGGCTAATCCATAAGCCATTTGATCATATCCGTACTCGTAATCATCATTGACTTGAGGGATGGTAATTTGAGATGAAAACAAATCAACCTTATGCCGCATAACGCCTGCTCCTCCCATCACAAGAATGCCTGAAAAGGTTTCTTTTTTGTTTGGAGACCATAGGTATCCTAGGTTCACGGTACCATAGTTCCCTCTTACATCTAGTCTGATTACAGAAAAATCTCCATTTGCATCTATAATGACACCGCTTGGACCTGTTATGTTGGAAAATCGTCCGTTGTCTACTACATTATTGCCAAAGTACCAATCGTAGTCTAGGCCGATAATCACATTGTTTTTGAACTTGTAATCTATACCAAGCCCGATACTTGAGAATCTCCCAAATTTGTCCGCTAAATCTGTTCCCGGTATCTGCATCGCATAATGAGGAATAAACATAAATGCTTGGTTTGTCCTCATTTCCGATTGACCAAAAGACGTAATGCAAAGCGATATACAAAATATGGTGAAAAGCCTCTTCATCTTGCTACAAAGTAAATTGAATTATCTCTAAAAACGTTCAATCATTTATCAAGTGTTATTATTTCTAACCAGCGGATTAATTAGGGTTAAAAGGATTGAATAACTTTGTGCTCAAATTGTCGTAAACTTAGAAAAATGAAAATTGCAGTTATAGGTACAGGATATGTTGGTTTAGTGACAGGGACTTGTCTAGCAGAAGTAGGAACAGACGTAGCTTGTATAGATATAGATCAAAAGAAAATCGAAGGTTTGAAAGACGGTATAATGCCGATATATGAGCCTGGATTGGAAAATCTTGTTGTCAAAAATTATAAAAAGAGAAAACTACATTTCACTACGGATATTGCTGATGGAATAAAAGATGCAGATGTAGCCTTCATAGCAGTTGGAACCCCTCCAGGTGAGGATGGAAGTGCGGATTTACAATATGTGCTTGCAGTAGCCTCACAGATAGGTCAGTATATGAGTAGTTACGGTGTAGTAGTAACGAAAAGTACAGTGCCAGTAGGTACTGCTGAAAAGGTGAGAGGTGCTGTGCAAGCAGAGCTGGATAAAAGAGGAGTGGCTTTAAAATTTGACATTGCTAGTAATCCTGAATTTTTGAAAGAGGGAGCAGCTATTCAAGACTTTATGAAGCCGGACAGAATAGTCGTAGGTGTTGATTCTGAAAGAGCTCAAGATACAATGGATAAGTTATATAAGCCATTTATAATGAATGGTCATCCATTGATTTTTATGGATATTCCTTCTGCTGAGATGACTAAGTATGCTGCAAATGCTATGCTTGCGACTCGTATCAGTTTTATGAATGACGTAGCTAACTTATGTGAATTGATGGGAGCCGATGTGAATGCAGTCCGAAAAGGGATAGGGAGTGACCCTAGAATAGGGAGCAGATTCATCTATGCCGGTATTGGTTATGGTGGGAGTTGTTTCCCAAAGGATGTAAAAGCCCTTATCAAAACGGCTAAGGAAAATGACTACACTATGCGAATTTTGGAAGCTGTAGAAGATGTGAATGAGGACCAAAAATCAGTACTCTTTAACAAATTGACGTATTCAATAGGTGCAGACCTTAGTGGAAAGAAGTTTGCGATGTGGGGACTTTCCTTCAAGCCAAATACAGATGACATGCGTGAGGCTCCATCATTGGTATTGATTGACAAAATTATCGCTGCAGGAGGAGAAGTAGTAGCATATGATCCAGTGTCTATGACTGAGACTAAGCATATGATAGGAGATAAGATAAAGTATGTAGACGACCCATATGATGCATTAGATGATGCCGACGCATTATTACTTATCACTGAATGGTCAGAGTTTAAGTTGCCGCATTTCGACATCATTGGCGAGAAACTAAAGAACAAGCTTATTCTTGATGGCAGAAATGTTTATGACAGAAATGAGATGCAAGAGCTTGGATTCGAATATTATAGCATAGGAAGTAAATAAGGAATATGAAGAAAATACTGATTACAGGAGGGGCTGGCTTTTTAGGTTCACATTTGTGTGACCGATTTATCAAGGAAGGATACAGCGTCATTGCGATGGATAATTTGATAACGGGCTCTATGAGTAATATTGAGCATTTGATGCTGCTCGAAAACTTTGAGTTTTATCACCACGATGTTTCCAAGTACATCCATATACCTGGAGAGCTAGATTATATTTTACATTTTGCCTCACCGGCAAGCCCTATCGACTATTTGAAAATACCTATTCCTACGCTAAAAGTAGGTAGTTTAGGGACGCATAACTGTCTTGGTTTGGCACTTGCCAAAGGAGCCAGAATGCTGATAGCATCTACATCAGAGGTGTATGGAGATCCTATGGTACACCCACAGAATGAAGATTACTGGGGGAATGTGAATCCTGTAGGACCTCGAGGAGTATATGATGAGGCAAAGAGATTTCAAGAGGCTATGACTATGGCTTATCATACTTTTCACGGAGTAGAGACTAGAATCATTCGGATATTTAACACTTATGGACCACGTATGCGACTGAATGATGGTCGTGCATTACCTGCTTTTATTGGACAAGCACTTAGGGGAGAAGATATTACCATTTTCGGAGATGGGTCTCAGACTAGAAGCTTTTGCTATGTTGGGGATTTAGTAGAAGGTATATATAGGTTACTTCATAGTGACTATGCTCAACCAGTAAATATTGGGAATCCAGATGAGATAAGTATTCTTGATTTTGCCAAAGAAATCATAGACCTTACGGGTACAGATCAGAAGATCGTATTTCTTGATTTACCAAAAGACGATCCAAAACAAAGGAAACCAGATATCACCAGAGCGAAGGAAATACTAGGTTGGGAACCAACAGTGAACCGTGCAGAAGGTCTGAAAATCACTTATGAATACTTCAAAAATCTACCTGAAGGAGACCTTTATAAATACGCACATCCGAGAGAGTTTTAAATAAATGGAAGATTTTTTTGCTCACGAGACCGCATTTATAGATGAAGGCTGCAAGATTGGTAAGGGAACCAAAATATGGCACTTTAGTCATATTATGCCTGGAGCAGAATTAGGGGCCAATTGTAATGTTGGACAGAATGTTGTGATCAGTCCAGATGTAATCCTTGGAAAAAACGTAAAGGTGCAAAATAATGTGAGTATCTATACCGGTGTTACCTGTGAGGATGATGTTTTTTTAGGACCGAGTATGGTCTTTACCAATATTATCAATCCAAGGAGTGCTGTCATTAGAAGAGATGAATATCTTAAAACAACCGTAAAAAAAGGAGCTAGCATAGGAGCTAATGCGACTATAGTGTGTGGTAATGATTTGGGACAGTATTGCTTCATAGGAGCAGGTAGCATAGTGACTAAGGAGGTCAAACCTTATGAATTGATCATAGGAAATCCAGGGAAACACGCTGGGTGGATGAGTAAATTTGGACATCGATTGATGTTTGATTCTGAGGGGTTTGCAATATGCGAGGAAAGTGGTGAAACCTATAAACTTCAAGACGGAGAAGTAAGCTTTATTGGATAGAGAAAAAAAATAAAAAAAGAATTTGCAAATAGTATTCGCGGTATATATTTGCACCTCTTTAACCGGGTCTGGTAGTTCAGTTGGTTAGAATACCTGCCTGTCACGCAGGGGGTCGCGGGT
>ERZ1048068.2957-NODE-2957-length-11472-cov-35.139354_pt1 | contig 11472 bp, 17 predicted proteins | sample MGYA00383098_ERZ1048068 | MGnify/ENA primary metagenome ERZ1048068 (study PRJEB29581, sample SAMEA5548368) | metagenome | biome: marine; feature: coastal; material: water | depth 1 m | study: Short-term variability in the microbial, nano- and picoplankton... | reverse complement strand
TACAACAAGTGCTAATACAGTAACTATTACACCAAATACAACTGTTAGTGGTACACTTGATGTTACAGGCGCAGTAAACTTAAACAACACTACAACTAGTACTAGTTCAACAACTGGTGCATTAATTGTAGACGGCGGTGTAGGTATTGCTGAGAACGCACATATTGGTGGTACATTTGATGTTACTGGTGCAGTAAACTTAAACAAAACTACTGACGCAACAAGTTCAACAGCTGGAGGCAGTCTTACTGTTGATGGCGGAGCAGCTATTGCTAAGAAGTTATTTGTTGGTGGCAATGTAGATGTTACTGGAGACTTTAAAGTTGACGGTAGTATTACACTAGGCGACAGTGTAACAGCTGATACACTAGTAATGAATAATATCATTACTGACGACGATCTTACAATGAAACGTGCAGCAAACGGTGCTGGTGGATTTAATTTAATTCTGCAGAAGACAACAACTTCTCCAGCAGCTGGCGACGACTTAGGTGTTATTACTTTCCAAAGTAATGGTGCAACACCAACAGATTTAGATCAAATAAAAGCAACTATTACAGCAAATGCTACTGTCGTAACAAATACACTTGAAAGAAGTAACATTGTATTTTCTACAGCAAGTGGCGTAGGTACAGTATCAGATAAACTTATAGTTAGTGATGAAATTAGTGCAAGCGTTGACTTTGTTTCAAGTAGCACTAATACAATTGGTCAAAGTGATGACTATTGGGCTAAAGCATACATTACAGATAACTATGGTACGCATCATGGTGATATCAAAGATAGTAGTGGTAATTTAATTGTTGATGTAGGTACAGTACAAGCTGGTACAGATCCGGCAGCTACTGTGTTCTATGGTAAATTTAATGGACCATTAACAGGTGGTGTGGACGTTGCAGACGATGCAATACAACTGCGAACAGCACAACAAGCAAGTGCTGTTGACGCTGATCATTATATGACGTTTGTTACAGATAACTTGGCTACTGCTTCAAGAGCTAAACAGGAATTCTTTACTGCTACTGAATTTAAATTTAATCCAAGCACAGGCGTAACTACACTTGGCGGCGATCTAACTGTTGGTACAAATGAAATAACAGCAGCAACATTTAATGGTGGATTAACTGGTGACGTAACTGGTAACGTTAGTGGATCAGCAGGCTCAGTTGCGTTTAGTAATGTAGGAAGCACGCCGACAACAGTATCAGGATACGGAATTACTGACATAGTAAGTCAGTTTAGCCAAGGTACTGGTATTACTATTAGTGCAGGCGGCGAAATTGCAGCAGATTTAAGCTCAGTTACAGCTGGTACAGCTGATAGTATGAAAGTTACAAACATTAACACAGCTGGAACATACTATCCTTTATTTACAGACTCAGCAGGTAACAGCGAAAGTATATACAATGATACAGCTAACTTAACTTATAATCCAAGTTCAAATAGACTAACAGCTACAACATTTGTAGGTAACTTAGAAGGTAATGCTTCATCAGCTAACTACGCTGACTTGGCAGAGAAATACGTAGGCGACGAAGCTTATGAACCTGGAACAGTTGTGGTATTTGGTGGTGAGCAAGAAGTTACTACAACAAATACCAAAGGTGATCGTAAGATTGCAGGTGTTGTGTCAACTGATCCTGCATACTTGATGAATAATCAACTAGAAGGTGATACTGTCATTGAACTAGCATTAACAGGGCGTGTTCCTTGTAATGTTATTGGTACTGTTGCTAAAGGCGACATGCTTGTAACTAGTGCAATTCCAGGATATGCTATTGTTGATAATGATCCTAAACTAGGAACTGTGATTGGTAAAGCAGTAGGAACTAAAGATGACGATGGTAAAGGCGTTGTTGAAGTAGTTGTAGGACGTTTATAATAAATATAGTAAAGCGGAGACAAACATGGCACTGAAAACAATAAACCTTGGTAGCGTAGCAAACGACGGTACTGGTGACGACTTAAGAGAAGCATTTGACAAAGTTGTTTATAACTTTGCAGACTTAGATACTAGAACGCCAGAGGCAACTACTGTTGTAAATCTTGGTTCTGGAGAAGGTTTATATTCTAGTAAAAACGAAGCAGAACTACAATTTAAATCACTAGTAGGTGGCAATAACGTAACATTATCGTCAGATAGTAATAACTTAACAATTAATGTTGATGCTGGTGTAACACAGTTTGTAGTTGCAGCAGACTCCGGCAGTTTAGTTGTAGTCGAAGATACTACGTTTACTATACAAGGCGGAACATCAATCACTACAACTAGAGATGGCAACAACATTAGAATTGATTCATCTGCTTTAAGCAAACTAGAAGATGATCCAGCACCAAAACTAGCAGCAGGACTTAATGCTGACGGGCATAACCTAGGTAACGTTGGTTTAATAAACGCAACAACAGTAACAGCAAATTTTAACGGAAACCTTACAGGAAACGTACACAATATTGACATAAGAGATCTCAACTACTATAGACAAGAATCTAACAGTTGGGACTTTAACGGCATTGCGGCTACATCAGTAACAAACTTATGGGACTTCCTATTTGCTACAACTACTGTTGACTTTGGCTCTATTGCTGGCAATAGCGTTAATGTAAGTTTAGATCTTGGCACTATCAACATCTAATTTTTCGATAAATACTGCTATATAAAGGGAATCTTGTATGGCATTGTGGACAGCAAAAAATAATATTAGTCTTCGAAGTATTGAAGAAGGTAAGACTCTTCGAGCAGAACGAGAAGGAGAATCACGCTCTGCTGAATTACTTCCAATAGATTTAAATGTTGATCCTAACGCAACTTTAGAAGTTATAAGCGGTATACTACCTCCTGGCTTACAAATTAAACAACATACTATCCAAGGTACTCCTCTCGAAGTTGCTAGAGAAACAGAATTTAAATTTGTAGTTAGAGCATCTAAAGATACAGAAATAGATGATAGAACTTTCAGAATAAATGTAAGTGGTGCTGATAAACCAATATGGGAAACTAGTGCAGGATCGTTGTCTGTTGGTAATAACGATGCATTTTATATACTTGATAATAGTCCTATTGATTTTCAATTAGTAGCAAATGATAGCGATATTGAAGCAAATCAAACTTTAGAATATTTCATTGCAAGTGGTGACGGAGAACTTCCGCCTGGCATTAAATTAACAACTGATGGCAGACTAGTAGGTGTTGTTGACCCTGTACTTGCTATTGACGTATTAGCTGAAAGCGGATACTATGACAGTAACCCATATGGAACATTTCCGTTTGATTTTGGAGTGCGTAGCGCAAATGGTTATGACAGTTTTTATTACGACACAGCGTTTTATGATAAGAGTATTGCTACCAAGTCACCAAAAAAACTAAACAGGAATTATCAATTTCGTGTAAGTGTATCAGACGGTGATACTATTGAAAAACGTTTATTTAGAGTATTTGTAGTTGGAGATGATTTTTTACGTGCAGATAATACACTTATGCAAGCGGCTAATACATTGTTTAGTTCAGATGCTTCTCATGTTAGAACTCCAGTATGGTTAACTCCAGCAGACTTAGGTTACCGTAGAGCAAACAATTTCCTTACAATGTACTTAGATATTATTGATTCTAACTCTATTGTTGGATTTGTTAACTACAGTCTTAAAGACTTCAACGACGACGGCACACCTAGCCTTATACCACCCGGTACAGAATTAGATACTGGTAGTGGAGAAATTGCTGGTATTGTACCTTATCAACCAAATATTACTAAAGAATATAAATTTACTGTAAGAGCAACACGATATACTGATATTCCTAATAATACAAAACAATTAAGTTTTACTACTTACGAAGAAACATTTCCACAAACTAGAACTCCTGCTAAAAAATTAATTTTACAACGTCAGTATAAAATCTTAACTACAGAAAATACAAATTTTACTGAAGTTGGTGCTGTAGATAACAACGTTGGAACTAACTTTGTTGCTGCTGGTCCTGCTAGTGGTGTTGGTACTGCTCAACAACTTAATACGTTTATCTTAAGAATTAAAAAGAATCCTGATTTAAAATTATTATTAAATGAAACTTTTAATATTAAAGGAACTATATTTGAAATAACAGCAATTAATAATGCTGATTTCCGTTACGATGTTATTACTCTTTCTAAACCATTAGATGCATATTTAAAAGCTGACGAAACGTTTACTAAAACTATTATTGAAAATGGTAAGGAAGATACTAACGCCGCATTTAAAGATAAAACATTCACTGTTAAATTATTAGGTGAAGTAGATAGTACAATAACATGGCAAAGTAATAATGTTTTAGGTACAATTAATGCAAACTTAACAAGTACATTTAGTATTGATGCATCTACTAGTGTAACAAATGCTGTTGTTCGTTATACAAAAACACAAGGAAGATTACCTCCAGGATTAGACTTAGCACTCGACGGAGAAATATTTGGGAAAGTACAACAGTTTGGCGAAAACTTCTATCGTAGCTTTTGGAAAACTGCAAGGAATTATGTTGCAAACGATATTGTCAAAGTAGGCACAGCAAAATATAAATGCTTGCTTGCACATACATCGTCTTTAGACTTTGTTAGTGATAGTGCTAAATGGGAACCATACGAAAAATTTGCAGTTTCAGGACTTACTGTATTTGATAATAACGATTTAATACTTGATGGCAATACTACTAATATTGATAAATCATATACTTTCACAGCACAAGCTGAAGATCAGTTTGGATTTAGTGCAACTACAAAATCATTCACCATTAATGTTAATGATCCAAATGATTTGACATTTAGCAACTTAGTTGTTAAACCTTTTTTAAAGGCAGATCAAAAATTCTTATATAATAGTTTTATTAGTGATCCAGTTATATTTGAACCTTCTTATGTTTATCGACCTAACGACCCTGAATTTGGATTACAAAAAGATTTAAAAATGTTAGTTTATGCTGGAATTGAAAATCTTCAAATGGAAAAATTTGTTGCAGCGGCAGCACAAAATCACAAGAAGAAACAATTTAAGTTTGGAAATATTAGATCAGCAGTTGCATATGAACCAGGTACAAAGAATCCTGTTTATGAAGTTGTATATGTAGAAGTTATTGATCCATTGGAGCCAACAGTTGGCAATACAAAAAATAGTATAAATGTTAAAAGTAAAAATGATAGATTAATTAATAGCATTGAACACGAAAGTAAAGACAATTCTTCACTAGCAGGCACAAACGAACCTTACAAATTTAGGCCTATTACTAACACATTAAAAATTGATAGTGATGCTATAAGTATAGATGAAGATAAACAAACTAAAAAATATATTAGTAATATAACTAATATGCGTAATAGAATACAAGCAGTTGGAATTACAGATGGTAATTTTTTACCATTGTGGATGAGAACTCCACAAGAGAATAATATTGAAGAATTAGGATATGTACCAGCTGTTGTATTAAGTTATTGTAAATCAGGAACAGCAAATGATGTTCTTTTAAACATAAAAAATAGCGGATTTGATTTTTCAAATATTAATTTTACTATCGACAGGTATGTAATTGATAGTACAAAGGGGAATAGTAACGATCAGTATATACTATTCGCAAATTATGACTTTAATATTTAATAAGATAAATACTGCACTAGGAGAATAATATGTCAGACGTACCAGCAAGTAATCCAATCAGCATAACAGATTTAGATACAGAATTTCCTGTACCGGGTCAAGATAATGATTCACAAGGATTTCGTGATAACTTTAATGTTATTAATACAAACTTTACTTCATCAAAAGCTAGATTAGAAGATTTAGAAACATATGCAGTTAGAAACGAAGCAAACACAACATTTGTTGCTTTACAAGCTGGCGGAACAGCAAGACTAATTAATCCAACACTACAAGGCCAAAGAGAAGTAAAATATAATGTTGGCAGTACAGTTAGTGGCACTAAAACAATTTATTTTAATGGTGAAGAGTCTGGTAACTATCAAACTATTAATTTAACTGACGACACTACATTAAACATTGACAGTGCAACTTCTCCAGATTCTGGCTATTATCAAAAAATTACATTAAACATAACAGCAACCGGCGGAACACATGATCTACAGTGGGACGGTACATTAACAATTAAATTTGATTCTGCTAGTGAAGCTTTTTGGAATAGAGATACAACCGGTATTAGTTCAATCACTACAGGTGCAGATCATCTTATTGAGTTATGGACATTCCAAGGTTCAACAACATACTATGCAAAATACATTGGAAGTTTTGATTAATGCATCCGTTGTTTGAAGGAACGTCATCTTTGACAGATCAAGAAATTGAAGACAAAATCATATTGTTAAATCGAAGATATTTCCAAACACAAAATCCACAAGTACAAACTCAAATCACGTCACTCCTTGACGACTATAAATTAGAACTTGAAAGTCGTAGAGCTCGTCAGAAACTTGATGCACAACAGCAACAAGAAAATGGTGAAACAGGACTTGACAATCTTATAAAAGTAAGTTAAACTACAAGTATGCTTATGAAAACAGATTCTCTAGGTATTCCACGATTCTCTAATAGAGATTTAATTGATATGATCTATACAGGTCATGCTGACAAATGCCATGTGGTATTATGTGAGCAGTCAGATGATATAGATAAGTTTAATGAGGCCATGGAAGAACAAGGTTTTGATAAACTACAAAAGTATATTCCTTTAGATGTAGATCAAAAAACTTTTGACAATGTATGCCAAAGTGAATGGTTTATGCCTAATGAATACAAAGACATTAATGTATATGAGTATGTACTAAGCAAAGCAGAAACACCTTGCGGACAAGATGTACAAGACCGTATATGGGAAGAACTACAAGAATATGAAAAACGTGAAATGTTTGACTTATTACGTTATATGATCTATCTTGTAGACTTTATGCGTGAAAATAATATTGTATGGGGTGTAGGTAGAGGTAGTTCTGTAGCAAGTTATGTGTTATACTTAATAGGTGTACACAAAATTAATTCAATCCAGTTTGGCCTGGATTATCAAGAGTTCTTGAGATAAATACGTATATAATTCACAGGAGAATTAAAATGGCGATAAAAGGTAACGCAAGAAAAACATATAAAACTATGCGAGGCAAAATGGTTGACATGGATCAATTACAGCAACGCAATGAACTTACACCAGCAGTAGGTAATGCTCGTGTAAATGCACGTGGTGACGAAATAGGCCCAGGTGGCAAAATTGTTCGTAAACGTGAAGATCTAGTACGTGAATATTATGAAAATAATAATACTGTACCAGATGAACCAATGCCTAGCGAAGTTTCGGCAAATGTCGTACCGGATGAAGTTCCAACTCCAGTTGCAAAAGCAACAAAGACCAAAGCACAAAAGAAAGTAGAAGAAAAAGGTATCGACGAAGATCCTAAAATGGCTGCTGAGTTTGGCGATGATCAAGATTGGGTTGAGGACGCTGACGGCAACTTTGTACCAAAAAGCGAGGCGTAAATGGAAATCAATGCTGGATCAGTGGGCCTTCCCACGAGAGTTAAAGGAAGTGTACGTCCAATTCGCAATCGTGTAATTGTTGATAGCATGGAATTTGGCGAGCAAACAACTGCGGCTGGACTTATTATTTCATCAGACGACGGCAAAGATAGAGGTATTAAGCCTCGTTGGGGCCGTGTTGTTGTTAAAGGTAATGAAAATGTTGATCCGTATCAAGTTGGTAACTGGATACTTATTGAACACGGACGATGGACACGTGGTTTTGAAGTTGAACTACAAGACGGCACTGTTGAAACTATGCGAACAGTAGAAGCAGAAAGTATAATAGGTTGGCAAGAAGAACAACCTCAGAATACAATATTTGGCGATAAGCACGGTGCTGGAGATGTAGCATCAGTAAGACCAGAAGATTTTGGAGCCGGAGCGTAATGACAAACCCGTTTAATGATATTGAAACATTTGGTACAGCATGTGACCAGCCGCCGAGCGAAGCAAATTATAAAATGTATCTAAGTCTTGTAGATGAAGAAATGGATGAACTATTAGAAGCTGTTGCCGCAAATGATAAAGTAGAACAACTTGATGCTCTAATAGACATTTTAGTTGTTACTATGGGCGCAATACGTGCCGCAGGTTGGGATGGAGAAGCAGCCTGGAAAGAAGTAATGGACACAAACTTTGCTAAGATTGATCCAGAAACAGGTAAAGTACGCAAGCGTGAAGACGGCAAAGTACTAAAACCAGAAGGCTGGAAAGCCCCCGAATTAGCACAATTCATAAAATAACTCAAAATAATACTTGACTTCTAGAAGTTTATACGCTATAATATAGTATATAAATTACTAGGAGTCTTTATGTTATTACCCACACCGCAAACAGCAGGCCTTGGCACGACAGGCGCTACTGGAATTGCACTTATGATTTTACACACAACAGGATACTTAATTGGATGGGCTTGGCCTATTCTTTATGTATTTTTAATTATTTCTGGAATTGGGCAAGAAAACAGAAAAGGTAAAAAGTAATGGCAATACACGCAACTATCGACTTAGAAACTATTGATACAAAGCCAGGTGCTACAGTACTAAGTTTAGGAGGAGTTAAATTTAACCCTTTTGACGATAGTGAGCCTCACAGCGAAATGTATTTTAAAGTCTGTATCGACGATCAAGATAGTTTAGGACGTACATCAAGTGACGATACTATCGCTTGGTGGGGTAAACAAGATCCAAAAATTATGGAAGAAGCATTTGATCAAACTGGTGCAATTAGTGTAGAAGCTGCCTTAAAACAGATTAGTAAATTTACTGTTGGAGTAGACGTACTATGGGGACAAGGTTATGGGTTTGATTACACTATTATGGAAGATATGTTTCGTAGTAAATCAATGCCAATCCCATATAACTTTTGGCAAGTAAGAGATAGTCGTACACTGTTTAGTGTATGTAAAGAAGATCCTCGTAAAAAAATACAAAACGATTTGCACAACGCACTAGCAGATGCATATTATCAATCAAAATCAATACAATTAGCATATAAAGAACTTGGAGTAATAAAATAATGAACCCACTGCCTAAAACGACAGACGACGATACACAAAGATTAATTAACGAATATCTGAAGAAAGGCGGGGAAATTACTAAATGTCAAGAAGGTGAGCGTACTGAAGATATAGAGTACAAAGGTAACTTCTACACAAAACGTAGAAAGAAAAAAGAAGATAACGAAAAAAATGGTTAGGTGGTATGATTGGCCAGCGGCTATAGTATATGCATATCTTATTATGTATTTTTTCTTTACAATTCCTATATTCGGTGCTATAATAGCATATATGATATACGAATACTTATGGGGACAAGTATACTGTCAGTTTAGATTGCAACAGGAGAATACATGACAAAATTTAAAAAAGATACTACAGAACTAGAGCTGTTATCAGATGATTTTGAAATGGTTGAAACAGACAATACTAAAGTACTAGATACAACACAGATGACTCCTAAAGAAATAGCAAGACTAAAATTAATTATAGAGGCAAGTAAATGAAAGACTTATGGGTAGAAAAGTATCGTCCGAAGACCGTAGATGGTTATGTATTTCGTGATGATGCACAACGTAACCAAGTAAAAACTTGGATTAAAGATAAAACTATTCCGCATTTGCTGTTTAGTGGTAATGCAGGTATTGGTAAGACAACACTTGCAAAATTATTGTTTAATGAACTTGATTTAAATGATTTAGACATACTTGAAATAAACGCATCGCGAACAAACTCAGTAGATGATGTACGTGATAAAATTGTAAACTTTGTACAGATGATCCCATTTGGGGACTTTAAGGTTGTATTACTAGATGAAGCCGACTATCTTAGCCCAAACGCTCAAGCGGCGTTGCGTGGTGTTATGGAAGAGTATCATACTACTGCTCGTTTCATTCTTACTTGTAACTATCCAAATCGTGTTATTCCCGCTTTGCATAGTAGGTGTCAAGGTTTCCACATTGCTAAAATTGACCAAACTGAGTTCACAGCTAGAGTTGCTGAAATACTTATCACTGAAGGTGTTAGTCCTGATTTGGATACACTCGATACCTACGTAAAAGCAACATATCCAGACTTACGTAAGTGTATTAATACAGTGCAAATGAACAGCGTGGACGGCGTCTTAAACAAGCCCAATGAAGGCGATACAGGCGAAAGCGACTGGAAACTTGATATGGTTGAGTTGTTTAAGGCAGGAAAAATACAAGAAGCACGTAAATTGTTATGTGGTGCAATTCGTCCAGAAGAGATGGAAGAAGTATACCGTTGGTTATATGACAATATTGAACTGTTCGGAAATGACGAGCAACAAGACAAAGCTGTGCTAATTATTAAACAAGGACTGGTAGATCATACATTGGTCGTAGATCCAGAGATTAACTTAGCCGCAGTGCTAATTAAATTGGCAAGACTATGAGTAGTATTAAAAAAGATTTAAAAAGATTAGGCCTAATAGCAGGTAAAAAGAAAACTAATCAAATGTTTACAGTTGGACTAATAACATCTACAGCGTTATTAATTTTATTTGTTTTAAATGCATTATCATAATGACTTATCTAGTAACTGATAATTGCATTAAATGCAAACATACCGACTGTGTTGCTGTTTGTCCTGTAGATTGTTTTTATGAAGCGGATAACTTCTTAGCAATCAATCCGGACGAATGTATTGACTGCGGCGTTTGTGAACCAGAATGCCCTGTGGGAGCAATCGTCGCTGACAATGCAATACCGCCCGAAGAAAGAGAAAAATGGGACGAAATAAATAGGAGAGTTTCAGATTGGAATGTAAATATTATTGACCAACAAGAACCTCTACCAGAAGCAAATGATATGGATGGGTATCCTAACAAGTACGAAGAATTTGGTATAATACCAATTAAGGACATTACAAATGGGTAAAGGAAGTAAACAACGGCCTAGAGCAATTGATACTAATACCTTTGAAGATAACTGGGACGCAATCTTTAATAAAAAGAAAACAGACTACAAAGAAGTGCAACAAGATATGACCGAGCTAAACGGCGACGGTAACAGAACTCGTGGAAGGTACGGCGAAGATAATGATAAAAGCAATACTAGCATGTGATGATTACGGCGGAGTAAGTAAAAACGGAACTTTGCCTTGGCCACATAACTCAACAGATCTACAATGGTTCAAAGAGAATACAGCAGGCCATATTGTTATAATGGGGTCTACTACTTGGGAAGACCCAGGTATGCCCAGGCCTTTACCTAAGCGCACAAACGTTTTAGCAACTACTCGTAGTAAAGATTATCCTGGTGCTGATATTTATATTTCAGGCGACTTAAATAACGAAATAAAACATATAGAATACTTAAACGAAGGTGTTATTACTTGGATAATTGGCGGTCCTAAGATTATTGAACAAACACTAGGTATTATTGACGAATTTTATTTAAGTCGTATACCCG
>ERZ1048068.2953-NODE-2953-length-11488-cov-5.038573_pt1 | contig 11488 bp, 10 predicted proteins | sample MGYA00383098_ERZ1048068 | MGnify/ENA primary metagenome ERZ1048068 (study PRJEB29581, sample SAMEA5548368) | metagenome | biome: marine; feature: coastal; material: water | depth 1 m | study: Short-term variability in the microbial, nano- and picoplankton... | reverse complement strand
AGATCAAATGGCCTAACGACCTACATTGCAGCGGTCGCAAGTTTGCTGGCATGTTAACCGAAGCTAGGGTGGACGCTGACAGTCTGCGTAGCATCATCTTCGGTATTGGACTGAACGTGAATAGTAACCCCTCAAAATATCCCAAAGAAATTCAAAAAGCTGCGACCAGCCTCTATGCGGTCAGCGGCAGGGAGCTAAGACTCAACCGGGTGGCCGCCAAAGTAATCAATGCAGCCCAAGCAGCCTACGATACTTGCATCCTAGGTAGTGGCTCGGAAAACCTCGTCGATGCTTGGGCGCCCCTCAACTCGCTTTCCGGACAACACGTCACCGCGATTATGAATAATAAAGAAATCACTGGCATCGCTTGTGGGATCGACGAATCTGGCGCCATGCTATTGCTTGATGAAGGCGGCGTCCTTCATTCAGTCAGTGCGGGTGACGTAACACTCAAAAAATAACTGATTAATTATAAAGAATCATTACTCTCAACCATTATTAATCAATTATTGTGAGTCATTTATGCATAGACGTCGGTAACACCAGTATCCATTACGGGCTGGTCTCTGGGCAGAATGTGCACTCCGCGGGGCACTTTCCCACCCGCAGTTTTGACAGCACTCCCTCGGCTGAATTTGCGGAAGCGGTCGCCCCGCTCATCGCTCAGGCCGAAGGCATCTCTTATTGTTCAGTTGTTCCTGCGATCAATAAAAACCTCTGCGCTAGCCTCACCGAATTTGCCAAACCGATCTTTCATCTTACTTACGAGAATTGCACGGGGCTTGATCTAGCCTACCCAAAACCTCGTGAGATCGGGGAAGACCGTATCGCCAACGCAATCGCGGCGCAGGAATTCTACCGCATTCCTGCCATCGTCATAGATATGGGCACCGCCGTTACTTTTGATATTATCAGCAGCCAAGGCTATGAAGGTGGTATCATCGCGCCTGGACTCGCCGTGATGACCCACTATTTGCATGAGCAGACCGCCCTCTTGCCAGAGCTGAAGCCTGAAGACCTAGTTAATGTCAAAGGTGCCATCGGTAAATCCACTGTAGACGCCATGAAGCTTGGTGTGGCTGTCGGGTTTTCTGGCATGATCCAGTCTATCTTAGATAAAGTAACCGATGGCCTAGCGGGGCGAGGCGAATCAAACCCTGTCGTCCTTTCGACAGGTGGCAGTGTCGCAAATTTAACTAAAGAATGGGTGCAAAAGAGCGAGCTCGTGCAAGACCTCACCCTGATGGGTCTTGGCGTGGCGGCAAAGCGGCATAAATAGCGCTCTTCGTGTGGGTCAAAGACACCCCTTGTTAGCGAGTGCACCTGTTCTGCCGCTTTGCCTAGTGCACGTCAAATAGCGGTCTTTTTCAATATTTACAAGCTAGGTAGCTGCTCCATGCTCCGCGATGCCAATGAACCGTGTTTATATCAAAACCTACGGGTGCCAAATGAATGAGCGCGATTCCGATGCGGTCGCGGCGATGCTTCGTGGGAAGGGATATTCTGTGATCGATAACGAACAAGATGCCGACATAATCCTACTTAATACTTGTAGTGTGCGCGATCATGCTGAGCAAAAGGCTATCGGTAAGGCGGGTCACCTGATGAAGCGAAAGCGTAAAAACCCGAATTTCATTGTCGGAGTAATGGGTTGTATGGCGCAAAACCGGGGCGAAGCTCTCCTTGACAGCCTGCCAGATCTCGACCTGGTGATCGGTACGCAAAAATTTCACCGCGTCCCCGATCATCTGAGTAATCTGATCGCTACGATGCAGGGTCAAGGCCCACGGCCAGAGTCCATCGTCGACCTAGCCGAAGAACTCGATTCGCAAAATACAATCAAGGCACACCTTGACGATAAACCCCAGATCACTGCCTTTGTCAGTATTATGCAGGGCTGCAATATGAAATGCGCATACTGTATCGTGCCAAAAACGCGAGGGGTGGAACGCGCCCGACCGATGGACGCGATTGTCGAAGAAATCGAAGAGTTAGCCAGCAAGGGCACCCGTGAAGTCACTCTTTTGGGGCAAATCGTTAATCAATACGGGATCCGAGAATTTCCTTTTGTCGATAAGAAGAGTCCATTCGTCCAATTACTCGAAAAAGTGCACGCAATCGAAGGCATTGAGCGCATCCGTTTCACTAGCCCACACCCGGTCGGTTTTAAGGATGATTTGATAGAGTGTTACGCTTCGATGCCTAAACTTTGTGAGTACCTACACTTTCCGATGCAGAGTGGTAGTGACCGCATTCTCAAGGCGATGCGTCGCCCCTACTCGATCGAGAAGTTTCGCAGCATCATCGATAAAATCCGCATAGTGCGCCCCGACATGTATATTTCGACCGACATCATCGTCGGTTTTCCAGGTGAAACGGACGAAGATTTTGAATTAACGCGGAAGCACTTCGATGAGATCGGCTTCGATATGGCCTACCTCTTTAAATACAGCGTACGCCCTGATACTACGGCTGAACCGCTGGGAGATCCGATCACGAAAGCGCAGAAAGAACATCGCAACCAAGTGCTTTTAGAAATTCTCGCTAAAAGCTCTCTGGAACGAAACAAGAGTCTCATTGATAAAGTCGAAGACGTTCTTTTTGAGGGTCCCGCCAAAAAAGGGGAAGATATGTTCGTGGGTCGCACCCGGGGTAACCGTGTAGTCATCGTCAAGGCAAACCAGCGTCTTGTTGGACAACTCGTTCCTGTTCGTTTTAGCCGAGTAACCACCAATACACTCTATGGGGACTTGGTATTAGAGGGTGTTGAGGGCGAAATGGAAGCGGCCATGTTGTAGTCGCGCGGGTGTCTATGCCCCAAGGATTAGTTTGCACTAAATCGAACAAGTGCCAGCGCTATAATTTTCTTTGAGGCCGTAGCGACCGTCTTCAAATTTGGTGAAATAACAGCCGATGCGTGGGTGATCGATCGCTTGGGCGCAAGCATCTTCTTTGAGATTGGATTGGGCAACGTAAGTGCTCAGCCCTCCGCTATCGTGGACTAATAAGTGATACCAGGGTTGGTGGCGACTGGGCTGTGTTTTGTTAGTTTTATACCAAGTATCTCCAGCCATGCAACTGGGGTCGACCGCGACGATGACGCCGCGATAACCATAACCCCGATGGGTCACCACGTGACCAAGGTCGTAAAAAATCTTGGGCGGTGCCCCACCATCTGTATCTGCAAGTCTTATAAGCACTGCGTAATGCTAAGAAACTAATCAGATTCTTCAAGTGTCTGTGCGAAAAGCTTCTAGAACGTCACCTATAGCGCGTATTTCATCTGGCGGGAAAAAGCTGTTTATGCGGCTAATCACCTGCTGAATGATACCGTCTGGGCAGGAAGCGCCACCAGTTAATAGTATGTGAGGCTTTTTTACTGGGGTATTGAAAAGTGGACGTTCTTCTTCGATCGTAGTTGAACTGCGGGGCTGATTGTAAGGAAAATTGTAGTGGCAGACAGTTTCAAGGGAGAGGAGGTTACTCTCAGACTGGATGTAATGAGCACTTTCACCGAAACGCTCGGCACAAACACGGTAAAGCTGAAAGGTGTTGGAACTATTTTTACCTCCAACTATAAGCGCGGCATCAATCGGTTGCTCGACTGCTTGCCGGAGGGCGTCTTGATTGACCTGTGTCGCATAACAGAGAGTGTCACCTTTACCCTTAGACCAAAGGTGATTAGCCACTTCTGACTCCCCATACTTCGCTGTAATCACATCACGGAGATAATTAATAATTGCGAGGGTTTCATTCCGTAAGAGGGTGGTTTGGTTAACCACTGCGATTTTTTCAAGGTCCCGTGTTGGATCAAAATCATCTGAGTAGAGCCCCACAAAGGAGGCCTCTAAAAGCGCTGCCTTCTTTGAATTCTCTGCATGAATGATCTCGGCTAGGCGGCGTGCGTGCTCCATGTTACGGATTATTAGAGCGGGACCGTAACTGGAACTATTAGAGAAGGTAGCCTTAGCCTCTTCGTGTTCTGATTTGCCATGTATAATGACAGTGTATCCCTCTTGCGCATAGCGGCGTGCGGCCTTCCAGACCTTTTCTACGAGCATACAAGTCGCATCGTTTTCGCGGATGGAAAGACCGCGGCGAATTAGACGCGTCTTGTCTTCGTTGGTCGCGCCGAAAGCTGGGATGATCACAATGTCCTCCTGTGTTAGTTGGCTCCAGAGGGCTTTTGGGTCTTCCTTGCTGTTAGCGATTTTTCCATCAGCACGGAAGGGGAGACCTTTGTCGGTTTGCAAATAACGAAGCCCACGAGTGAGAAGGTCTTCGTTCACGAAAGGATTGTGGATTAGCTCACTCAGCATAAATACCCGCTTGCTGGGATGGATAGCCACAGTCTCATAGGCGCGCTCAATCGCATTTTGCACACCTAAACAAAAACCGAAGTGACTAGGGATGACATAACTAACCGCGCCAAAATCTAGCACCGCGGGATCGCCTGAAGATTTTTCTTTGGTACGTCTCGCCTCCTTAATCGCTAAACAAAGGGCGCTCTGGTAAAGCGCTTCAGATTGCCCATCAATGTAGACAGAACGATTGCGTTCTTTTTTAGTACGGAAGCGATAGATGTATTCGTTTTCTCCCATTCCAAGATAAGGAATCCGGTGAAGTTGCCCGTCTATTGCTTCTAAGACTGCTGCTAATTGGGGTGTTTGCGGAAGCGAGCGTAAATCAAAAATGGTCTGCCAATTATTGGCGTCTTCTCTTGTCTCTGTGAGTATGGCACAATGGATTGCTTGGTGGTTAAGCGATGCCAGGTTATGCCATACGTAGTTGCCAAGTTCTAATTCTACGAGGTCATAAAACCCGTTGGCTCCTTTTGTCACCATTAGGTGATTCCTGGCATTAAAAAGCAGTCGAACTGGGTCCATTTTATTGGTTATTAACAGTAAAAACGAATGTTTTTATCTGTTTCTATATTTCGGATTTGGAATGCTGGACAGCGCTTTGTTACTGGATATGAGCCAAACTTTTCCATTTTCATGCCGATAATCATGGCTAAGTGTGAACCGAGTGCTACCACACTGAGATCGGCTAGTGCAAAAGCTTTGTCCGTTCTAATGTTGTTAGTTAAGAGAAAAATAACCGCCGCCCAGTGGATTAATTTCCAGGGTAATGGTCCTTTATAGGTGACAGTCATATCAATAATTTGTAGCAGTTTGTTTAAGAACTAAAGCGGGTCAATGCGTATGCGTGATGCAACTGTGAGAGTTTTTTGTAAGAGTAAACAACACCAAGTAAATATCCTTAATGTGTGTGATACCGCATGATTAGTAATTCAGACTGAGCTAAACCATCTTATCGTGGGCATATATTCTGCGATTGCACAATAAGTGCGCGCAGTTATTGTGAAAACTATTTCGAGGTTTACTCCCGCCACAAAAAATATGTTTCAAGTTAATTTTAGCGAACAAAGTATGCATGAGCTCAACCGGCTTGACACGCGATCACAGATGTTGCTCGTGGAAGTCGTTAGCACGCTTAAACAAGAGCAGTTGGAAAACCCCAATGAGGAATTGGGCCGCTTTCATCGTGGTGGTAAAACCTATTACCGTGTTCGTGCAGGTGAATTTCGCATTTATTTCGAGCAGGAGAGTGATGTAATCTTTGCTCACTACATATTACACAAGAATACGCTTACTGATTTCATTTTTAGATTTAAACTGCCGTTTACGGAGGAGTTCATGCTTGAACAAGAGGACTCTTTTTGGAAATACCTCGATTCGTTGCGTCACAAAGATGCAAGTGAGAAGTAAAACTCTGTTAACTATGACTGAATTTAAAGAAGTGCTCGAAAAGTCTCGTCATAAGTATGCGGATGCCGGCGAAGCTAGTCACATCTACCTGCTACCCAATAGTTTGACAGCGGGCAACCTGTTCTTCGGCTTCCTAGCAATCCTACGCTGCATCCAGGCTAATTACGCAACGGATCCAGTCGTCGTATCTAATAATTATAAGCAGGCTGTTTGGTTCATTCTTTTTGGAGTAATTTGTGATGCGCTGGATGGCCGAGTAGCTCGACTCGGTGGCCGCGAATCCCTCTTCGGTAAGGAGTTCGACTCCATTGCTGATATTATTTCATTCGGTGTGGCGCCTGCCCTTATGATGATTTTCCTGGTTCTCACGCCAACGGTGGATAAATACCCTGTCTTTTTACAGATTAGTTGGTTGATTGGATTCGTTTACTTACTTTGCGCAGCTGTCCGCCTGGCGCGCTTCAATGTGCTTACTCATCCCATGCTGCCTCCTGCTGAGCAATTAAACGGCACCAATGACTTCCTCGGCCTACCCGTGCCTGCCGCTGCGGGCATGATCGCCTCCCTTGTCCTAGTTATTGTAAGTCTTGAGGTTTCTACTTTTGACTCGCGAAGCCTCGCGCTGCTTATTCCCCCGTTCATGCTCGCAATTGCCTACCTAATGGTCAGCAATATTAAGTATCCGAGTTTTAAAGACTTGGACTGGCAAACGCAGACTAAATTACGTAATTTTATTGGATTAATCCTAGGGTTTGGTACTGCTTTCTTTTTTAAAGAATTCTTTTTTGCACTCCTTTTCTTCACTTATATCATTTTTGGGCCTGTACGCCATGTCGTTAAAATCTACAAACTTAACAAAAAGCTCAAAACGAAAAGTGAATAACTCAGGAATTGGTGTGAAATGTTTGTGTCATTAAAAAAAGTTTTATCCCTTGTTCACTGTATCAATAATCTATTCACTTTTTTTACACAGCAAAAATTCTCCATAAATATTTTTTAATTAGCGTGTTAAAGAGTTTTTCTACCTAATAACCTCCCTTACTGTTACTAAGAGATATATATATTAAAAAAGAACTCTTATATAAGCATTGCTAGTAAGTCCAAAAAGCTAAAAATTTACACCATGAAGTTCAAGATTAACCAAGACCATTTCAGCAATGGTCTCCAACAAGTTCTCAACGTAGTAGCATCTCGCTCGACTATGCCAATTTTGAGCAACGTGCTAATCGAGGCGGAAGAAGGACATATTTCGCTAACGACTACGAATCTTGATCTCGGCATCCGTTGTCGAATCAAAGCCGAAGTCATCGACACAGGTAGTATCACTCTTCCCGTCCGTAAACTAACTACCATCGTTAAAGAATTACCAGTCAACGAAGTTTTTCTTGAGACGAGTGAAAAAAATCAAGCTAAGATCACATCCGGCGGTTCACTCTTTAAGATCATGGGCATTAGCTCAGAGGAGTTTCCTCCCTTACCCACCTTTGAAAACCGTAAAGTTTTCGAACTTTCACAGGACGAAATTGTAAATATGCTCAAGAGTGTATCTTACGCCCAATCCACGGACGAAAACCGCTATATACTCAATGGGGTATACTTCAACTTCGCAGACGAAAAATTAACACTTGTTGCCACCGATGGTCGCCGTCTTGGGCTTACTGGATTAGATCTAGAAGTGAGTGAGGAAAATACCGGAAGTCTCATACTCCCAGCTAAAACAGTAGCCGAATTAGAACGACTCATGGGCAAGGGTGGGAAGGTCAATATTGCATTCAACGATCGCCAAGCTGCCTTCGAGATAGGGCTCGATGAGGCGGGTGACTCTGGTCTCGTTGACCATCTTTATTTAGTTTCTAAAATTGTCGAAGGTAACTACCCTAATTACCGTCAGGTTATCCCAAAGGAAACCGAACACCGCGTTAAAATAGAACGTGAACTTATGCTCGAGTGTGTGCACCGCGCTGCGCTAGTGACATCAGATAAAAGTAATTCTGTTAAAATTAAGGTTAGTAAGAACCTTCTAGAAATTTCTGGCCAATCTTCTGAATATGGAGAATCTCACGAATCAATGGCCATCGCGTACGACGGTCCTGAAGTGCAGGTCGCATTCAACCCCCAATTTCTTATGGAGCCACTTAGAGCTCTAAGTAAAGACGAAGTGTTCTTCGAGTTCAAAGATGAGCTGAGCCCGGGATTATTTAAGACCTTAGACAATTTCGTCTGCGTAATCATGCCATTACGACTCAACTAAGATACTGATATATCTTTGTTTTCTAGTTCCAATAGATGGCGCGCTGCTATTATTTGAGGGACAGCTAGAACTTATAAGAGAGCCTCTTAGCGAATTTCACACATGTCGCATTTTTCGTTAATATGTCCTACGAAATTATAGGAGTCTATCAATGGCTATTCTTCTCGTTGGCCACTGTCACAATCTTACTTCCTTTTTTGGGCGGATATTTCAATATTCCCATTTTTTTAATACTCGGGCGTTGGCTGCGCTGGTTCCTCTTCAGCGCGACCTTTGCTTATTTCATAAAAATCTTAGAAGTTTCCCTTCGCCCCGACTGGGTTCATTTTAGCACAGGTGTTGCACTTTGGTTTATTATAGAGACAGGCTATAATTGGATCGCAATCAAAGCCCTTAGTTTTAGTGATCTGCCCTTCTTTCCAGATTTCTACGAAAATAAAGACGGGGATGAATGGCCGGCTGAAAAACGCTTTATCGACATTAAGGAATGGCTCCGCGACAAAAACTATACTCGGCTTAAGGCTCTCAAGTCTGAACTCTTTGTAGATACCCATCTTCGTGCCTCTATCTATGAAAGCAGTGACCAATTAACGCGCATTCAAATTCTCCTTATGCCTAAGCGTAAGGGTGGCGCTACTGCTTGCTACACAATTAGCACGCGCACAAAAGGAGGCGGTCGCGTTATTACCGACAACCACATGTTGCCCTACGGAGGCTATTATCCCGAAGGTTGGGAGATGTGCCGCAAACCCCTGATCGGTTCAATTAAAAGACTTTTTTTGCTTCATCATAAAAGGGTTTTGAAGCTTAATGTAGAACCGGTTGTGGTCCAAGAAGACGCCTTAGACGAACTTTACGACCATCAGCGCACATTAGAGCGACTAAATACCGAAACCGGGTTCTTCGTTCCCCGCCCTCGCCGAGAAGAAGAAGGCAGAATATCCCAGGAGGGTCGCTACCGCCTTTGGAAAGAAATGTGGCTTATGGCTTATTTCGGCAAGCCTTACGCATAGTATTGTGACTGCCAATTGTGCACCGTTTCAGATAAAATTATTAACTTAAGGCCTGCCCCTTAATCCTCCTAGTTAAAACGCAACGAAGCAAAAAAACGTCTACCCATGAAAGAGGTTTCAAAATTTAGACCCTATGAGCCTTAAGTGGTTTTAACGGCCCCGAACTACATCTTTAATTGGGGGCGGTCAGGCTTTGGCCAGTCAATGTGGTAAAACTTGCCACGTTCTTCGTCAGTTCGTTCGTAGGTGTGAGCACCGAAGTAGTCGCGCTGGGCCTGTAAAAGATTCTGCGGTAGTCGTGAACTACGGTAACCATCGTAGTAAGATAGTGCAGAACTAAATGTTGGAATCGCAACGCCATGTTCGGCTGCGAGCGCAACAACTTTACGCCAGCTTTTCTGCGCGCTGTGGATCGCCTGAGAGAAGTAAGGGTCTAGGAGCAAGTTAGCCAGTTTGGCATCCCGTTCATAAGCTTCGGTGATTTTCTGCAAGAAGGCCGCCCGAATAATACAACCACCACGGAAAATCTGCGAAATTTCCCCAAAGTTGAGTTTCCAGTTGTATTCCTCTTGGGCGTAAGCCATTAGCTGGAAGCCTTGAGCGTAAGAGCAGATCTTTGAAGCATAGAGAGCTTCTCGGATTGCTTCAACCATTTCGGCTATGTTCCCACTGAAGGGCTCAGCTTCGGGACCCTTGAGAACCTTCTCGGCGGCGACACGTTCGTTTTTGACTGCCGACAGGCAACGAGCAAAGACCGCTTCGGACACAGTTGGAGCGGGTGTGCCCATATCAAGAGCGTTGACAGAGGTCCATTTGCCGGTGCCCTTTTGACCTGCCGTATCTAGCACGATATCAACGAAGGGTTTACCAGTAACGGGATCGGTTTGCTTCAGAATGTCGGCGGTAATTTCAATGAGGAAAGAATCGAGGTCGCCCTCGTTCCATTTAGTGAATATGTCTCCCATTTCGGTAGGTGTTAAACCTAGAACGTTTTGCATAAGATCGTAAGCCTCGCAGATCATTTGCATGTCACCGTATTCAATACCATTGTGGACCATCTTTACGTAGTGACCTGCGCCGTCTGGACCAATGTAAGCGGTGCAACTGAAGCCACCACTAACGGGCTTTCCTGGCTTAGCGCCCTCGATGGGTTTACCCGTGCTAGGATCAACTTTGGCCGCGATGGCTTTCCAGATCGGCTCGAGATGTGTCCAAGCCTCAGGCGTGCCACCGGGCATTAGTGAGGGACCGAAACGTGCCCCCTCTTCGCCCCCAGATACGCCAGAACCTACAAAATGGAGACCTTTTAAGGTGAGTTCTCTTTCACGGCGGATTGTGTCGTCCCACTTTGCGTTCCCTCCGTCAATAATGATGTCGCCCTCCTCAAGTAGAAGTAAGAGGCCTTCAATTACCTTGTCAGTCGCCCAGCCGGCTTGCACGAGAATGATGATCTTGCGCGGACGCTTTAAGGACGCTACGAAACTTTCTAGCGTCTCGCAACCCTCGAGGCCGCCCGGCGTGTTGGGGTTGGATGCAATGAACTTCTCCATCTTGGAGCTTGTCCGGTTGTAGACGGAAATTTTAAAGCCGTGGTCGGCTATATTAAGAGCCAAGTTTTGACCCATGACTGCGAGGCCAATGAGGCCAATTTCGGAAGTTGCTTCAGACATAATGTGTAATAAGAGTTGTGTGAAGAGAGAATGGACCACCACCCCAGATGCAAGGATAGATGGGCTGCGAATCTGGAATATTCGCCAAGCGAGATATGTTTAAGTAAAGGTGAAAAGTAACTATCTCTAGCTCGCAATAAAACTATATAATTACAATTAAATTTGCATAAATGCATAAAAATAAGCGAGGGCAGTTTTTAGATGTGAAGCCACTTAAATTCGAGCGTAAGGGTATCTACCACACATAGATTTCGAGATCTAGTAATTCCAGTAGCGACCCATTATTTGAATAACTGAGATTTAGAATTGTCTTAACTTAGAATGCCTTAAATCGTGGCGTTATGGAAGTAGTGGCTCGTATCTCAAAAGAATGGCGCCGGCGTATGCTGTTTATGTTTTTCATGATCTTCGGTATCGCGGCATGGTTCCTCTACGATGGTTATATTCTATGGCCAGATGAGGCTCAGCGCCATGTAGAATACCTAGAGATTAAGGATACGTTAATTGAAGCTGGCGACGCGTTGGACGAAGAGAGCACATCCGTGCGTTTAGCTTGGGAGCGGCATGCGCGCGAAATGGCTTATCGGCGCAACATTCCTAAAGAGCGCATGGACGACGATATCCGTGAGCAGCGCGTGATTGGTTGGGCAATGATTATCGGCGCACTACTGTATGGATTATGGATAGCTTGGAACCACACGCGGCAAGTTAGCGTAGAGGGAGGTATTGTGGTCGGTGCTTCGGGCGAGCGCGTCGACATTAATTCCATTACAGCTATCGATC
>ERZ1048068.2950-NODE-2950-length-11500-cov-4.338751_pt1 | contig 11500 bp, 10 predicted proteins | sample MGYA00383098_ERZ1048068 | MGnify/ENA primary metagenome ERZ1048068 (study PRJEB29581, sample SAMEA5548368) | metagenome | biome: marine; feature: coastal; material: water | depth 1 m | study: Short-term variability in the microbial, nano- and picoplankton... | reverse complement strand
ATGGGTATTCCGACGAATGTTTGAACTAAGTCTTTTAAAAAGTAAGCCACCAAATCTATCCGCTAATAACGTCTAAATCTAAAATAGATTTAGACTGCAACACAGACGAAATTTGCTCGTCGTTCCTCTCGCCTTCGACAGAGATTAAATAATCCTTTGAAATATCACCAGTGATGTACTCACCCGTGAAGCAGGATGTCTCAAATTGAGTAATTTCAGGATTAACAAAAGCACAACTCTCTATCAGGTCCTCAACAGTTTGGTAGATGATGCGGTCCACACCGATCTCTGCTGCTATAGCTTCCTCATCTCGACCGTGAGCAATTAATTCCTTTGAGCTTGGCATGTCAATTCCATAAACATTCGGGTAACGAACTGGGGGCGCAGCCGAAGCAAAGTAAACCTGTTTCGCTCCAGCTTCTCGTGCCATTTGTACAATTTCTTTACTTGTCGTTCCACGCACGATGGAGTCATCAACAAGCAATACATTTTTCCCCTTAAATTCAGACGCAATTGCGTTAAGTTTTTGTCTGACAGATTTTTTTCTGACTTCTTGGCCCGGCATGATAAAGGTTCGTCCGATGTATCGGTTTTTTATAAATCCTTCTCGATAAGGCACTTCGATACCATCCGCGATTTCCATTGCCGAAGGACGACTGGAGTCCGGGATAGGAATCACTACATCGATTTGAATGTCCGCATGCTCTGACCGTATTCTTTTTGCAAGCCTCTCTCCCATTCTCATTCTGGTCTCATGAACTGAAATACCGTCCATGACAGAGTCAGGTCGGGCGAGATAGACATATTCGAAAATACAGGGATAACGCGATGGGTTAGAAACGCATTGCTGCTCGCTTACATTCCCTTCGTTTGAAATAAAGAGGGCCTCGCCAGGTTCGATATCTCGCACATAATCGAAACCTAGCGTATCTAGCGCCACAGTCTCTGAGGAAACTAAATACTCCTTCTCTCCCTCTTTGTTTCGCACTCCGTATACCAGCGGCCTAATTCCAAAAGGATCTCGAAATGCAAGTAGTCCGTAGCCGGATATCATAGCGACGACGGCGTATGCACCCCGTACCCGCTTGTGAACGCCCCTTACAGCTTCAAAAATAGCCTCTGTATTCAGGTTAACACCCGCACTAGCCTTTTGTAACTCGTGCGCAAAAACATTCAACAAAACTTCAGAATCAGAATTAGTATTAACGTGGCGGAGGTCTTGTCGAAAAAGCTCAATTTTTAACTTATGAGAATTAGTTAAGTTCCCGTTATGGCCGAGTACGATCCCGAACGGTGAATTCACATACATTGGCTGAACTTCATCGAACGCGTTAGCAGATCCAGCTGTTGGATAACGACAATGCCCTATCCCTGAATTGCCCACCAAGACCCGCATATTACGTGTTCTAAAAACATCTCGTACAAGCCCGCTGCCCTTGTGTATGTGGAAGCTGGGGCCATCTGCTGTCACAATACCAGCGGCATCTTGACCTCGGTGTTGGAGCACTTGTAATCCATCATAAAGTAATTGATTAACCGGTGACTTCGCGACCGCTCCAAGTAAACCACACATCAAAAATCTCCCCTGTTTATTTTCATGCCATTATATACACGCTACCCGTCATTTTGGTGAGATAGCCCACTCCACCTCTGGGATCGTTAATTGAAGAAATGAAGCTATAACCTCTAGTGGAAAACGTAACTGTGCATTCTGCCACTGTGATTTAATTCCTATCTCCGTTGGCGACAAAACAACAACGAGCAGCGCTGTAATTAAAATTCCCCTACCCATTCCAAAAAAAGAACCTAGTGCTCTATCCATTCCAGTCAAGGCTGAGGATTTCACCAATCTAGAAAGCTTGACTGTAACAAAATGAAATAAAAATAAACATATGATTAAAATCAGGACAAAAGCCATAATCAATCTGAGCCTAGAGCTAATAATCAGCGGGCTTAAAAAAATTGAAACGTAGCCAACTGAAAGTTTGGATATCCAAAAAGAAAGGAACCAGGTCGCCAGAGAAAAAATTTCTCGCGTCAAACCACGAAAAAATCCGTAAACCGTTGACACCAATAAAACTGCGATGATTCCATAATCAAACCAAGTCAGGTTTAGCTCCATTCCCTTAAATCAGCCTAGGGTTTCGTTTTCAGTAGTCGTGGTTTTATGAGAGGCTCTCCATATGTTAACGATTGAGCCTTTAACCTTGAGAGTGCTCGACTTGCTTTGTCCTTAGAAGAATAACTTCCCACGTACACACGAGTCATAGGTCCGTTGCTACCCTCAAATGACTCTAGTATCACCGGAAAATTAGCAGCCTCAAGTTTTTTTGCGAAACGTTGAACAAAATTTATTTTAGAAAAAGCTCCTAACTGAACGACGTAACCGTCCACTACATCATTCGTTTGACTGCCCATCGACCTATCTGAATTATCACTCGCTCCTGCTGATCCTTGCTCCTCATCTATTGACCGAGCACTAGAGCCTGGCTCTTTGAACGTTTCTAAGCCTAAACTGGGTACCGGATCCTGAAGCCCAGATTTTGAAGCAATATTGATCTCAACATCATCCGAAATTTTCCTGGGCTCATTATCTAATATTAAAGGGACCAGAGTTACCACCAAAAGAACCAAGACCACAGCTCCCACAAGCCTTCTTCGGGCCCGCTTCTTCAGCTCAAGTTCATCTGCTTCATCAACTAATTGCATATTGGCTCTTCTTAAATTTCTATTTATTACTATTATGTACCAAGCTCGAAACAAATGGGTGATTTAAGGCTGCGGTCACTGTAATAAATGATCCACATACTAGAATCCTATCATCGAGATCACTCTCCTCAAGAGACTGATCGATGGCTTGGGCCACTGAGTCACAGGGTATTACTTTCCCAGCAATAAAATGCGGCGCAATTTGGCTCAAAACAATGTCTGGAGCCACTGACCTCTTGTCTGGTAATCCGCACACCAATATCCGGTCAACAACGGGTTCCATTAGCGACAGCATCTTCACGTATTGCTTATCTGCTAATGCTCCGAAAACAAGTCTTGTCTTTCCCTTATAACTCGCGCGTTTGAGCTCGTTCACTAAAGCCATCACCGATGCTACGTTATGCGCCACATCCAGTAAAATCAACGGGCGCGCCGGAAGCACTTGAAACCGCCCCAATCTCTCGGCATCCAGCAATCCGCTTCGAATGGATGCAGCATCGATTGGCAGATGAATCTTCAAGCGTGTAACTGCTTCTATGGCAACGCTCGCATTTATTATCTGGTGCTCTCCCTGCAATCGCGGCGGACTGAGGCTCATTCGAACCCCACTGTTTGACCAAAATGTCCATCCTGGACTCGCCTTTATGAAACCAAAATCTCTAGACACCAACTGTAAATTCGTTCCAACCTCTGCCGAGACGTCAATGATTGATTGAGGCGGATCCTCATCGCCGCATATGGAAAGGGCTCCATCACCTCGAAAAATTGCTGCCTTCTCCTCGCCTATCGCCTCTCGATTATCACCCAAAAATTCCATATGATCTAATCCGACATTTGTCACAATCGCACAAATGGGATCCAGCACGTTTGCGGCGTCTAATCGGCCTCCGAGTCCCACCTCCAAAATAATCAAATCTAAATCTTGTTGCAAAAAAATGTTCAACGCTGCAAGAAAAGAAAACTCAAAATAAGTGAGACTAACCGTTTTACGTGCGAGCTCTATTTTTTCAAAAGCCGAAATAATATCCTCATCATTGGCATCTTTGTTTGCAACTCTTATTCTTTCATTAAAACGAATAAGATGAGGAGAAGAGAATAGACCTACTTCATAACCAGCATTAGTATAGATCGCCTCTAACATCGCGCATGTAGAGCCTTTTCCATTTGTCCCACCAACAGTTATTACAGGACAAACTGGATAAAGCGCCATGTTTAGCATGACCTCACGAAGCCGATCTAACGTCAGGTCAACCTCTTTATGATGCGTTGTATTGATATGACACAACCAGTCATCTAAAGACTTACTCAATTGATCAGAGGTAAATATCTATTGGGAACAGTCTCAAGTGTGAGGGTCAATTTGTTCTTACCCGCGTGAACAAAGAAAGTAATTTACCTAAGCGATCCTTCATCTCTCTGCGGTCGACAATCATGTCTATCGCTCCGTGCTCCAAAAGGAACTCGGAGCGCTGAAATCCATCCGGTAGCGTCTGTCGGACAGTTTGCTCGATGACCCGTGGCCCTGCAAAACCAATTAATGCTCCAGGCTCAGCAATGACAATATCCCCAATCATCGCAAAACTCGCTGACACACCACCCATAGTTGGGTCGGTTAATACGGATATGAAGGGCAGCCCTTGATTTGATAACTGAGACAATGCAGCAGTAGTTTTAGCCATTTGCATCAGTGAGGTTAACCCCTCTTGCATACGAGCACCGCCACTTGCCGAGAAGCAAATAAAAGGAATTTTTTTTGTACAACTATACTTAACGCCTGCCGCGAAACGTTCTCCAACTACGGAGCCCATAGAGCCGCCAAGAAATGAAAACTCAAACGCCGCGCATACAGCCGATATTCCATTGATAGCCCCTTGCTGAACCACTATTGCGTCTGTTTCATCAGTGCTTTTTTGAGCTGCAACAAGCCGCTCCTTATACTTTTTACTATCGACAAACTTTAAAAAATCAACGGGTTTAGCGTACTCTCCGATGTCAAACCGTTTCCCATCGTCAAATATGAAGTCCAACCTCTGCCTCGCATTTAAACGGCCGTGGTGTGAACACTTCGGGCATACCTGTAAACTTTCTTCCAACTCCGCCTGATAAAGCACAGTCTCACAGTTAGGACATTTACTCCAAAGACCTTCAGGTACAGCCTTACGTAAAGTCTTAGTGCTGGTAAAAGTATTAATCTTTGGCGGTAATATTTTTTGAAGCCAACTCATTGGATTAATGTCCCCGAGTACATTTGTTATTTTTGATCGATAGCACTGCGTATGGACTTGATAAAGTTTTCAACATTCGGGACGATCGTCTTCACGTCAGATTTCTCTATCTCCTCTACCAGTCGACTACCGATCACGACAGCATCTGAAAGTTTAGCGACTGCTCTGGCTGTATCGCCATCACGGATTCCGAAACCGACCCCGACCGGCACTTTGACGTGATTCTTAATTTGCTCAACTCGACTAGCCACATCATCCAAATCTAAGTGACCAGCACCGGTCACCCCCTTTAATGAGACGTAATATACGTAACCTGTAGCTAACAGTGCGACATCGGCCACCCGGGACTCCAGGGTAGTTGGTGCCAATAAAAAGATCGAATCGATATGGTTTTCCTTTAATGCGGCGTTTAAAGCACCGCTTTCCTCAGGAGGATAATCAACAACTAAAACACCGTCTACGCCAACCTCAGCCGCTCGGTTTACAAAGCTATCAACCCCCAAAGCTTCTATCGGGTTTGCATAACCCATTAAAACAACTGGGGTTTCCTGGTCACTCTCACGAAAATTTTTAACCAAATCAAGCACTTTACTCAAACTCGTCCCGCCGGCTAGCGCCCTTTCGCTTGCCCTCTGAATTGTCGGTCCATCGGCAATTGGATCGGAAAAAGGTATCCCAAGTTCAATAATGTCAGAGCCACTATCCACAAGTGCAAACATCAGTTTAAGCGTTGTTGAAAGATCAGGATCTCCCGCTGTTATGAATGGTATTAGAGCTTTCCGTCCATTGACATTTAATTCTTCAAACTTTTTTTTAATTCGTGACATATGTTGATTTTAAAATTCGATTAAACATCTTTTGTTGTTAATAAATAACACTAAAGCCCGATATTCGACGCCGTTGCGACCGTCGCCATATCCTTATCTCCCCGACCGGAAAGATTAACCAATAAAACCTGATCTGCCTTCATTTTAGGAGCTATTTTCATCGCATGGGCAACCGCATGCGCCGTTTCTAGCGCCGGCATGATTCCCTCAATTTTGGTCAATTTATGAAACGCGTCTAACGCCTCATCATCATTTGCCGAAACATACTCAGCACGACCGATGTCTTTTAACCAGGAATGTTCCGGACCAACTCCAGGATAATCTAATCCAGCTGAAATTGAATGCGTCTCTATTATTTGTCCGTTTGAGTCCTGCATCAGATACGTGCGGTTACCATGGAGAACTCCGGGTGTACCAGAAGCCAACGGTGCCGCATGCTTACCGGTATCCACGCCAGACCCACCAGCTTCTACACCAATTAATCTGACGTCAGTGTCTTTTATATACGGATGAAATACTCCCAAGGCGTTAGATCCGCCACCAACACAAGCGATAACGGCATCAGGCTGACGTCCAATCAACTCAGGCATTTGTATTTTTAACTCGTCTCCAACCACTGAATTGAAATCGCGAACAATCATCGGGTAGGGATGAGGTCCTGCTACTGTTCCAATAATGTAAAAAGTATTTTCAACATTTGTCACCCAATCACGCATCGCTTCATTTAGCGCGTCTTTAAGGGTTTTAGATCCACTTTCTACTGGAACAACCTCGGCGCCAAGCAAACGCATTCGATAAACATTGCTAGCTTGACGCTTAATATCCTCCGAACCCATATACACAACGCAATCCATTCCATAACGAGCGGCTACTGTCGCCGAGGCGACTCCATGCTGACCAGCACCGGTTTCAGCAATAATTCGTTTTTTACCCATGTGACGAGCGAGGAGAGCTTGACCAACGGTATTGTTCACCTTGTGTGCCCCAGTATGGTTTAGATCTTCACGTTTCAACCAAATTTGAGCTCCCCCAAGCATTTCTGTGAGCCGTTTAGCGTAATAGACTGGACTTGGTCGACCTACAAAGTGCTTCAAGTCATTATGAAATTCCTCCATAAAGCTTGGGGTATTTTTTAGCGTCTCATAGTTATCTCTCAAGTCCTCCAACGCGTGTATCAGCGTCTCAGGCACAAATACACCGCCGTAAGGTCCAAAGTGACCACTGCTATCAGGGAAATTATAATTTTCTAAATTTTCTTGCATCTGCATTTTTTACCTCATTAATAAAGTCTTGCACTAGCGCAAGGTCTTTGACCCCTTTTTGTCCATTCTCCACTCCGCTGCTAACGTCTACTGCCCAAGGGCTAACGGAGTCAATCGCTACCGAAACATTATCGGGAGATAAACCCCCAGCTAAAACAATAGGCAAGTCCAATTGTTTCGGCACTAACCCCCAATTGAAAACTTTTCCAGTTCCTCCACGTGCCCCATCAGAAAAAGTATCCAGCAACAACCCAGACGCTTCCCCAAACGTCCTACAGTATTCTACCAAATCCATCCCTTCGGTAACGCTTATTGCTTTTAAATACGGCTTACTAAAACTCCCGCAAAAATCTGGCTTTTCATCACCATGAAATTGCAATAAATTTAAATCCACTAACTCTAACGTCTCGAGCACATCTTCCCTAGAGGGATTCACAAAAAGACCAACCTTAGAAACAAAAGGAGGGAGTTCATTAACGATTTCCTGAGCTACCTTATTGGTAACACATCGTGGACTTTCAGCATAAAAAACCAATCCGATTGCATCAACACCTAGTCCGGCTACAGCAAGTGCATTCTCAACAGTAGTCAAACCACAAATTTTAATTGACGTAATTTCATTCTGCATTTTCACAAACCGGCTCTAGGTTGAGGTGGATATGATACGGCCACTTGGACCAGAAAAAACAGACGCTCCAGGAAGGTTCCACTTTGCGTCATACTCTACCGACGTCAAGTATAGTCCATTAGGATCGAATGTTGGGGCTGCAATATTACGATCTCGAGCCTCTAGTAGCTCTTTCATCCACCCTGCTCCCTGCTTCCCTGCCCCAATGTACACCAAGGCTCCAATAATATTTCGGACCATGTGATGGAGAAATGCGTTCGCCGTAATGTCAAAAATGATAAGACCTGCATCCTCTTTTATTGCAAGTGAATCAACGGTTCTGATAGGACTCTTAGCCTGACACTCGGACGACCGAAATGAGGAAAAATCATGTCGACCCAGTAAAAAACGCGCAGCAGAAATCATTGAGTCGATATTCAACGTCTTGTGGTACCAGCCGACTTTGTCTTTAAGCAGCCCGGGTCGTTGATCTCTATTCATTAATAAATAGCGATACGTTCGCCGCCTAGCAGAATATCTAGCATGGAATTCATCACAGACTTCAACCGCCCAAAGAACCGAAATATCTCTGGATATTAACGCATTTACTCCCCGTACCCACGCAGTAATTGGCCTCGACGACCCGGTTTCAAAGTGAACAACTTGATAAGTAGCATGGACTCCGGTGTCCGTCCGTCCTGCACAGAACACTCTTATCGGCTCTGCAGCTATTTGGCGTAATCCTTTTTCAATTTCGCCTTGAACCGTCGGAGCATTAGGCTGTATTTGCCAACCGCAAAAAGATGAACCATCATACTCAACACCCAGAACTAATCTCACGATGATCTCATTTCCTCTTAAAGGATTTTTAGCATTGCCCGAAAGCTGATATGACTAATAACCCACAGTCACAGTGCAAAACTGCGCTTCCGATAGAAAAACTCACTACTAGTTTTTTGTAGGCGAATCACCAAGGTTCAGATCAATTGACGATAGATCGACCTGATTTTGAGCTGTCTGTCCGCGATCTGCAAATTTTCCGTCAGCATATCGCACGTCGTTCGGGTCAACTAAGTATCCAAGCGCTACGAATCTCTCCCAATACGCGCCTGTTTGGCCAGTAATTCTGGAAACAGTCTGAGCCACCCCTTCAAACGAGGCTGGCTCGTTTTGCTTCGAGTAGACTTCAGCTAATTTGAGCAAGACGTCAAGGTTATCAGGCTCAGCAATAAGGCATTGTGTAAGAATATTCCCAGCCTGTTGATATCGACCATACGCGAGAAAGATATCGGCGTCCTCAATTGGATCTTCGATCATCTGCGCTCGTCCAGTTTGGACGGCAGGAGGATTTCCGGCGGGGTCGAGTGGTTCTTGCGCACCATATTGTTCCTCTTCAGTCTCAATCCTACTTAATTTTTTCGAAACCCATAGTCCAATAACGAAAAGTAGAATAACTGGTATTAACAAGTAAAGCGGCTGCGACAAAACCAATCGAATGATCTGGGCCTGCCAAGTTGTATCCAAATTTTGACGGACTGCAGAATCTGATATCGCCACCTCTCCTCGGGAACCCTCATCATCGGAGACGTTAGCCATTTCCTGTCGAGTCTGCGATAAGACTTTTAAATCAGCAATAATTCGCTCAAGATCATCTGCTCGCTTTTTCTGTTCCGCGAGCGCCTTTTCGGTGGCAAGCAGTCGCTCTTCCAAACCGCTCACATCGCCGTTTTCTGCACCCTTACCACTAGAAATTTCAACAACATGAGTGCTCTTTATTTTCTCGTCCACAATCACTTTGTCTGAACCATCACCAACCCGACCCGATGAGCTTCGACCAACCGAATCGGCTTTACTTGGTCCATCAGTGGCTACCTTTGCAGCCAAACCGTCCCGGTATGTCATCCAGTCAGCGATGTGAATACGAACTTCGTCACTTGCCTCGCTGGCAGAAATGGCCGCTAACTCACTTTCCAACGGCAAACGAATTATCTTTCCAGCGCGTAAACGGTTCATGTTTTCCGCGACAAACGCTTCTCTGTTTTTACGGAAAATGCCGACGAGCATTTGTTCTAAGGAAAAACCAGATAGTTGCTCTCTTCGTCCGATCTTCGACAATGTATCGCCCGAGCGTACCAAAAGTTGTGTGGATCTTACCCTGTTGGTTTCTGCAACAGACAAGGATGAATCTGGTTCACCGTTTACGACGTCAACTATTTGAAGTTCAGCCGGTATTTCAGGATCAGCTAATCTAGCTCCATCATCAATAACATCGACTTGAATCTCAGAAATAACATTTTCAAATTCGATACCAGTTTCAAGAGTCTCAGTATCTAAATTCAATATACTATTATCAGCATCCGGGATAGAAAACGCCTCATCAATGAGCAATGGTGGATCTAAAAATGCAACAAAGGTCTTACTAATCGTTTGAGAAGAAGTTACCAATTCCACATGAAGGTCTATAACCACCTCATTCACTGGAGCATCTGTCGACAGGTAAATGATTGGGCCTTGCGTAGCATTTTCATATCGCAAAACAATTCTTGGGATAAGGTCGTTATAAATCAAACCAAGCGCATCGTAAGAAGAAGGCGAGGCCATAGAAATTACAACCATCTGCTCCGTTAAATCTCTCGCCTCAAATACGTTTATCGATGCCGAGAGAGGCTGCCCAAGAGCTGAATCTACGCTTAAGGCGCCCAATCGCGCCGCTTGGGCGGTCGAACCTACAAGGACGCAACCTAAGCACACAAAAATCCAGAAAAACTGATTAATTTTTTTACGAAAGTTCATCAAACCCTCCGGTCACGAATAGACCTCAACAATCAGAATACCATGAACCATGGTCATCGATCTCTCTGTATCAAGATACATAGCATTCTCCTGAGCGGCTCAGCCGCTCCCCATAAAAGTTGATCTCCTACTGTAAATGCGGAGTAAACATTATCAGGAATATTTAATTTTCTTATACGGCCAACAGGAATGCTCAACGTCCGCGTGACGTTCGTGGGTGACAACATGGAGATCGAAGGGGCTTTCTCATTTGGCACGACTGTAGCCCACTCGTTGGCTCCGTTCACTATTTTCTCAACTTCAGACACGGAAATGGAGTCTGACAACTTGAAGGTTAAAGCTTGGCTATGACATCTCATCGCCCCAATTCTCACGCAAATACCCTCAACAGCTATAGGACTCTCCTCCCTTCCTAGTATTTTGTTCGTCTCCGCCTGCGCTTTCCATTCCTCACGACTTTGTCCATTGCCCAAGTCAGCATCTATCCATGGGATCAAACTTCCGGCCAGCGGCGCGCCGAAATTTTGGATCGGGAATTCTTGCGCCTTCATACGTTCAAGGACAAGCGAATCAATATCCAAAATTTCTGCAGAATCACAAGACAATTTACTTTCAGTAGCCTCATGAATTGAACCCATTTGCTGAATTAATTCACGCATATTTTGCGCTCCCGCACCCGACGCCGCTTGGTAGGTCATCGCCGAAATCCACTCAACTAAACCCTCACGCAATAGCCCATGCAATGCAAGCATCATCAGACTCGTCGTACAATTTCCACCAACGTAATCTTTTATTCCATCATCCAAAGCGTTAGAGATATCTTCAACGTTTATCGGGTCCAGAACAATTACAGATTTAGCGTCCATCCTCAGCGTCGAAGCTGCATCAACCCAGTAACCCGACCATCCCGATTTTCTTAAAGGTCCATGGACCTGTTTCGTGTAATCACCACCTTGGCACGAAATAATTACGTCCATTTCTGACAATTGACTTTCGTTATTCGCATCCTGCAAAACAACCTGTTCACCCGCTAACGTTGTAATTGACTTCCCCACTTGGGATGTGCTGAAAAATACG
>ERZ1048068.2949-NODE-2949-length-11501-cov-4.277826_pt1 | contig 11501 bp, 15 predicted proteins | sample MGYA00383098_ERZ1048068 | MGnify/ENA primary metagenome ERZ1048068 (study PRJEB29581, sample SAMEA5548368) | metagenome | biome: marine; feature: coastal; material: water | depth 1 m | study: Short-term variability in the microbial, nano- and picoplankton... | reverse complement strand
GGAAGCTCACAGATAAAGATCTTTTTGATTGCCTTTGCAATATCCATGTGCTCTTTCTGAGTACCGTTAGCAGATCTCAAAGAAATGTAATGAATCCAATTTCTGAGATTGCCCGTCATGTACATTTTGGTTGGTACACATAAAGGGAGCACATTTCTGGCACATTCTTTTGCAATATTATCATCTAGCATCTGTTGATACAGGTCCATCCCTTGCTGGAAGTGATGCTGCATCAAGATTTCATACTTTTGCTTCTTAAAAGGATCAACATCATCAATAGAATTCTGACGATTCTTGGTATCCTGACTACGGAGTTCTGGCAGAGGAATCTTATCAAAACCTAGCAGAGATGAATCTGCATAGCGTTGAGAAAATTCTTGGAATGTAAATGAACGGTGCCTCAGGATCTGAGCCGCGATTGCTCTAGTTGTGTTAATTTCAACTGTTAGTGTAGCTTGCTCAAACACACTCCAGTGTCCATGGTTAATACAGTATTTTAGAAGTCCCTCAACCTTAGGATTTTCTTGGTTTGCGGGATTGCTTACTCGTGCAATGTACCCAATAGTCTTTTCTGCGTCTGGAGTGACAGCAATCTTACATACTTTCATGATTTAAACAAAATACGACATATCCAACACAGTGCAAATGACTGTAGATATCCAATGGCTGCTAATCCCGTGAATGGAATCAACCAGTTCAATAATACCATAACCAGGAGTGGATGGGCAAACAAACTAAACAACATTTTAATGATTTGTTTAGCGTTATCTTCACGCTTCTCTTTTTCAACTAACTCACGTAGTCTTGCTTCAGCTTCTTCATCTTGCTGCTCTGCGACCTTTTTTGAGTTAAAATAGACACTCATTTTTTCGGTTTTGGTTTCTGAGGATCTTCCCATAGTCTTGGACTTACCGTACCTGCTGCTTGGCTGAATGTTTTAAAATTTTCTTTGTATTGATCCCAATAATGATCAAATATGTCAACAGCTTTTTGTGCTAACACAATGTCAAATTCAACTACTCCCTCGTTTACATACTCTACGAGATATGCTGTACAAGGGAGAGTTTTATCCTTCGCTAGTAAGGGATCACATTTTTCACGAAGAATCGTGATTTTAGTACTCAACTTCGCTCCCCCCATTCAATTCTAGGGAATGCTTCTTTTACCACTGCTGCAGTGATACGATACTTAGATTGAAGGTCTTTGTCTTTAGCCAAAACAATTACTTCTGCTTCACTCTCATGCAGTCCTTCAAGCATTTGAATGAATAGGGTCTCTTTCTTCATCATAGGTAGTCTATCGTCACCACCCTTGAAAAAGCGGTACAGTTTTCTATACTCTTTAGCGAGTCTAGTATGTTCTGTACCTGCAGGTGCGTCATTAACCTTATAGGGAACTTCCCCTTCAGGCATAACAGAGATCAAACTCTCGTCATAGTTTACAATAAGAATTGCACGGAGAGCATTTGTATTGTATGTTCTTAGCAAATCAATTTTTTCTGCCTTTGTCTTAGCATTGGATACCTTTTTAAGTACCTCACTAATCAACAAAGTATTCACATCAGTTTTTCGTGCCATGGTTTTAATAATTAGTCATCGTCTTCTTGATCAATTTCATCCCAAACATCAAAGTTGGGTCTAATGTAGATTAACTCATCTTGTAGAATATTACCGTTTTCATCTAGCATTTCTGGATGAGTGACTGACTTAGCATATGCAGCGTTTTCAATGAAATCTTCTACATATCCTTTTGCCAACCAGGAGACGGTAATCCCCAAAATAAACGCTCCGATTGTTACCAGAGTCATTAACGCGATTAACATGGTTCCCCCTTAATTTAATTTTGTTGATCTGGAACCTATCCTCCTAAGTGTTAAGTTAGAAGTATTTAGTGCTATTTTAGATGAGTTTGTTCTCTCTCAAATATTGAATTGAGTCACTACATCCACCCAATTTCTTTTCGTTCATTAGCACTTGGGGGAAAGTTGCACCTTTACCAAATTCTTGATAGAACTTTTCTCGGTCAAAATGTTCTCCAAGTTTATATTCTTGGAAACTCTTATTTTTAGCAGTTAAAACTTGTTTGACTTTATCGCAATAGGGACATCCACTGCGAGTATAAACAGCAAAATTCATAGTCATTCTTGAGGGTTGAGCATCAGATTCCGTAACCTATATATCAGATTAACACACCTGTGATTCTTTGTCAATTATCCATGTGGGGGGATGAAAATTACAGTACTCATTAAAAGTGATTTTCATCTCTTTTTCGGTCAAATTACAGTGTTTTGCCGCTTTTGGCAAATTCCATTTAGCAGAGAATAGCATCTCCATGGATTCTCGTGTTTCAATTCTCATAAAAACCTATAGAAGTCATTTTTTGGCGGCCTTTTTTTTCCGACTTTCTGGGAAATAAAAAGTCAATTTCGTTTTAGGAATCAAGTGTTTTGTTGAACTGCTTGCGACACTTCTTAAGTTCTTTCAGTTCATCCTTGATCATTTGGTAAGCATCTTCGGGAGAGATTCTTCTTGACATCTCCATGGCAATAGTATACTCAACTCTAGTACCGAAGTGTTTCAGTGCTTCCTCAAATGAATTTAGTTCTTCATACATCTTTTTTATCCAACGTTGAAGCTTCATAGAGTCCAGAACGATAATATTTTTGAGTCTTCTTCATCTTGCGAACAAAAGTCTTATCGCTCATGTTCTGTTTTTGTTGAAAGATCTTATTCAATGATGTTAATTCATCAATAGTCTTTCTCAACTGTCGTTCTGATTTTTTCTGCTTGATTGGTTGTACTAAATCATCTTCAGTACCCAAAGCTTCAAACTCTGCAGCGTCTCCATCAATCATGTCCTGAACTTCTTCAGGCAATTGGTCTTTAGGAATTTTTGGTAAGTCCATTATAGTCTAGGTTCAAATCTACATGTGATCAGTTTTACTCTTTGTTGACTGGTGTCACTTACGATTTCAAATTTGGTAGTAGTGTCTTCACCAGCATTAGCGGCGTTGCCCTCCTCAACAAAGAATTGTATGCTTGACTGAGGATTTATGTCAGCATTTAAACTGGAATCTGCAACAGACCAGTTTGAACGATAGGAATTGATTATTTCCGTCCCGTCCACTATAACACGAACCCTAAAGGATCCGCAAGAGCCACCTTGAGATCCTCCAAGGTGAACCAGTTTACATCCATTGTTATCTGGGATTTTCACGTATTGAATTCCAGATGTTGAGGTGCTATCAGTATAAGAAGAGCATCCACTATTAGCATAACCTGTTGGACGGTGAACAACTTCAAGTGTTTGACCTGTATTGAATACAATTGTACTCACACCTGGAATAGGATCATTAGCAGTTACTTGATCACCTTCTTTGTATAGATACACTCCAATACCCTGTCTAGTATTAAATATCTCTCCAGCAGTGTTGTCAATTGTAGTTGTAACTGTTCCTAATTTAATTGCATCAGGACTATAGGGGTAACCAGGAATAGACAGAGTATCACCAACAGCATAACCATTACCACCACTCACTACATTATTAATTCTCAACCTTGTATCGTAGTCACTAGACCCGTCTTGAACTGCTTGTATAGTAATATTCAAAACCATACCCGAACCAGAACCACCACCCATGTTAAAGTCTTGAGTAATTACCTGACCATTACTTGTAAATCCAAAGGCACTGCCGTCGTTATTCTCAACAAACTCACCGATCTGAGCACCAACATAGTCGTCATCTCTGTTCTGAATCTGGAACATGTCAGGTATTCCACCAGTAGATTGAACCTGACCAGAGACCTGGGTAATCTTAAACTCTGCGTTGCAATCGTTCCCATCTAGGTCAAAGAAACATAACTTCTTATTGTTATTTTGTAGTGCAAATCCACCATATCCATCACCCTGACCAATATTTAATGTCTCTGTGACAGGTGCTGTTACTGTAATAGTCTTAGTTTTCTTACCACTTCTACCATTAGCATTCCAAGTTTTTCCACCAATTGAAAGAGAATCAATAGCAGTACCTGCAGTAGAAGGATTGTCATCCCATTTCATCTCTATTGTAATACTAACTTCCTGGGATCCAGAGACCACTAGATTAGTATTAGAGTCCCACACTGCTTCAGCAGCACCTCCCGCTGCAACAGGCACCTCCTGGCCTGTGCTGCTGATGCGTATGCCCCATCCAGCAGGGTTTCTATCCCAATCATAGAATCCATTATCAACATTAGTACACCTAACAGTCATGGTTCTGACACCACTAGTCACAGGATGAGTGAAGATGGTAGGAGCAGATGCAAAATCATTAAAGACTCTAATGACATTATTACCATCAAGGATCATCTCACCATCAATCTCAATCGTAGTACGGTTATCTGATGATACCTCAAAGACATAGTTACCAGAGACTGGGAAGTTTATATTATATTGAATGTCTTGCTCCTCATCAGCCAAAACACACTCTTTATTATTAACCCAGACCATATAATTATTTGCCCAAGTTGACCAGGCAGGATGATCAACAGCAAATGTTTCTGGTTCAGTCTTATTGGCGACCACATATTTTTGAGCCTGAGTTGTTCCAAAGGTCTCAAAAACATTAAGCATTATAGTGCCATAAGTTATAGGATCATATCCACCTCTGCTATTACTAGGCAAATCACTAAAGGATAACTGACCACTATTAAGTAAAGGTTGTATCCAAGCTCCCGTTCCAGAAGAGGACAACTCAGACTTAGATAAGTTCCCGTCAAAACCTAGACCAGAAGGAAGTTCTAACACATATGATTTAAATCCAACCCACCCTGGAGGTTTACTAATAAAATTAATACTTTGGATCCACATCTTTGCATCATTTCTATCAAACTGATTAGCTCGGGGGTCACCACCACCAGCAAACCGTGATCCGATTACAACTTGCAATGCCCCACCTTCTAAAGCAAAAGAGGTATAGATTGGACCATCTGCCGAATCTTGTGGAGCACCAGCTTGACGGACACCTGAAAATAGTGTGCGATGAGCAACCTCTATTTCCATCTCACTATTTTTACCTTTAGTCCATACCATTTCAGCGTATGCATCCTTACCATAGATAGGACCATTACCATTGTTCTGGGCATAGTCTACAAGATCAAATCCAATGCCAGATATAACACATCCCATACCAACTGGGTTACCTTTCCAAGATGGAGAGGCAGGACCGTTAGATACTGTGAACTCAAACCTCTTCCAACCTACTTCTGTAAATGTAATACTAGCAGTAGCAGGTGCAGTCCTCATGTTATTACCTGCATCAAAGACTGGAACATTAGTTCCCTCTGCACCAGAGAATGTAAATGTTCCAGCATCATCCATACCATACTCAACATTATGAGTACCAACGTTGGTAACATACACTAACATCTGCCATGGCCATGTTTTAGTACCCGCAACGTATGGTGAAGGAGACACTGCCTTTGCTGTTATCCAACTGTTCCAAGCATTAGGAGCATTGTGCCCGATGCCAGAGTAGTAGGACTTGTATAGGGTCTTACTAGTAGTCAGTCTTTCATCACTTTCATTTGTTCCAATACCAGCATTGACTCCCGAGATAACCTCAGACAACTCAGAAATATTATTATCAAAGTTTTCATCTGGCCAGAAACCCAAACAATAAAACTCATTAAACTCTGGACCTTGATATGGTTCTGGAATAAATTTCTTTTTATACTTTTCTGCTAGTCTATCTGCAAATTTATAACAATCATCTCCAACACAGTTGGGGTCTGGTAATTCTACTGGACTTCCATCAATAAAATTAATATACTGTGCTTTACAATCAAAATATTCTTGTGTCTCATAATTATATTTGCATATCATCCCATCAATTATGGTGACAATATAGTCATCAATATCAAGAAGTCCTGGGGTGGGGAACATAGGTCCCCAAGGTTCGCGATCATCATCGTCATCACGAATTACAAAATCACCTCGTACTCTTCCTGCGTTGCCAAAGAAATCTGGATCACAGATTGGACCCATGTAACTTGCATCAATTACTCTGATGGGAGAGTACTTCCCTTCAGTCAAGTCTCTTATAGTACTGACAGGAATTCCTATCTGCTCAACTTGAGCACCCTCAGGATTATTTACACTGCCAGGTGGACCCGACTGAACTACAACTGTAGCTAAGGGATCACAGATCGGTCCAAATTGTCCTAATGGAGTGTAGGTCACAAACTTTTAGAAGTATTTATTCTTTATGACTAGGTGCTGTTGCAACCTTTGATAACTGACTATAGCATAGTCTCACATCATCCCCAATGTATGCAGTGTGAGGCATCATAGAATTGTATACAATAATAGTATTTTTCTTGCAAGGTGCTTCACCAATATATTCAAACCCCCAACTCTCTATGTAATCAATTCCAAAATTCTCCCAAGCATACTCCATCTCAGTCTGCAATTCATGGAGATATTTTTTCTTATCACATGATGGTTTCATCAAATCTTTTAGCATAGTAAATCTATTATCCTTCCACTGATCTTTAAAGTTAAAGAATCTAGTTGACCTTTGCCCTACAGGTTGATCCTGGAGCCAAAGGTTACCTACCATACCAGGTCCATCAATGTGTGGTAAGTGAGAAAACCTCCATGTCTTATGTCGGATCTTATCATAGTGATTACCCCAATTCTTTCTACCGATATTGGGTACACCGTCCATAAGATCTTCTACTATATCACCAACAAACTTTTCAATATCTATATCAACTTCCCATGCCTTAAAAGGATTACAGTCTGTTGGATTACTAAATGGTTCGGGCACAAACTCAGGACAATTATCTAATTGTACTGTATGGTATCCAAAATCCTCAGTGAGTTGTGTCCACTCAACCCCACAAATCTCCATTCTGATCTCTCCATGATGATGATGCAATGTTAACCTCTCCCTCAGGGGGATCTTTAATAAAGAGGTTCCATGAAATACTTATACGTTCACCCTCTTGGTAGTGTGGTTCCACAAAGTGTGGCAACCAAGAAGAAAATGCTATCCCAGTTCCTACAATAGGATTCTTATAAAACATATTAGAACCCTCCAAACGAGAACCTTGTGCTCCTCCTCTGGGATCAGGAACTGCAAATCTCCCTTCATTTTCAGGTAGTTCTGGACTGTCTATCCAATAGACACCACTAATATCTGAGTTGGGATGGGTGTGATAGTTACTATAACTATATTGACCCAGTACTAGAGCCCAACATTTAATTCTTACTTGAGATTCTGGTGGGAGACCTTGACCTCTCATCAATCCATAGTGATACTTATTAGATACACCAAGTATCATACCACGAAGTTCTTTAGACCATTCATAATCTAAGTTTGCAAGATCATCTTTAGAATGCCAAGCAGTATTCCCCTTAATAGAAAAAGAGGGCAACTCTGGTGAAGATGCTCTCTCTTTTTTTAGATATTCAACAATTTGTTTGTTGAATATCTCTGATCTGGGATTTTGAAACTCAATAATATTTGTGGTAAATAACGAAATTGTTCCAAACATGTATGTTAACTAGGAAGTTCATTGTTGAATGATACGGTGCCACTAGCGTTAGGGTTAGGTGGTTCCTGCCATTCAGGATATGAATCCGCACCATCAGGTTTAGGAAACTTTGCCTTAACTGCTGCAACCTTATCAATGATTGCTTCCATCTTAGCACCAATGTCAATACCTGCTGCCTTGAGTGTTGCTGCCATGTCCGTCAAAGCATGAATCTGTGCTGGTTCAGTAGGATAGTATTTTCTCCTTTCCCCTGTGAGAACTTGCATGTCTGTATTCTCCCTTGCCGCGTGGACATCGGGTTCTGGTTGTGATTCCAACCAATAATCATAATCTTCCTGAGAAATTGGTTCATCGCCTGATGACGATCCAACAATCATAGTTTCCCTAGGGAAAATATTCTCGTAGTATGCTCTTTTTTCTGCGCTAATAGCCATTGTAGTAGAATCTCCTTTAAATTACCAAGTACCAGACCATTCTTTTGCTTCGGAACCAGCAACCCCGAAGACCGAGATGATTGTGTTAGTACCATTGTTAGATGCACGAACACTGTTACCATCTTGGTGACCGATTCTGAAACCAGAGATCGGATATCCTGTACCAGACTGAGTGGCATTATTCCACTGACAACCCTGCCAACCAGTACCACAGTTCTGCTGTGACCAGTAGTTGTAGTTACAGTACATGTTCCAGTAGTTCTGGTTATTGCTGTTAGGGACGTTAGACATCATAATCTCACCCTGATAACCAGACTCAGCTGTTGGGTTCATACGGTAAGAGTTATTGTTAACAACCGTAATAGGCCAGTAAGAATTATTCTGAGAGTTCTGTCTAGATCCACCATCATTAGAGTGCCACCACTCACCAGAAAAATAATAACCAGTAGTGGAAATATTATTATCTGCTCTCCAATATCTCATCCAGAAACGGTCAGTACCATTCGGGTCGGCAGTAGTAATATAGAATTTATATTGATAGTAATCGTGGTTTGTATATGTGGTTCCCCATCTAGCGTCCCAAGAGTTCCAAGCAGCAGTTCTTGCAGACATGTGGTAAAGCATTTGCTTACCACCAACAGCATACCAACCGTCGCGTCCACCAGAACCAGACTGAGAAACATTAAAGTAAGATTCTAGAGTAGATTGCTCAGTGTTATAACGGATAGTAGCATCACGGTTCCAGGTGCTATCGTCAGCAGGACGCTGCGCTCTAGTTCCTCTAGCGACTGCCAACCCAGAGGTGCCAGCACCAACCTCTTCATCTGCACCTACAGATTCCCATTCGGAACCAGTGTAAACTTGAAGTTTGCTTTCAGTTGTATTGTAAATTACCAGTCCTGTGGTGCCAGCTGGCCTGTTTGAATTTGTATATTGTGGGTACTGTACGCCATCACCCGTGACGTTAACCTTTCCTACATTTAGTTGGGACATGGAATACTAATTTCACTAGGACTTCTCTGAATTTATTTATAAAAGAAAAGACCCCAAGTATTTCTTGAGGTCTACACTTCCTTCACACGGACGTACTAATTATAATGGTTTTCAAGCAGCAACTGAGAAGATTTGATTTAAATTAGGGGAAATTTTTTGATCCTTGTATTTAAATGCAGTCTGCTTCCAATCACCACCTGGTTTAGTTCCAGTTTGATCTTTCATATACTTATCCATCCAGTAACAAGCAAAGGATACTGTATTATTCAGTCCACCATCCTTGTACCAGATAGTAGTCTTATCTTTCCACATGTTTCCAGTCTCCCATTCATAAACAATATGAGTAACTCCATCCCAATCTTTAGTTCTTCGGGATCCAGCAGCACGTTGATTGATAAACGAAAGTGCTTCAATCAATTTTGGATTTTCACATCCGTACTTCTTCAATGTCATCAGTGCAGTGCAAACCAATGCTTGATCCCATGCACCAGAGTTTGAGCAGATCTGATCAAACGCTTTGATTTCATTTAGAAATGCACCAACCTGACCAGGAATCTCTGCAGCCTTTACATTATACTGATTCCAAGTTTCGGGAAAGTAAAAGTGGCATGCTTTGTTGAGACCACTGAGGATTGCTCCTTGAATCAACTTATGAGATACTGGTTGGTAGTTGTACATACCATACAGAACACCATAAATCTTCTCTTGATTTCGTTCTACACTATCAACTGAATCAAAGGTATCATATGATTCGCGAATACGTGCAAGGCTTTGGAAAGAATATTCAATAACAAATACTTCATTAGGAATTGAATCTGACCCACCACGAGACCAATTCATGGCACGAGTGTTAGAATCAATTCTAAAACGATATCCTGCGGGATACTTTTTACCTTTCAGTTCATCTGGTTCTGTTAGTTTAGCAAGAAAAACTACACAGTGCTCAGGCAGAAGTTTTGAAAGGTGTTTTTGTGCTTTGGCTAATCGCCCTTCTGTATTTCGTTGGCAGAATACTTCAGGTAGTTCTGCAAACTTATCATACATCATCCAATATGAATTAATCTGTCCACTGTCGCGGATGGGCATGAATGGTACGATGGTGCCATCCGATCTTTGTACTGTCATATAGTGACCATTTTATAAACCAGTAACCAGTTGGAGGTTCTGGGAGGTAACTTACATAGTATAGCAGGTCCTCTATGCCTTGTCAACCTCACCGATGACCCACGATCTCATGCCATGTGGGGTGTCTGCGATCAAAGTCTGAGTCAGGTCTACTACTTCTGGTGGCACAACCAAACAGAATCCAATACCCATATTGAATACGTTGAGCATTTCAGTGTCTGAGATGTCTCCAGCATTCTGGATCTTCTCAAAGACTTCTGGTATATCCCACCCGTAATTCACGTTGACCTTAAGACCTTCTGGAAGGCATCTAGGAAGGTTCTCAGGCAGTCCTCCACCTGTGATATGTGCCATGCCTAGGATAGGAACTTCGTCCAACAGGTGCTGGATGAGAGGAGCATAGATGGTGGTTGGCACCAGCAGCTCAGGCATCTCTTTATAGTAGATGTAATTTCTCCACAGCATATCATTGACCAGTGTGTATCCATTACTATGAAGACCACTGCTTTCAATGCCGATGACTACATCACCAGGTCGGATGTTACTGCCATCAACAACATCATTCTTCTCCACAATACCCGTACAGAAACCAGCAAGATCATAGTCAGTTGCTCTGTAATGTTCTGCAGTCTCTCCACCTAAGAGTTCAATACCAGTAAGTTCACATGCCTTAGCAACTCCATACACAATGTCACTGACATTACCGTCAAGTGATTTGGTAGAGATGTAGTCTAAGAAATAAAGAGGGTTAGCACCAGAACATATAACGTCATTAACGCACATAGCAACAAGGTCCTGGCCAATAGTAGTGTAATCATTAGCAATTCTGCAGATGTTAATTTTAGTTCCTACACCATCAGCACCAGATACTAATACAGGTTTCTCATATCCTGATGGGATCTCCATCATTCCATTGAACCCACCAATGCTAGGTGCCAATACTTTAATATACTCTACAAAAGATCTACCCTTTTGGATGTCAACGCCAGAAGTTTTGTAGTCCATCATTGATTTTTAAGGTCAGTAAGTGAGTCAAGTGAGTCAAGAAGTTCGTCATAAGATCCGATACTCTCAATTTTAGAAATTAACTCGGAAATTTGTGTACAAACAATGGGACGTTCTTGTCTAGCAGCAAATGCTAGAGCATTGCGTAGTGATGATTCTGCTTCATTGAGCGATTCTTGAACTGATTTTGATAGTGCCATTAGTAAATTTCTCCTTTGATAATACCTTCACGGTTCTTTAATTTCCATACGATGTAGTCCATGGTAGGGACACACTGGGGATTCCATCCAGCAAATGTGGAGTGTTCTCCACTTGGAATCTGCCAGCAGGGAGCATCATCGTTGTCAAGGTCTAGTGACTCACGATATGCTTCGTCACCAAGTAGAACACATGCTCGCTCTGCCTG
>ERZ1048068.2945-NODE-2945-length-11512-cov-4.149516_pt1 | contig 11512 bp, 10 predicted proteins | sample MGYA00383098_ERZ1048068 | MGnify/ENA primary metagenome ERZ1048068 (study PRJEB29581, sample SAMEA5548368) | metagenome | biome: marine; feature: coastal; material: water | depth 1 m | study: Short-term variability in the microbial, nano- and picoplankton... | reverse complement strand
AAGTCCGGCGGGTTCTTGCTGGCGAATATAGGCTACTGAACCCGGCGGTTTCATCATGCCGCGAACAGCGGTTAGCCCGTCATCCTTGCCACGTTTTTCCAGAGTATCTTCGATTTCGGTTGAATGATCAAAATGATCTTCTATGGCGGTTTTGCCGCGTCCGGTTACAAATATAAATTCCGTGATGCCGGCTTCGGCGGCTTCTTCTACCGCGTATTGGATAAGCGGTTTATCCACAACAGGCAGCATTTCTTTAGGCATGGATTTTGTCGCAGGTAAGAACCGTGTTCCAAGCCCGCCAACAGGGAAAATAGCCTTTGTGATTCTGGCTGACATGTAAAATCCTGATCATTAGAAGTAATAATATTTCATACACTATTTATGATACGGGTTGCAATCATCACAACGCGGATCAGCCATTGCCATGCCAGCGGCGATACCATTCGACAAATTGCGGGATGCCAGTTTCAATGCTGGTTGATGGCACAAAACCGGTTAGCTGTTGAATGGCATTAATATCTGCGGCGGTGCGGTGAACATCACCATCCTGCATTGGCAGATATTCCTTAATCGCCTTGATGCCGATAGTGTTTTCTAAAACGGTAATGAAATCTTCTAGTTGGGTGGGATTGTTATTGCCAATATTGAGAATGCGCCACGGCGCCGAACTGGTCGCTTGATCCTGTGTGGTGCTATCCCAATCAGGGTTAGGTGCTGGTGGCAGCGGGATCAACTGGGTAATCCCCTCAATAATATCATCGATATAAGTGAAATCACGGCTCATATTGCCATCACCATATACTTGAATAGGTGTGCCCTTCATGATGCTGTCGCTAAACTTCCACAACGCCATATCTGGCCGCCCCCAAGCGCCATAAACGGTAAAAAACCGCAATCCGGTGCAGGGCAGGCCATAAAGATGGGCATAGGAATGTGCCATGGCTTCGTTGGCTTTTTTGGTTGCCGCATAAAAGCTGACAGGATGATTAACAGGCTGTTGTTCGGAAAACGGATAATCCGTTGACGCGCCATATACCGATGATGATGAGGCATAGATCAGATGCTCAATGTCATGCTGGCGGCTTGCCTCAAGAATATGAAAAAACCCGGTCATATTGCTATCCATATAAGCGGCGGGGTTTTCGATGGAATATCGGACGCCGGCCTGCGCCGCTAAATGAATTACCTTCTGGGGTTTTATATCTGCAAATAATGCCATAACCGCATCATGATCGGCCAGATCAAGATGTATAAACTGAAAGTTTGGGTGATCTAGCTGTGCTAGCCGGTCTTTTTTCAGCTTGGTGGAATAATAGCTGGTCAAACTATCCACACCAATAACACTATGCCCATCACGAAGCAGACGGTTTGCCAGATGAAAACCGATAAATCCGGCAACGCCAGTAACAAGAATAGGGGCAGATGTAATCATGCCGTGAATGTAGCAGAAAGGACACTTGCCGTATAGGTTAGGCAAGTCTTAAAATAGATTTTCATGATCAGAAACATATGATCTGCGAGTTATCGTTATGTCACATTTACAGGATGAATATATCCGATGTGATGCGATTATAGCCGGATCAGCTGTGATGAATTAAGTTTCGCCAATTTTAATTATGTTGCACAGAATAAAAATGATATAATTCTTCATGGAACATCTGGTTTTACATGTTGATATCACATTTAATAATTCCGATTTAGTGATTCCTATTGGGTGTTGATTATGCATATTCCCATTCCGTTTTTCATTACTCTTGGTCTTAGCTTTTTTATCTCTATTGTTATTGTTGGCATATCGCGATTTATCCATAGCCAGGATCATCATGTAACAAAAAAACGGGCAGCGCATAAAATCGCTACACCACGGCTGGGTGGGCTGGCAATTATTATTGCTATTTTCGCAGGTTTATTCATGCTTGAAATACCGGTTAAATGGTATCTTCTAATGGCAATCATGCCTATTTTTATGGCTGGCATTATGGAAGATTTGAATTATCCGATACATCCATATATGCGGTTATGTCTTGGGGCTATTTCTGCTGGTATCTGTGTATATTTTACCGGGACATGGCTCCGGGAAATTAATGTTCCCTATTTTGATATGTTATTACAATATCCCGTTTTCGGGGTGGCTTTTACCGTATTTGCTATTCTGATTTTAATCAATTCTATCAACATGATTGATGGCATTAATGGTTTAGCATCCGGCAAAACATTAATCATGTCAGCCGCCATTATTGGCTTGTCTAATCATTTTGCCGAACCGGGTATTGTTATTCTTAATATGTTGATTTTTTCATCGGTATTAGGGTTTTTTATGCTGAATTACCCAACTGGCCGGTTGTTTATGGGTGACGCCGGGGCTTATGCTCTGGGGTTTTTAATTGCTATTTCGCTGATCGCATTAAAATCACGGCATCCGGAATTATCGGGCTGGGCGGTGCTATTAATCGTGTTCTGGCCAGCGATGGATATGGTTCATTCTGTTTTCAGGCGGTTTTATAAAAACACTGATGCAACACGGCCGGATATGATGCATTTTCATCATGTTCTGATGCGCCGGATTGAGATTTATAGCAAGGGCAGGATACCACGGTTATGGTCAAACCCGATTGCTACGGCGATTATCCTGCCAATGGCAACTATTCCTGTTTTTACCGGGCTTGCATTTCATACATCCAGTAAGATTTGCGCTATTGCTGCCATATTCTTTCTGGTTTTGTATAGTCTGATATATGCCCGGCTAGTGAGATAGATGACATGAACAAAGCAATTATTGTTGCCGGAATGTCATATTATTTGCGGGTTTTCCCTATCCAGTCTTCAGCGCCTTCTTTGATAAACTTACCGTTATTCAATTCCTGAAACGCCTCAACCAGTTCATCACGGGTATTCATGACAATTGGGCCGTGCCATGCTACTGGTTCACGCAGTGGAGCGCCGGAAATAAGCAAAAATCTGACACCAAATTCCCCTGATGTTACGACGACTTCATCGCCCTCACCAAAAACAACAAGCGTCCGGTTTCCGGACTGGTCTCTGATCTTGAGCTCCTCGCCCATATATTCTTTTTCTACATTCACGCCAAAAGGCAGGGACGCATCCGCAAAGCTGGCAGTTCCCTCAAAAATATAGGCAAAACCTTGCCGTCTTGTGTCAAATGGAAACCGCTTCGTTGTGTTGGCGGGCATGGCGATATCCAGATAGCTAGGATCAGTATCAATGCCATCAACAGGCCCCCGATAGCCGCGATAATCACCGGCTATGACACGAATATGCGTGCCGTCATCATCAGTCAGGGTAGTAATGTCAGGCGATGGAATATCCTGATAGCGCGGGGTTGTCATTTTCTGATGGCTAGGCAGATTAGCCCAGAGTTGAAAGCCATGCATTTCACCATTAGCATTACCGCGCGGCATTTCCTGATGAATGATGCCGGAACCGGCCGTCATCCACTGAACATCACCATCACTCAATACCCCGCGATTGCCAAGGCTATCGCCATGTTCAACATTTCCTTTCAAAACATAGGTGATCGTTTCAATGCCACGATGCGGATGCCATGGAAAACCATTTAAATACTTTGCCGGATCATCGTTGCGAAAGTCATCCATCATCAGAAAAGGATCAAAGGGTTCGGTTTCCCCAAATCCGAATACGCGGTGCAGATGAACACCGGCACCTTCTTTATGTGGTTTTGCCTGACTAGACATTTTAATAGGACGAATGGACATGATACACTCAAACAATATTAGAATTATATGATATAAATGGGAGCTTTGAGGTCAGTATCAAGGATACTGGCAACATAGTGGCGGTATTTATACTAATTATTGCTATGCCGCGACCCGGCGCTTTTTTGTTCCTAACAGCGCCAGTCCTGCCACCGCCGCCATGACCGTAACGCCCCCGATAATTTCGAGCATAGACATATCTTCGCCTAAAAATAGCCACGGCCATAAGGGGCCAAGAACAGATTCGATTAATACCAGAAGACTGACTTCTGCGGCCGGAACATATGGTGTGCCTGATGTGACCAGAGCAATGCCAATGCCAATGGTGAAAGCCCCCATGAATAATGCCAGCGTCAGATCATATCCGGCAATGGCGAGCCCATCACCAAATCCTATTGCTGATATTCCGGCCAGACCTAATGCCATGATGCCGCCAAGGAATGTTCCGCCCAGAACATCATCTTTCTTGCTTCGGCGGGCGAGTACCAGCATGACAGCAAAAAAGAATGCTGATAACAGCGCAACAATATTGCCTTGCGTGCGGCCTAGCTCAAAGCCATCGCTGATCATTAATCCCACCCCAATTAATGCCACAACCATAGCTACCCATGTAAACGGATGTGGCCGCTCATTGATCCAGACCCAGCCAATCAGCGCGGCCATAAACGGCGCGGTTGTCAGAATAAAAAGCGTTGAGGCTACAGACGTCATCAGCATGGCAAAAACATAAGTGGTAAACGCAATGGAAAGCGCCGCGCCCATCGCCATATCTGTTTTATCCAGTTTTCCAAGAAAGGTAAGTGGGCTTTCGCGCCGGCGCAAACAGGCAACAGTCATAACCATAGCAGAAAGGCTGATAGATCGGTAAAACAGAATAACCATGCCATCATCGGTTTCCATCAACCGCATGACAAGTCCGACCAGTGACATAAAACTGCCACCCAATAAAATAATAGCAATCGCTTTATTATGTGACATGATTATGTGACATGAAGTAATGATGATCTGTTCAGTGGAATGCCATATGATCGTAATTCATTTTTAATGCAAATAGAAATGTTTATTATAGTCTATCGATGTTGAGACAGATAATCTGTTTTGTAAATATGCTAGTTAGACATGAGGAAAGTATTTATGCCTATCATTCGAGTAGAAATGTTCAAAGGTCGCGACCGCGACACGCGCCGCGCTATTATTAAAGAGCTGACAGATGGGTTTTGCCGCGCCACTGGTGCGAAGCCAGATGTCGTGGACGTTGTTCTGGTTGATGTGGATCAACAGGATTGGGGCAAGGGTGGTATTGCTTTTGCCGACCAAAATCCAAATCAATAATAGTCTGAATAAGCAATGGAATCATTATGAAAACATATCGTATTGCTGCCATCCCCGCCGATGGCATAGGCCCTGAAGTCATTACCGCCGGTCTTGAGGTGCTAGAAGCCGTGGCACGCCGGACTGATCAGTTTGATTTTGATGTGACGTCATTTGACTGGGGATCGGATTATTACAAAATGCATGGCCAGATGATGCCAGCCGATGGGCTTGATCAGCTAAAGCCATTTGATGCTATTTTCTTTGGCGCGGTTGGCGCACCGGATGTCCCTGATCATATTACTTTATGGGGATTGCGACTGCCTATATGTCAGGGGTTTGATCAATATGCCAATATCCGCCCAACACGCGTTCTGCCGGGGATAAAATCGCCTTTGCGGAATGTTGATCATGATGATCTGGACTGGATGATTATCCGCGAGAACTCCGAAGGAGAATATTCCGGTAGCGGCGGCCGTGTGCATGAAGGATACCCGAACGAAATCGCCACCGAAATATCTGTTTTTACCCGCAGTGGCGTTACGCGCATTATGCGTTATGCCTTTGCTATGGCCGCATCACGGCCGCGAAAATTGTTAACCGTTGTCACCAAATCCAATGCCCAGCGGCATGGCATGGTGATGTGGGATGATATCGCGGCAGAAGTCGCAACAGAGTTTCCGGATGTGACATGGGATAAGATGCTGGTTGATGCCATGACAGTACGCATGACACTTGACCCACAAAGCCTTGATACGATTGTGGCGACTAACCTTCATGCAGATATTCTGTCTGATCTGGCAGGGGCATTAGCCGGCAGTATAGGGGTTGCCCCGACCGCGAATATTGATCCGGAAGGCCGCTTTCCATCCATGTTTGAACCAATACATGGTTCAGCATTTGATATCACGGGAAAGGGCATTGCTAATCCGGTGGCAACATTCTGGACAGCGGCATTAATGCTGGATCATCTGGGGCATGATCAGGCGGCCAAGGTGGTAATGACCGCCATAGAACAGGTTTGTGCCAAGGGAATTCTGACCCCGGATGTGGGCGGTAAGGCCACCACCCGTGACGTAACTGATGCGGTTATTGGCGCTATTAACGGGTTTAATGACGGGACTTAATTTTGGGCGCAATGATAGCGCAATGATGGGGTTAGTGTTAAAGCTGAATATATATCGCCTTTGGATATGGCTATCTGATATGGCTTGCGATAGGATAACGCCATTATCAGGGCTTTTTATTGGGAAAATATATGATGACTGCCAGCGATTTGAACGGCATAACCGTAGTTACTATTGAACAGGCTGTTGCCGCGCCATATGCATCTGGCAAGCTGGCTGATGCTGGCGCAAGAGTTATAAAAATTGAACGCCCCGAAGGTGACTTTGGCCGCGGCTATGATAAGGATGCCATGGGGTCGAGTTCCTATTTTGTCTGGCTTAATCGCGGCAAAGAATCTGTTGCACTCAATTTGAAAGATTCTGATGATCTGGCGCTGGTCAAATCCATGATTGGTCAGGCCGATATCTTTATTCAGAATTTGATGCCCGGTGCCGTGGCAAGACTGGGGCTGGATGTTCATGATTTACGCGCGGAATATCCGGCGCTAATTACATGTTCGATCAGCGGCTATGGCGAAACCGGCCCTTTTAGCCAGATGAAAGCCTATGATTTGCTAGTTCAAGCAGAAGTCGGGCTAGCCAATCTAACCGGATCAGCAGAAGCCGCTGGCCGTGTTGGTGTTTCCATTTGTGATATCGGCGCCGGCATGACAGCGTATCAGGCGATCCTGCAAGCTTTGATTGGCCGCGCCACAACCGGTAAAGGCAGACATATTGAAGTATCCTTATTCCATGCGCTCGCTGACTGGATGAATGTTCCTTATATTCAATCCAGACATGGCGGCCGCAAGTTAACCCGGCCGGGTCTGCATCACCCAACTATTGCGCCTTATGGGGTGTATACATGTGGCGATGGCGGCATGATTTTATTTTCTATCCAGAACGAACGGGAATGGGTAAAATTCTGCACCGATGTGCTAGGCGATGCTGACATGGCAAAAGAAGACCAATTTGCCGGAAACACTAATCGCGTTGCAAACCGCGTCGCGCTGGATGCCCGCATAATTGCCGTTTTTGCAAAACATAGCCGTGATGATATGGCACATATCATGACAGAGGCAGACATTGCCTTTGGCCGGTTGAGCGATATGGATGATTTAATCAATCACCCGCAAATCCGGCTGATGACGATCCGGACATCCGAAGGTGAAATGGAAATTATGACTCCCGGTGCGCTGGTTGATGGCCAGATATATGCCGCAACCGATGTTCCTGATCTGGGTCAGCATACCGATGCCATCCGGCTTGAATTTGAGCAGGACTAACCAATGAAATCATGGTCAGGTGAAATCTGGGGCGGGTTATATATTCTTCTGGCCATGTTTATCATTGGCCCTAATGATACGCTTGTTGTGGTGCTGGAAGACGATATTGGTGTTGGCCAGTTTCATTTTCTCAGGAGCCTGATTGCTGTGCCGCTGATTTTAATGGCGGCGTGGGTAATGAAGTCTGATCTGACGATTTATCGTCCCTGGGCAATGATTATCCGTAATTTGTGTTTTATGATTTCGATGCTGCTTTATTTTTCGTCACTGTCTTTTTTGCCGATGGCGGTGACAGGTGCCGGAATATTTACATGCCCGATTTTTGTATTGATATTCTCACGGGTGTTTTTTGGTCAGCATATTGGCTGGCGCAGAATTAGCGCCGTGGTTGTGGGGTCTATCGGTGTGCTGATTATTCTTAACCCGAATGGGGCAACATTTTCCTGGATGAATATTCTGCCGGTATGTGGCGGCGCTTTTCTGGCGCTAAGCAATATCATGACAAAACGCTATTGCGATAAGGAAAGCCCTATTCTGGTATCGGGAATGGGGTTTGCTTTTTTGGGAATTGGCGGTGCTGTTGCTTCTCTGGCTTTAACGGTTTATCCGGTGGAACCTAGCGGCCAGATGACGGCATTTATTACTACTGGCTGGGCGCCTCTGACATGGAATGTTCTGGGATTGGTGTTTATACAGGCTTTTTTTTCCACGATTTCCATGTGGTTTATGACACGCGCCTATCAAATTGGTGATCCGACTTATATTAATGTTTATGAATATTCGTTCCTGATTTTTGCCGGATTAGCGGCATGGGTATTTCTGGGTCAGAGCTTATTGATGCGTGATATTTATGGCATTGTCATGATTGTTTTTGCTGGCATTATTGCGACCAAAGCTGGCGCGGGTACCGATGCTTTGACTGAACCGGCATAGATTTAAGACAGTTTAATCGACCCGGATAGGCATGGTACGGCTCATCAATCCGGCTATGACCAGCACGATTCCCAGCACCAGAAACAATCCGCTAATATCCGTAAATATCAAAATAAATGCAGAAAGCCCCGGGGTAACCACAAAAGACATTTCCCGCCATGTGGAAAATACGCTGGTCATTTCGACCCGGACTTTGGGTGTGACCATCCGCATAAACGGGATATTGCCGATAATATCAAGCATGTCAAAACCAAGTGATGCCAGAAGCAAAAGCAACAATCCCCATATCGTTGGTTCAGGCAATAAGCCAAGTGTAATCATGCTGATGCCTGCCATGGAAAAGCTTAGTAATATGGTTTTGCGAATACCGATATACTGGGCAATAGCGGCAAACCGGCTAGATAGTAAAAGCACGGCCATGATGCCGCCCATAAATAATCCGATCCATTGTGTCGATATGCCAGCGTCACGCAAATAAATGGGGCCATAGGTAAAAAATACCACCCACGAAGATGACCGCGCCACGGCAATTAGATACGCCACGCGCATATGTGGATTGCCAAAATAAGTACGCACATTCTTGATGAAATCCAGATTGCCGGATTTTGGTGGTTTAATATTCTGGGCTTCTGAAATGCGTAACCACCAGAAGATAACAATCAGGATGGAAATCAACGTGATAGATAATAAAAAAGGCGCCTTATGATCAACATTGACCCACATCCATGTTCCGACAAATGGAAAGATTAGCCATGAAATGCCGGCAAAAAGAAACTTTCTGCTTTCTGCTCTGGCGAGTTGTTTGCGGGGGGTAAAATCCATGGTGTATAGGGATATACACATGAACATCAAACCACCACCGGCCATCCGGCAGGCATTAGCCAGCACAAAAGCCATCGGCGTATCCAGCATAAACATCAGATTACCGGAAAGCGCAATAAAAACGCCAATGGTGAAAACATATTTTCGCGTCAGCAGATTAATCAGACTGCCAGTATAAAGAACAATGGGTAAAGAAATCAGCGCCGAAAGAAAAAGGCTGAGCGATAAAGCCACGGTGCTATTATCAAGAATATTAAGCCCGACTAGCGATATCAATGATCCCAATACAGCCATTGATGCGCTGTTCATGCCATAAATAATCCCAAGCGTATTACCGCTAGGGCTTCCGCCTGAAGCGATGCGAATGGGTGGACGAAACGCCATTTTAATATGCTTCTTTTAAACTTTAATATTTATACCATACGCTTATTTATGCATTAGGCAATGGTCAATATGTGCTATATTTTTCAAATATTTTTAATAGGAACATTAGGTGGGTTGTGATGAGCAATGTTTTTCTTAAGTCAGTAGAAGACGTCTATAATAAAGCCGCTAGTCTTGTAGAAATGGCACCGGGGTTATCCGAAAAAATCAAAGTAACAAACGCCTCCTATATTGTCCGTTTCGGGGTTAGGTTGCGCGGTGCCATGCAAACATTCACCGGCTATCGCTGTGTTCATAGTGAACATTTCGAACCGGTCAAAGGCGGCATCAGATATAGTCTTGATGTTTCTCTGGAAGAAGTAGAAGCATTAGCCACGCTGATGACATTCAAATGTGCATTGGTTGAGGTACCGTTTGGCGGCTCAAAAGGCGGGCTTCATATCAACCCGCGTGACTGGACAGAACAGGAACTGGAACGCATTACCCGGCGCTTTACCCAAGAGCTGGCTAAACGGGATCTGATCAGCCCATCACAAAATGTTCCGGCACCTGATATGGGAACAGGTGAGCGTGAAATGGCGTGGATGGCCGATGAATATCGCCGTTTGAATTCAGTTGAAATTAACGCCTGGGCATGTGTGACGGGTAAACCGGTGGGCAAGGGCGGTATTCAGGGACGGGTTGAAGCCACGGGGCGCGGTGTTCAATATGCCTTACGTGCCTTTTTTGATCATCCGGCAGATGTTAAAAAAACCGGACTTGCGCCGGGGTTAAAAGACAAGCGTGTGATTGTTCAGGGGTTAGGCAATGTGGGTTATCACGCGGCATTGTTTTTATCCGAAGAAGACGGGGCAATCATTACCCATGTTCTGGAACGTGGCGGTGCGATAATAAATCCGGATGGCATCAATATTCGTGCGCTCAAAGATCATATGAACGCGCATGGTACCGCTGAAAGCTATGATGGATTTGTGGCCAGCGGGCTTGAAATGCTGGAACAGGATGCTGATATCCTGATACCGGCGGCCATGGAAATGGTCATCACCGAGGACAATGCCAGCCGGATAAAAACGCCGCTGATTATTGAGGCGGCAAACGGCCCTATCACATCAGCGGCTGACCCCATTTTGAACGAAAAAGGCATTGTTATTATTCCTGATCTCTATGCCAATGCTGGCGGGGTGACGGTCAGTTATTTTGAATGGATTAAAAATCTGAGCCATATCCGTTTTGGCCGGATGCAAAGACGCGAAAATCATGATCATTTTAGTGCGATCATTAATGGTGTTGAAATGTTAACAGGAAAACCGTTCCCTGATACATTCCGCGAACAGGCTCTAACCGGATCAACAGAATTGACTTTGGTGCGGTCAGGACTGGAAGACACCATGCGTGAAGCCTATAAACATATCAGCCATGAATGGAACACTAATCCGGATGTTAAGGATATGCGGGTGGCGGCTATGAAAATTGCGGTTGAACGTGTGGTAAAAAGCTATGGTTCATTAGGTATTTAGACACCGGTTTACAATGAGCTTTTGATCTTATGGGCCGTGAATCTGGCTGTGAATTTGATTTGGCATCTGGCCAAGTGCCACAATGCTGAATAATGCCCCCTGCCGGGTTTCCAGCCCGATAACCAGACCGGCTTCGCTGGCATCAGCACCGAACAGGGTGCCAGTGACAAATTGACGATCCAGTTGTTGTTCAACGCCATCAAATATGAGCTGCATATCACCATTAGTTTGAAAATTGACCTTATCATCCAGCACCATGGGTGCGGTCAGTGATAAACCATCACCGGCCAGATTAAGCGAAGCATGATAATTATCCGATGTCAGATGCAAGGCGCCTGTGGCTTTTCCGGTGCGCGTGTCAAATGCCCCATCACAAGCAACACAATTCCATAATGAATTGATATCATAGGTGATATCAT
>ERZ1048068.2941-NODE-2941-length-11521-cov-8.168324_pt1 | contig 11521 bp, 16 predicted proteins | sample MGYA00383098_ERZ1048068 | MGnify/ENA primary metagenome ERZ1048068 (study PRJEB29581, sample SAMEA5548368) | metagenome | biome: marine; feature: coastal; material: water | depth 1 m | study: Short-term variability in the microbial, nano- and picoplankton... | reverse complement strand
GTTTAGAATATTATGGAGAATACACAGGTTTAGAAATAGACTACATCAAGTCTTATATACAGGATAATGATATTATTATTGATATAGGAGCAAACATAGGCACACATACACTTGCATACAGTAGTCTAGTGCCTAATGGTCAGGTTTTATCTTTTGAGCCCAACCAGAAAAACTATAACGTTTTAGTTAAGAATGTAAAACAAAATAGTTTAGATAATGTTCATGTTTTCTTATCAGGTCTTTCAGACTATGTAGGGTTAGATAAAATTACTGATTACGATCCTGCCGAACCTGGTAACTACGGTACAATGAAACTGGACAGTACAGGCACACAAGTCTGTTTTGTTAACAAACTTGATAATGTCTGCAATTTTAACAAGCCTGTAAAGTTTGTCAAGATGGATGTTGAAGGCTTAGAACCTAATATTATTATGGGAGGATGTAATTTTATAGCAAACCACAAACCTCTTATACAGTACGAGTGCATGAGTAAAAACACTGCTAAGGCAGTAGAAGAGATTTTTACCAATTATTTTCCCAAGTACAACTTATACTGGATGCCTATCTTTAATTATAATCAAAACAATTATAGGAATAATCCTACAAACATATTCGTTAATAGTGGTGTCGTAAATATTTTAGCAGTACACAGTAGTTATGACCAACCTGATAACTTACAGCCGTACACTAGCTGGAACGATAATATTGAGGTTCGCAGTGAGGGCATGCGGTTAAGTCAAGACCAAGCAATAGGTGGTTAATTTAAATTACTGAGTTGATGTTTAAACAATTTTACTAAAAAATCTGTATACCCGTTAAAAAACCACTGGTAATTCCAAGTTAGCACCTCATAGGACATGTAATAAACTTCTTCAGCATAGTGTAGATTAGTAGGCAAATAAGTTAGTGCGGCTTCACGCCGTTTAGTATTTTCCAAAGTGTCATACCATCTACCTCCCAGTGCGTTGAATGTTTTAAATCCTTGATTTTCTAGGTGTTCTAACAAAAACTGACTGCCCACCATTATAAAAGGTGTCATTGACACAATAGCATTGTAAGTTTTTTCTGTAATAATTCCTCTACGCTCGTAGTATTGGCTTTCACATACAACTGCTAGCCAAGCATCCTGATAGTTTTTTCCTATACTCAACAAGTTTTCAGCATTATTGTAATCATAGTCCTCAAAAGTTTTGCCTGGATACTTAAGTTCAATGCCTCGTTGCTGTAAACTTGCGTTCATCAAAGGATTGCTTTTTAAATCGTTGTAAGTGTCTACTCTGTGACGTTTAGCAATACGATTAGGAGCAACTGCTACATAGTTAGGTTTGTGTTTGTCTGCAACTCGCTGTATCCGTGACCAACAATTCTTATAATCTAACGCAGTGTTATATTGCCAGGGACTAAATTCTACAACTTGTATACTGTCAGGATTTGCTTTATGCCATATATCTGCAACACCGTGATTCCAGACTACAGCAACTACTTGTTTCATATCTATACCACGATCCTTGTAGTAGTGGTGTATGGTAATTAATTCATTAGGCAGTGTAGCATTGGGCTTGTACGTCAGCATATCCTGTAGTACAATAAACAATCTGAAGTCGGGGTCAGTGAACTTTATTTCAGGACGTTCTACAAAGTCCACAGTCCAACCGTCGTCAGTAATAGGACTATATAAGGCACCATCGTGTACCCAAAAGTGGTCGATATACTTGTTAATTATTTGATGTAACACAACTAGTATTTAAGATAAATATTATCATGCGAGCTAAAGAATATACAAAAGAAGGTCAAGGTGGACTGGCATACGAGCAAAATGTTTTCGCCGCTATGCAAGCCGCTAAAGTTAAAGGTTTAGATTTAGGCGACAAGCCCACAGCAGGTTTTAGTAATGTTGGTTATGGTGACATCGAAGCAACATATAATGGCAAACCTTTTAACATTGAAATTAAAGCCAGCGCATTTGACCAAATGGGCGGGACAAGTTTCCGTTACGAAATGTCGGGACAACAGTTTATTCCAGTTGGACAAATAGAACCTGACGAGTTAGACATGTTGTTGCAAGCGGCACAGGTAAAAGCAGGCGACATAGATAACTTTCTAAAAGCCGCACAAGAATACGAAAATAATTCCAACATTACTGGATTTCCTGTTAGAGTAACAAAGGATACCAGAGAGAAACTAAAAACAGATGGTTTGCAAAAAGCAATAGCAAGTAATATTAGCGCCAAGTCTAGTTTCATTATAAAGCACTACAATAAAAAACAAGTGTATTATATACAGGTTGGCGGTGCCGGATTATTTTACATGGGTAAAAATCCTCTTAAGTTGCCAGTGCCACAGTTACAAGGCGACATCAATATTGAACTAAGAGTAGGATACGGCGGCTCAGGTGGTAAACCTACAGTGTCTGCTGGTATTAGACTACAGGGCAGACTAAGAACAGAAAACGTTTCTAACTTTACATTAGACGATCCAGGCAGTATCCAAGCATTATTCATGCAATAAAATCAACAACTTATAAATTTGGTTGACAAGATAACCGAGTAGTCCTATACTTGTAACTGTTTTAATAACTAACAGGAGCAAGTTATGCAAGTAATTAGATTTATAGTAGGAATTAGTCTGTTATCGGCTATGTATACACATATTGCCCACAGTGAAGACCAAGACCCTTGGTGGCAGTCTCATACTAAAGTATACGAGCCTGATATCGTGTTTCCAAAAATAGACTTAGAAATTCAAGTAGTTGAAAATGCTGATACAGAATGTAAGAAGTATGCAGACGACATAAAATATGAAGTTGAACACTGTGCTGTACAATACACGCCGTATGAAGATGGTCACCGCAAGTGTGTATTAATAATGCAGAGAGATAAGTTAACTATGGGAGACCTAGGTCACGAGCTTAGACACTGTTTTGAAGGCGACTGGCATGCGTATCGCCCCACTAAGAGAATAAAACGGTAAAATAATATTTTGACATTACTAACAAGTGATGTTAATGTAGTTAAGTAGTACAAATTTTTAATTATGGCACATTTATTATGGAAAACTTAAATTTTAATTTTGATAGTATTGAAGTGAGACGAGTAGCCAATGGCTATGTTATTCAAGTAAACGGAGAGGACGACACTCAAGAGTTTGTGTACGACACAAGTCGTAAGACTCTTAAGTTTGTACGATCTTTCTTAGAACACTCGAAGGCACAGACTGCTGAATGAAGTACAAGGATTCGGGCGTAGACATAGACGCTGGTAACCGAGTCGTTGACAACATTAAAGGATTAACTCAAGGCATAGGCGGATTCGCCGCTATATCTGAGTTGCCCAAGTTAACTGATCCCGTAATGGTGACCTGCAACGATGGAGTAGGCACTAAGGTCAGACTAGCAAAGACGAGCCAGGATTATTACAATATTGGTTTCGATTGTGTGGCTATGTGCGTTAATGACATGGTATGTCACGGTGCGCAACCTCATTCGTTCTTAGACTACTATGCAACTAGCCCACTGATCCCGGACAATGCAACACAGGTTATACGTGGCATAGCAGATGCTTGCACCAGCGTTGGTTGTAATTTAGTAGGCGGTGAAACAGCAGAACTGCCCAACGTAATAGTCAAAGATGGATTTGATGTTGCAGGCTTTTGTGTTGGTTTTGCAGAACGCAACGATATTATCAAAGGTGATAATATTAAATCAGGCAATACTATTATAGCTCTAGCCAGTAGCGGATTGCATAGTAATGGATTTAGTCTAGTTAATCGTTTAATCGAAACTGAAAAGTTATTACCAACACCAGACTTACTAACACCTACTAAGTTGTATGTTAATCTTATCTTAGAACTACACGAAACGATAGGACTTAATGGCGTCGCTAATATAACAGGTGGCGGACTGCAAGAAAACATATCTCGTATAGTACCCAAAGACTTGCATGCTCGTCTGGATGTAGACACATGGCAGATACCAGAAATATTTAGACGTATACAAAAAGCCGCAGACATAGACGATGCTGAACTACGTAGAGTGTTTAATTGTGGCGTAGGTATGACAGTTATTATTAATGACAGCAATGTAGAGTTACTCTACGACACACTCAATAAGCATAAAATTAATGCCTGGACAATAGGAACAATAGTGGACATTGACTAATAAACCTGCAGAAAACTTACCACCTAGCCCTATCCCTACTCAGAATGTGAGCAATGGGGAGTATCCTCCTTTACCACAAACACCACAGCAACGCCTAGTACAATCTAAAATAAATGCTGACAGCACATTTGAAGACTCCTTCAATGCTATGAATACTGTTTATGGGCCTGGGTTCGTGTATTCAGACTATGGTGATTTAAGTAATCAGTTTGTTTTTGATGTGCAGACACATTTACTTAAAGACAACTACAGTAATCCACAACAATTAGCACATAGGCAGTATGCACACGATTATCTTAATCCAGAAGTGGAACGCTACCCAACATTCGATACACAGAAGTTTGACAATTATATTAAAGAAATATATTTAGATAGTGATACTAAACTAGCACTAATAAGCGGTACTCCAGGTGATTCAGACGAAGAAGACCTAATAGATAACGACAGTATCAAATGGGCCAGTGATGTTATTAACAGAGTTTGTGGCAGTAAGCGAAGTTTCAGTCACAGTATTGTACAGCCCAAAGTGCCTGGCTACCTAGACGAGATAGACCGTGCCATAGAAGTAATTAAGCCAGATAGTTGGAAGTGTTATACCATAGGAACCTTTGCGTATCCTACTCGCAAAAATAAACAGTTTAGGCTTGATGATGAGAAGTTAGTTTACCCCTGGTTCGAACGTGCAGAGCGAGCAGGCATTAAAAACATCTGCGTACATAAAGGACTACTGCCACCAGATTATAAAGAGTCTTGGCGAGGATTGTGGGAGTACGGCACAGTACAAGACCTCACACGAGCGGCTAAAGACTGGCCCAACTTAAACTTTATTGTTTACCATAGTGCATTGCGTATAAGTCACGAAAATCCAGAAGACATACTTAAGGATTTTATTAAGACTGGACGCATAGAGTGGACTACAGACTTGTGCGACATAGTACAACAGCATGGTCTTAAAAACGTCTATGCAGAACTGGGTACAAGTTTTGGTAGCATGGTTGTTCTTAATCCACTAGTAGCAAGTGCATGGTTAGGTCAGATGCTGAACATGATGGGCGAGGATCAAATACTATGGGGTACTGATTCTGTATGGTATGGCTCACCACAGTGGCAGATAGAAGCATTGCGTAGACTGGAAATACCTGACCATGTTGTAAATCGTATGGGTTGGGATAAACAGTTGGGCGCACCCAACGGTGAAGTTAAGCAAAAGATACTTGGATTAAATGCCGCTAGGCTGTACAATGTGGATGTTGCAACCGCAATAAACGACATAGATTCTAGTAAAATAGAAAAAATGCGTTTAGAGCATAAAAAACCTAGAAACAATCAATACTACGGTTTTATCGCATAGATGATATGCGCTAATATTATAGAAAATGTTGTATCGCAATAATAAATACACATGTACAGAGATCCTGTACATTTATAACATTTTCAACACACACTTATAAGGAAAACCACACAAATGACACACACGATATTACAAAAACTCAAAAGGTTTTATATCACACTAGTAAAAGCTCAAATGAAAGTTGCACGACGTCGAATTAAGCAGTATGAGTCAGCAGGGTACGTAGCATGATTAAATTATTAAGCAAAGTATTTGATAAATGGTCAGACTGGGCAAGCAAGCAGGAACAACAAGCATTAGATCGATATCTAAGTCAATCTCAGACAATCGGCGAGTTAGAAGAACGTATGCGCAAATGGCAACATAGTAGTAGCCGTAAGTTCGTATAAACAACCTTTTCGGGCGGGTATTCTATTATCCGCCTTTTTTATTGACATTCCGTTAGTAAACATTTAAACTAAAGTATGGCAAAAATTATTAAAGATCCCAAAAAGCGACGCAATGTTAGGCGTTCAGTACGGACCTTAAAGGAGGCGTCTTTGGAAACACTAGCATATTTTAGAGATAAAATATTAGGATATATCTGTCAGGGTATTGGTTTTATGCAGTACTTTGCTGACAGGATAGCAGGCAAAGAACTAAGCAGTCAGTTTTGGACAGGCTTCTTTGTTATTGTTGCATTCTTTATAATGTATGTTGACTTAATATTAGGCTTCTTTATATTATGTTGTAGGATACTATGGATCTTGGAGAGTCGTAATGGAAGATGACGATGTAAGAACTAGACCCAAGCATCTCAAACAGGATGTGATGTGGGGCATAGAAAAACTCTACAGAATGACAACAGATCCATATGCAACTGGATTCGAAACTTGGTCATATAAGCAAGACTTGTTATTGCTGAAGTGGTGGTTAGATGACATGATTGAACAGTGCGGACACTACGTGGGAGAAGATGAATTTATTGAAGCTCACGAAAAACGTAAAATGTGGAACACTCTTAAAGACAAATGAAGTGTCTATGCATAGGTAATCCCACCAGCCACACAGACAACATGACTACTATGCTGGCTAAGACAAACAAATCTATTAACCATGGATTAGCAACTGAACTAGATGAAGACGGTTTTTATCATATCAGTCTAGCAGATATAACTATATTAGAAGCAGAAACATTTATTGAACAGTTTGACCAATTATATTTCCTACAACAGCCTAAAGAGTCTTATGACAACGAAGAAGTATACAACAACACACGAGTACTGTTGTTGTATGTTAAAAACTGGCAAGTAAAGCCTTTCGAACTTATTAATGTCTGATCTAAAACAATATAAATTACGAGTACTAGATACCAAGACTCCGACCTTTTGTGGAGCAAAGTGGTATAATGCCACAGTATTTTTAGGGTCTGGTAAGACTATGAGTTGTCATCACAATCCTTATCATGAGATAAGTGACACAGATGTTATTACTAACTATAAGGCACTACACAATACCAGCATAAAGAAAAAGCAACGAGCAGAGATGTTGCGTGGTGAACGGCCTAAAGGCTGTGAGTATTGTTGGCGAGTAGAGGACATTAGTCCTGACTCTATCAGTGACAGAGTAATTAAAACTCAAGACTTCAGCGACGAGGACAACAATATTGCATTTCATGCAGATCCTAATGCAGATTTTGATCTACAGATTATGGAATTGCATTTCGATAAAGTATGTCAGATGGCATGCAGTTATTGCCATGCAGGATACAGCACAACCTGGGCACAGGATATTAAACAGAATGGTGTTTACGAAGACGTAGAAACAGATACACGCCAGCATTACAAGTATCAGAGAAAAATAGATCAACTGTTTAAACCTGACCAAGAAAACTTATACGTAGAAGCATTTTATAAATGGTGGGACGCTGACTTACATCGCACACTTAAAGAGTTACGCATACTGGGCGGAGAGCCTTTACTGAGTCCTCACATATGGCGTTTTATTGACTGGTACAAGAGTAAAGAGACTGATTGCAGTTTAGAGATCGTTAGTAATTTAGGACCTAAAGTTAATGTAGATAAGTTTCTTGATGTCACTGAGGATATAGGTGTTGTTGTGCTAACCAGTAACGAAACTGTAGACTCACATGCAGAATACATCAGAGACGGGCTAGATTACGACTTATGGTGTAAGAACGTAGAAAAGTGTCTGGATAGCAACAGTGTACGAGAAGTCAGGATATTACTCACAGTTAATGCACTGTCAATGTTAAAAATAACAGACTTGTTGGATCAAATTGTAATATGGAAACAATGTTATGGTAAAGATAGACTGACATTTACTGCAAACATATTACGGTATCCGGTATTTCAAAACATATCTGTATTGCCCAGAGACATTAGAACACAATTAGCAGACAACCTGTCTAAATGGTTAACAAATAACAATATAACAGAAGTAGACACAGTAGAACGTTTGATATCATATACGAAACTAGTGGACTATCCTACAACAGAGTTTGTAGATGTCGAAAGGACTCGTAAAGATTTTAAATCATTTTTTACTCAATACGATAAACGCAGAGAAAAGAGTTTTACAGAAACTTTTCCTGAACTAGCAGACTGGTACGGAGACATATAGTGGAAGAGAAAATACGTCAAGATTTATTTACAGAACTTAGTAGGTACACAATGCAGGGCATAGAACCTGACGGGTTAGTCAAAGCAATAGTTTGTAATGATTTATACCAAGTAGTGCTGAAAACACAAGACACAGAAGACTGGTTAGAAACAAAGAAAATATTTAAGTGGTTGCAGAAAAACGGTATAGTTGATGGCGTACGATGTTGGGGCAGTCATGCAATTATGCTTAGGTACTTGGATCTAACTGAAACCCTAGACGCTAAATGATTACTCACACAGACGCACAAAGGAGAAGTAAATGTCAGACTTTAAAGCAAGATTGCCTGAAGTAAAATTTAATAAAAACGGTTACGAGATTCGCACAGAAGTTTTGAAACTTGCAAGTGTATCAGTCTGGAAAGACTATTACGCTCGGTGGGATCAATATAGTACTTCCGTTACCAATGAAGGTGATGACACTGTTGTGAAAGTATCACTGCCAGACGTACCAGGCACAAAAGAAGTTCTGGAGGCTGCTGAAAAGTTTTATGCCTTCATCAATAACTCAAAGTAATTAAGATTAACGGGGCATAACTGCCCTGTTGTCATGACTATGTTCGGTAAATAGTAGTAACAGACCTTGAGGGAGGTCTTCTAAAAAGGGAGCAAGAGCAATGCGCAGAACTATTAGCGCCGCTATGATGGCGGCACTGATCAGTGGGCCTGCGTTAGCGGATACATCATCAATGAATGGCAGTGTTACTGGCATGGGGATTCTCGAAAATGACTATGTGAAAGCAGGTGTAAACGGCACATCAGGCACATTTGGATCAGGAGGTAACACAAGCCCAGGACTACAATATGACAGTTCAGGCTCAGGAACATTTAACAGCAGTTACGACTACCTAACACCTGGATCACCATTTGATGGTTGGTCTATTAAGATTGACGGTACAAATTCAACAAATAATAATGCCAGTAGTGCGTCATGGACAGACTCAGACGGGTTAGCAGACGGCACTGACAGTTTTACTTGGCAAGGTACTAATGCATCCCACAGTGGGTGGCAAGTAGAGCACGTTTACAGTTTGGGTGCAACAAGCGAATACATTGACATCACAACAAACATCACAGCAGGTTCAACTGCAAGTGCAGTTTACTTTGGTCGTTTCATTGACCCAGATGCCAGAGCGGCAGCAGGTGATAGTTCAGCAACAGACAACGTATTAGGTTACTCAGGTATACCAGACACAAATGTAGCATTTTCAGAAGCAACAGTATCACGTTATGCATTGGGATTGTATTCTGCCAACACCAATACTGACGCTGGTATCAGCAGTAGCTGGACAACAGAAGCTGATGGTTACACTGATTCACCATATACAGCCAGTGGCTCTTCAGTCAACTACGGCACAGGTGATCACACAATTGGTTTAACTTGGTCTTGGACAGGTGTTAGTGCTGGCGATATACTAACAGCAGACTATGCTTACATATTTGGCCCAAGTGCATTTGATGCGTCAGAAGAAGCAATTGATGGTGGTGCTGGTGGTGGAACAGCAGGTGTAACACCTAGTGGCTTTGGTGATGTTACTGACGAAGGTTCAGCAACAGATGCGGCAGGCGCAGGTCCTACAGTAGTTGGCTCAGCAACTTCCAGTATCACAAGTCACACTGCAACAGAAACAGCAGGTGTACAAACCATTGCTCGTGAAAAAGCCACAAGCACATGGGATGTTTACAGTGATGCATCTACAGGCACACCAGTAGTAACTACAGAAAACTTATCCAGTTTTACTGGCAGAGTTGACCATGTAGAAACTGCTAACCACATGATGGCAGTTACACACAAGGACATTGAGTGGAACGGTGTTAGAATGATTAAGAATAACCAACAAGGCGTAAATGGTTATGCCAGTGATGTATCAGGACTAACAGCGGCTGGTATTAAACGCACCGAAAGCGGTTGGGGTTTAGGCATTGGTGCTGGTAAGTTAACAGCAGACATAGACGGCAACGGTATTACCAATGTTGACAGCACAGTGTTTCACTTGAGAGCAGTGCGTGAACTCTACTACGGTGATGTTGCAGTCAGTGTTACTCGTGCTAGAAACGACTATGAAGTGTCAAGAACAGTTGGTGACTTTGCAAACAGTGCAAAAGTAACAGGCACTGACAAGTACTACAGAGTAGAGTACTCAGGCAAAGGAAGTATTCGTCCGCTAGTTGGATACACAACTGGTAAAGTTAATGTCCAAGGGTATCAGGAAACTGGCAGTATTCAGAGTGCTAGAAATGTAGCAGGATATGCAGACAGTTATCACTATGCTACTATTGGTATTGCATTTGATTTGGGTTCAACAACTACTAAAATTGTTAGACACACAGATGATACTAATCAATATAGTTTCAATGTTAACAAGGACCTGGAAGGTCAAAAGATGTTTACACTTGGAGTATCCAGATTGGAAACACCAGTAACAACATCAAACAGTGTAACGGCAGGTTTTAGAATACTTTGGTAAGAAGGATTAGCCCTTTTCGGAGGGCTTTTTCACGGTTGCAAGTCCTAGAGTCTCAAATGCTCCTATCCAGAACCAACCTATATCAAACTCTCCAGGAGCACGTTCAAACTTAGCACTGGCTGGAAACTGGTGATGATTGTTATGCAATTCCTCGCCACCTATTAATATGCCCCAAGGCAAAATATTATGACTGTTTTCTTTTGTGTCATAGTTTCTATAACCAATATAATGTGCGACTCCGTTGATTACTCCCGCCGCCCAGAAAGGAATCCATAACATCTGAATACCCCAAATTAAAGCACCCCACCAACCAAAAATTAACACGTTAATTAGCAGTAATAGTGTTATACCCAAGTTCTTAAACTTGGTATATATGTTGCGTTCTATCCAGTCATCAGGTGTGCCAACGCCAAATTGTGCAACCATCTTCTTGTCATTGGCGGCATCATTATATAGTAATGCTCCACCAAATAAGACTCGTTTAATACCAAACACCAATGGGGTATGCGGATCTCCCTCTTTATCACTGAATGCATGATGTTTACGATGTACGGCTACCCATTCTTTGGTGACCATACTGGTAGTTAGCCAGAGCCAAAAACGCATAAAGTGAGTTATATACCTGTGAAATTCGACGGCTTTGTGAGCTTGGCACCTGTGCAGGAACAGAGTTACGCACAATATTGTTATATGAGTTGCTACTAATGTATAGATTATTTCAGACATATTTTACTTATCGTTATAAAACAATAGCTTACGTTTGTGTATTTTGGTTGACGTCTGGTCGGAGTGATTCTATAATATACATATGCTGTTAATAACAAAGAGGGAAAACAAAATGACACAGACACAACAAAAAACATTTATAAATTACTGCTACGATTTT
>ERZ1048068.2937-NODE-2937-length-11536-cov-4.237784_pt1 | contig 11536 bp, 7 predicted proteins | sample MGYA00383098_ERZ1048068 | MGnify/ENA primary metagenome ERZ1048068 (study PRJEB29581, sample SAMEA5548368) | metagenome | biome: marine; feature: coastal; material: water | depth 1 m | study: Short-term variability in the microbial, nano- and picoplankton... | reverse complement strand
CAGAGGACGGGGTGGAGTTCCTGTACGGTGCGCACCTGACCAAACAGCGCGTCGTTAAGATTTCGTTGGACGGCACGTTGGTGTTGGAAATCAAAGACACTCCGGAGCAGCCGATCGAAGGCACTTTCAAAGGTCTCACCGCGGTCGAAGTCACCCCGGATGGCCGCATCGTCGCGGCGGTAGGATACGGGTCGAACATCATCCACATCTTTAGCCCGGAGGGAAAACTCCTGAAGTCATTCGGTTCGAAAGGCACGTCGCTCGAACAATTTCGCGCTGCTCATGGCGTTGCGTTGGACAACCGTTTCGATGAGCCGCGTTTACTCTTTGCCGACCGTGAAAACCGTCGGCTCAAGCACTACGATCTGGAAGGTAATTTCCTGGGTGTATTTTCCACCAACCTGCGTCGACCCTGCGCGATGTCATTCCACGGCGACTATGTGGCGGTTGCCGAGCTCGAAGCGCGCGTGACCATCATCGATAAAACAGGTGCACCGGTCGCCTTTCTTGGGGACAACCCCGAGAAAAAAGAATGGGCCAACTACAAAGTCGCGCTCGAAGACGTGCCCGCCGGAATCTTTTCCGCCCCCCACGGCCTGAGTTACGACCCCGACGGCAACCTCTACATCCAAGATTGGAATTCGTCAGGACGCGTGACGAAGCTGCGGTACGTTGCTCCGTAGCTCGTGTCGTGATGGTGGGGCCACCTTGGAGACGACGTGCTTTTAGGATGGATTTTAGGCAAGTCGGGCAAAGCCGAACATGGTCAACTGTCGACCTGTGGAAGGATTCTTTTTCGACGTAAATTGTGTGCAGTTTAAGGGCGAATTACTCCCGGCCAAAAATTCGTTCCACCCCTATCCTTTGTTATGAAAGTTCTCGTTACCGGTTCGTCCGGACGCGTCGGCCGCACGGTCGTTGAATCCCTGCTCAAACGCGGCGACGATGTCGTCGGGTTTGATGTTCAGCCGTCCGCCATCGAACACGAAAAGTTCAGAAGTGTAGCCGGAAATTTTTCGGAAACCGACGCTCTGGCCGAGGCCTGTAATGAACTGGATACGGTGCTCCACCTTGGCGCGTTCATGAGTTGGAATAAAGATGATCAACAGAAAATTTTTGATGCCAATGTGACCGGGACGCAGAACGTGCTGGCGGCTGCGGTGGCAGGCGGAGCGAAGAAGTGCGTCTTCGCCAGTAGTGGCGAAGTTTATCCTGATCGAAATCCGCAATACTTGCCGATTGATGAGAAGCATCCCACGAGACCGACGAGTCCCTACGGTCTTTCCAAATTGATGGCCGAAGAAGCCGTTCGTTTTTATGAACGGGCCCACGGTTTGCCTTCGGTAATACTAAGGTTTTCGCATACCCAAGATGCTTCGGAGTTACTTGACCCCGAAAGCTTCTTTTCGGGGTCGCGGTTCTACCTCCACCGAAAAATCAGGCAACAGCGGGAGTTCGGAAATCACGCCCTAGCCGATTTATTAGCATCCCACGACGATGGCGAAAACAAGCTGGTGGTCAGCTGCAATGAAAACGGACGGGCGCACCGGATGGGGATATGCGATACCCGCGATACTGCGGCGGGCGTGATCAACGCATTGGATTCGGACGCTGCGGTCGGCGAAGCAATCAATCTCACCCCGCCATCAGCGACCTCGTTTGATCAGGCGATCGACGAACTGCAATCGGTGACGGGCATGCCCCAGATCCGCATCAATATCCCGGGGCCGGATTTGAATTACGAAGCAGCGGATGAAAAGGCGAAGGACCTCTTGGGCTATCAGGCCCAGTGGACTTTCAGTGGCATGGTTGCGGACGCGGCTGAGCGTAGCAAATCGTAGAGCCATTTCGCCAACCCGATGGAAATCAGATCCACGAAAACCCGAAACCGTGTTGAAGAACCAAGAACGTTATGACCTCTCTCGATTACGTTGTTTTGGCGATCTACCTAGCGGGGACTTTAGGTTTGGGGGTATTTTACTATTATCGTAACCGCACCTCGGCCGACATGTTTTCCGCCGGAGGTCAGTCCCCGTGGTGGGTGTCGGGCTTGAGTAGTTTCATGACGATCTTCTCGGCGGCGACGTTCGTGGTGTGGGGAGGGATCGCCTATCAATATGGCATCGTCGCGTTGTCCATCAACATGTGCTACGGGACCGCTTCATTGCTGGTGGGTTATTTCGTCGCCAGCCGATGGAAAAAAATAGGGGTGAGCACGCCTTCCGAATACATTTCAATCCGGTTCGGGGAAGGGGCGGTTCATTTCTACATTTGGATCATGATGGCGGTGAAGATCGTAGGGTCAGCCATCGCTTTGTATGGGCTTTCTGTCTTGATCTGTGCGTTGATGCCGCTGCCCGACGATCATGTGCTGCAAGATCCGCAGACGGGCAACCTGGCGGTGACGTGGGCCATTGTAATCTTTGGGTGTATCGTGGTGTTGTATACGATGGCCGGGGGACTCTGGGCAGTGTTGATGACTGACGTCATTTAGTTCCTGATCCTGACCCTCTCAGTGATATTTGTGGTGCCTTTGATGCTGATCGAAGTCGGCGGATTTCAGTCCTTTGTGAGTCGCGCTCCCGACAAGTTCTTCGAACTGGTTGCAGGTGACTACACGTGGACGTTTTTGGCGGGATGGTGCATGGTGAATTTTTTCATGATCGGTGGCGACTGGGCCTTTGCGCAGCGCTTTATCAGTGTGCGCTCCCACCCGGAGGCCAAGAAGAGTGCCTACCTCTTCGGAATACTTTATTTGGTAAGCCCCTTTTTGTGGCTCTCCCCACCGTTGCTCTACCGGGTCATCGAACCATCGGCCAATCCGGAGCAGGCCTACATCTTGGCCAGTCAATTGGTGCTGCCGGCGGGCATGCTGGGAATGATGGTGGCGGCGATGTTCTCCGCCACCGCCAGCATGGTGAGTTCGCAGCTCAACGTCTTCGCCGGGGGACTTACCAACAGCATCTACCACGGTGAATTCCGGCCGGATGCATCGGAAAAAGAACTCCTTTGGGCGGGGCGTTTGTTTTCCCTGATCCTAGGGGTCGCGCTCATAAGCATCGCGATATTTATCCCGGTCATTGGCGGAGCGGCCAAGGTCGTCATATCGAAGTCCACCTTGATCATGGGGCCGATGCTCGCACCCGCGATATGGGGGTTGTTTAGTCGCAGTCTATCCGTGGCGGCGTTGTGGTCCGTGGCCGGTGTCAGTGCGTTTTCAACTTTTTTGCTTAAATTCGCTGTGCAGGAAAACGGCTTCCTGAGTGATGTGTCTTTCTTGTCGGGGCTTTCGTCCTGGGCACAAGAGGGCGGGAAGTCAGTGGACTTAACGATCGGAATCGTGATGCCGATTTTCGTTCTGGCTATTTTTCAGATTTTCTCCCGGGGTGAAAACTCCCGATGGAAGCGTCTGCAGACCCTATTGGCTGAGCGGGCCGCTGAAGCGGAGGAAGTAGGCGACCAGCCATTCGATCCGACTCCGGGTTGGGTGGTGGTGATTGCGCTGGGGATCATCAGCCTGATGATGTTCATCGTGGCTGCGGTCTCCGACGCGTCGATCCGGAGTCTACTGATTTTTGCGAGCTCCACTCTCGTTTTGGCGTTGGCCGCGGGAGCAACGATTCTTCGAATCGTCCGTCGGTGAGGCGATTTTCCAACGCGTTATATTAACCCCAGCCATCCGTATGAATCCCGATCCTAACCGCCCGAGTTTTGTCATCGTAATGACCGATACGCAGGGAACCAATGCTTGCGGCGCCTACGGTAATGCGGAGGCCTTGCGAACGCCCCATCTGGAGCGATTGGCGGCCCAAGGAATTCGTTTCGAATACGCCTACACCACCGCCCCCGTCTGCACCCCGGCGCGTAGTGGATTGTTCACGGGAGTGCACCCGTGCAAGTCGGGTGCCTGGTCAAACAGCATGTCTCAATACGACAACATCAAGACCATGGGGCAGCGATTTCGGGACGAGGGATATCATACCGCGTATATCGGGAAGTGGCACTTGGATGGGCATGATTATTTTGGCACCGGAGAATGTCCCGATGGGTGGGATCCGGACTACTGGTATGATGGATTGAACTATATCCATGATCTCGGGCCGGGAGGCGTCGATTTGTGGCGGACGAAGTTGAAATCCGTTGATTCGCTGCGGGACCACGAGGTGACCCGCGATTTCACGTGGGCGGGAGGGATCACGGACCGAGCTGTCCGATTTTTGGAAAGTGCCAGTCAGGGTGATAAGCCCTTTGTGCTGGTCGTTTCGTATGACGAACCGCACGCCCCTTTCACCTGCCCGCCTGAGTTTGCCGAACCGTTTCGAGACTACTGGCACGAACTTGGCGCCAGTGCAGAGGACAATCTGGCCCAGAAACCGAATCACCAAAAGGAGTGGTCGGAAACGAATATCAATAAACTCAATATTGATGAGGGCCGGCTTAACCATCCGCTCTACTTTGGCTGCAACAGCTTCGTAGACAGCGAAATTGGCCGGGTATTGGATGCCGTTGACACGCATATCCCGGACCAAGCGGCCGTGCTCTACACGTCAGATCATGGCGACATGTTGGGAGCCCATCAACTCACGGGCAAAGGGCCGGTGATGTATGATGACATTACGCGCATCCCCTTGCTCGTTCAATTGCCCGAGGGGAGGCATGCTGGGTTCGTTAGCAGAACGATCGCCAGCCATGTGGACATCTTACCGACGCTGTTGGACATGGCGGGAGTGGAGCGGCCCAGCAGCCTGGATGGTGAATCGCTGAAGCCGGTGCTTTGCGATCGGGAAGAAAACCAGGATAAAGCTGCCTTCATCGAATTCGATCGGTTTGAAATTTCCAACGACTCGCTGGGCGGTTTTTTTCCAATTCGGGCCATCCGGAAAGGAAACATGAAACTCGTGATCAACTTATTGGATGCTGACGAATTGTATGATTTGGACGCCGATGCAGCGGAGCTCGTAAATTTGATTAACGACCCTTCTCAGGAAGCGGCCCGTAACCAACTTCACGACGAATTGATGGCTTGGATGCACGAGCGACGTGATCCGTTCCGTAGCCCCAAATGGGAACGCCGTCCATGGCGCGACAGCCAACAGTATGGCTGGTGGGGTGACTACCGGCTAATCCCGCAGGATGGATACATCACGGATGTCAGAGACTATTTTACGGGCAAGATCATGACTCACGGAGCTGAGACCGACCGGAAGGGCTCGAGCGCAAATAATTAAGAGAAATCTCTATCTTCTGCGTTCGCCCGGGTTCGAGGCCCCTTAGTCGTCATCGTCCATTATCGAATCCCAAATTTCGGTGAAAACTTCTTGAGCCATCGCATCAAGCTTAGGCTACTCATTCAGTAGCCACTGCTTACCTTCGTCCGTCGGCTCAACGTAAGGGTTATCCTTTGTGGCGCATGCAACGCCCTGCGCTACAATATCCGCCGGATCCTCGAGTCCGCCTGCAATCATCGCATCGATTGGGGCGTTAATTAATTCCCTCGCGAGTTGAGGTCTGCGCCCGCAGGCCGGAGCAATAATCGCGAAAGCAGCCTCTACGAATGACCAACAATTAGTTCCCCAGAATGCCTTCTTCACGTTCTTCTCAAATTCTTCGTCGTGAAATCGGGTAGGGTCCCTCGCTTCAGACTCGTAAAAGGCAGCCAGCCCAATGAGCTGTTGAGGCTGTGTCCAGTCGGCCATTATTTTCTTCGATTTAAGTGAGATGCGGGCGCGCCAGAATGTGATTTCGAGGTGAATGCGCCGGGGTGGCTAGCAAAAAAACAACGGCACATCTGTTGTCTCGAATGGCTGGATGGGCTTTTTTTCGTCCCTTTTAAAAAGCGCTCTCAGCACGACTCGCGGGCGGTGATTTCGGGACCGGAGGGGGTGGATCCGGAGCGGGTGATGGCGCTGCGGGTTACTTTGCCGGCGTAGGTTCTTAGGTCATCCAAGAGGATGTAGAAGAGGGGCACGATGAGCAGGGTGAGGAGAGTGGAGGTGATGAGGCCGCCGATCATGGCGCGGCCCATGGGGGAGTAGGGCATGCCGATCATTTCGGAATTACCGAGCGCCATCGGGAGCAATCCACACACCGTGGTGCACGTCGTCATGAGGATGGGACGCAGGCGTTGGCCACCGGCTTGGATGAGCGCTTTGACGCGATCGAGTCCTTCTTCACGGAGTCGGTTGGTGAGGTCGACGAGCACGATGGCGTTATTCACCACGATGCCGATGAGGATCACCATGCCGATCATGGCCATCATGTTCATATCGGTATCGGTGATGTAGAGCGCCCAGTAAACGCCGAGGAATGAAAAGGGAATCGAGATGATAACGGCCAAAGGCAGGATGAACGACTCGAAGAGCACGCCCATGAGCAGGAATACGAAGGTCACCGAAAGGATGGCGGCGAACATCATCGCGTCGTTCGATTCTTCGATGCGAACGAAGCGCACGCCTTTGTCCCAACGGTAGCCGCGTGGCATTTCAAAGTCGGCCATGGCGGCATCGAGTTGTTCGTAAACCGCCGTAATGTCGCGGCGCGAAGCTTGGGCCATCACGGTCAGAGTGGTCTGGCGATTTTCCCGTCGGATCTGGCCGAGAGTCTTTTCGATTTGCAGTTTGGCGACCGTTTCCAAGGGAACTTCGCGGCCGTTGTCGGTGGGGAAGGTCATCGATTTCAGGCTGTCGATGTTGGCGTCCTCGGCGCCATCGAGTTCGACCTCGATATCGACGCTACGGCCGTCGGGCGTGTAGAAACGGCCAATGTCGCGCTCGCGCATGGAGTAGGAAATGGCGCTGGAAACGTCGCGTGGATTGACCCCGAGTTCGAGCGAACGCTCGCGGTCAATCACGACCTGCATTTCTTCGCGGCCTCGGTCCATCGAGGTTTCCACGGAGACGACTTCCTCAATAGTGAGTAACCGCTCACGGGCGAGTTCGGCGTATTCCATCAGCGTAACAGTGTCATCGCCGTAGAGTGAGATCGCGACCGTGCCGGTGTCGCCCTCACCACCACTGCTGCCGCGGCGGGATTTGCGCTGCGTGATGCCGGGAGGCATCTCAAAGTTCTGGTTAAAGTGTTCGACGATTTCGGTGCGAGTCATGCGTTCTTCCCGCTGACCGGTTCCAACTATGATGTTGTGCCAGACGACTTCATACCACTCGGTGGGGGCGTTGTCCTTGAAGCGACCTTGCACTCGGGCGCTGTCGCGTCGGTAACTCGATTCGACGGAGTCGATGTTGTAGAGTTCCTTATTCTCGATGACGAAATTTTCCACGCGGGACATGAAAGTGGAGGTCTCTTCTAGGGTATTGGCGGTAGGGAGTTCGAAGTAGAATTTGACGTTGTCGTTGTCACCGCCACCTCCGCCGCCGTTGGAGGATTGTTTCACGCCGCCGACGGGAATCGCGATGGTCGAAAACGCGAGCAGCACAACGAGGCCGGCTTCAACGCGATGGGTCAGCACCCACGTGATCGAGCTGGTATAGTGACGCCGAATCCAACCGATGATCCTGGGCTCATGGTGGGTGTGGCCGCGCGAAAATCGTTTGGTCGCGAGAGGGATGAAGACCAGAGCGATGAAGAGCGATGCGAGCAGGGAAATGACCACGGGAATGCCAATGCGTAGCATCCAGAACGAAAACTCCGCCTGGTCTCTCATAAGAATGAGCGGCAGGAAAACGACCACGGTGGTCAGCGTTGCCATCGTGACGGCGAGACCGACCTCACCCGCGCCATTGATGGCGGCCTTGGAGCGATCTACACCGGCTTGGCGTTTGCGGTAGATATTTTCCACGATGACGATGGCGTTGTCGACGACGAGTCCCACGCTCAACAGCAGCCCCATCATGGTCGCCATGTTTAGCGACCATTCCATGAAGTAGATTACGACTACGGTGCAGAGCAGAGACAGCGGTATAGCGAGGGTTAGGATACCGGTCATACGCGGCGCCCGCAGGAACGAGAAGATGACAATCGCGGCGAATAATCCACCCCAAAGGCCAGTGGACTTCAGATTCCCAATAGATGCGCGAACGTGTTTGCCTTGGTCCCAAAAGACGGAGTGACCGAGTCCTTCCAATTGAGGGTGCTGGGCGAGTTCCTCGACAGCGGCAATGACCCCGCGCGAAATTTGTTCGATGTTGCCGGTGGACTCACGAGTGATCTCTACGCCCACGGCGGGGTGCCCGTCGATGTGGTAAGCGGATTCGCCATCGTCGGAAGCGTAGACGACGTTGGCGACGTCACCGAGGGTGAGGCGGTGTTCGTCATCGATGATCAGGTCGCGGATTTCCTGGACCTCTTTGAACTGACCCACTGAACGCACGTAAACTTTGCGGCCGCCTTCTCGAATGAAGCCGTTAGGTAGGGAAAGGTTTTGGGTTCGCATGATGTTCATCATGCGATTGGGATCGATGCGGTGACTGCGCATCCGTTCTTCGATCAATTCGACCTGGATCTCTTTACTGCGAATACCGTTGATCTCGACGTTGCCCACGCCCTTTACGCGCCGAAATGCGGGTTCTATCAAGGTTTCGGTGATGTGATGTTTGTCCTCAATTGTGTCCGGAATGTGGAGCACGAGATACATGATTGGGATGTCGTTCTCGCACGTGGATTTGTTCGAGATCGTCCGGCATTTCCGGCATGAGTCGATCCATGCGATCGCGCAGGTCGGCGTAGGCGGTCTGCAGGTCGGTATCGTTTTGGAAGGTCACGCGCACGAAGACCCGGCCCGAGCTGACATAGCTGTTCATTTCCCGCACGCCCGCTACAGTGCCGACCATGTCCTCAATGGGGCGGGCAATGATTTCTTCGATATCGCGGGCGCCTGCGTTTCGGTAGGTTGCAAAAATACCGAGACTTTTCTGTTCCATGCCCTCGGGGAACAGAGCCACCGGAATCCGCGAATTGGCGATGAATCCCAATACTAGAATGGCGAACAAGATCATGATCACCGTCACGGGACGAGTGACCGAGAATCGAGGCAGACTGTAGGCAATGGGGTCGCGACGGAACATGGCGAAAAGGGGCTGAGGGGGAAACTTAAGACACGGGATCTTCGGGGCGGTGTTCGGCCGTGAATTGGAAGTAGAGGATGGGGATCACGATCAAGGTGAGCACCATCGAGACACCCAACCCGGCGATGACGGTTACCGCCATGGGCGTGCGGATTTCGGCGCCTTCGCCAAGACCGAGCGCCATGGGGGTGAGACCGAGTACGGTAGTGAGGGTCGTCATCAAAATCGGCCGGAGGCGGGCGCGTCCGGCGTCGACGATGGCTTCGGTTTTGGCGAGGCCACGTGCCTGCAGGGTGTTGATATAGTCGATCAGCACTATGGCGTTGTTGACCACGATGCCGGCCAGAATGATGAGGCCGATAAACACCATGATGCTAACGGTGGTGCCGGCGGCGAAGAGGGCGAGAATGACGCCGATGAGAGCCAGCGGCACCGTCATCATGATCAGGAACGGCTGCACCATGGATTCGAACTGGCTGGCCATCACGATGTAGACGAGGAACAGCGCGAGCGCGAATGCCATGATCAGGCTGTTGATGGATGTTTCCATTTCCTGATTCTGGCCTGAGATCGCGTAGTCGAATCCGAGCGGGTAATCGATGCTTTGCATGACAACCTCGATGTCGCGGGATACGGAGGCGAGGTCGGCGCCGTCGAGATTGGCGTAGATGACCGCGCTACGGGTTTGGTCGATGCGACGGATTTCGCTGGGACCCTCATTGACCTGCAGTTCGGCGATGGCGGAGAGGGGGATCGGAATCCGGCCGCGGGGATTGACGATGAGTTCGCCGAGCTCCGACAGACCGAGGCGGTCGGTTTCTTCGAGCCGCACGAGAATATCGATGAGTCGTTCGGACTGTCGGTATTCGGTGGCGACATTGCCTTGGACCTTGTTGCGGACGAGTTCGGCGACGTTGCGCAGGCTTAAACCGTATTCGGAAAGTCGGTCGCGATTGTAGATGATGCGGATCTCGGGATTACCTGATTGCAGGCTGGAGCGCACATCCACCAATCCTGGAATTTCGGAGAGGTTGGCCTCGGCGGTTTGGGCGATGGACTTGAGCGTATCGAGATTAAATCCGCGGACCTCCACTTCGATCGGACTCTTGAAAGAGAAGAGTGCAGGATAAGAAACTTCGATTTCCAGCTCCGGGAAATCGCGGAATTTTTCTCGCACCCGATTGATGGCCGCGTCTTCGGCGGCGGCGCCGAGATCGGGATGCAGCCGCACGGTGAGACGGGCGGTGTGTTCGCCGGCTTCGGCAACGCGGGTGGCGTTGTTTTCGGCGCCGGCAGTGAGGGCGACCAGGGCGACGGTGGGGTCGTTGCGGACCTCTGCCTCGACAATATGACCGACCTCGTAAGTGCGTTCGAGCGGGGTGCCAATTGGCAGAGTGAGGTCGAGGTTGAACTCGCCTTGGCGAACCTGAGGAATGAGTTCTTGGCCGAGTTTGGGCAGGAGCACGAACCAAGAGACGGAGAACGCTGCGACGGCCGCGATCATGACGGGCCAGCGGTTTTTGAGCGCGGCGCGTAGCACGGGAGGATACGCGGTTTGCAGGAGATTAAACAGGTGATTGATACCCGCTACTAGCGGTAGAATAAGCGGCGTAGCGAGCGTAGTAATGGTTCGAGCGACCACGACCACGGTTGCGACGAGAATGATTGCGACGGTCTGAACCGCCACGTTAACGATGCGGACGACCAGCGAGAATACGAAACGCAGAATGATGAAAGCCAGTGCGACCGGTGTCGAAATCCAGCGGATTATTTTGGAGACAAGGGAGGTGCCCTCGAAGCCCCATCGACCGAAATTGTTCAGGCTCGTATTGAAATTCGCGAGTGCGTCGACCTTGAGTAATCCGGGCCAAACGTGAGCGCCTTGGAGGGGCCCCAATTGGTCGGCGGCGAAGAAGTCGGCGATCGGATTGAACCGCTTCGCCAATCGGAGGATGGGCAGCAGCACGAGACCTATAATGGAAGCGACGATCTTGAGCAGACTTACGACGAGAACCAGCACGGCACGAAGGCTGCGGACCAAGAGCAGACCTATGGAAGCGATGACATTCTTCAAGTGGAGGAACCACGAATCGTCTGCGGTTGTTCGAGGGAATTGAAGAAACGCACGATCGGCAAATTCGCCGGAGAGGGGATTGCCACGATTGGTGAAATCGCGGGAAGCCAACATCGGAATAAAGAATAGCGCGGCGAGCAGCGACGCGACGAGCGAGAAGACGACCGTGAGCGCCATGTCACCAAAAACCTGTCCCGCGACGCCTTCCACGAAAACGATGGGGAAGAACACGGCCACGGTGGTGGCGGTCGATGCGATTACGGCCATGCCGACTTCGCTCACGCCGCGCACGACGGCGGTGGTCAGTGGATCACCTTCTTCGCGACATCGGAAAATGCTTTCGAGCACCACGATGGCATTGTCGACCAACATGCCGACACCCAACGCAAGACCGCCGAGTGAAATGATGTTGAGCGAAACGTCGCTGACAAACATCGGGGCA
>ERZ1048068.2936-NODE-2936-length-11538-cov-8.799007_pt1 | contig 11538 bp, 7 predicted proteins | sample MGYA00383098_ERZ1048068 | MGnify/ENA primary metagenome ERZ1048068 (study PRJEB29581, sample SAMEA5548368) | metagenome | biome: marine; feature: coastal; material: water | depth 1 m | study: Short-term variability in the microbial, nano- and picoplankton... | reverse complement strand
CAATTTCCACTGCCGATATAGCTGATGATGCAGTAACGAGTGCAAAACTAGATACGAATATTGATATTGCTGGAACACTAGATGTTACTGGTGCAACCACATTAGATTCTACTCTAACTTCTGCAAGCGACATTTCAATAAACGCATCATCTGGTAATCCTAAAGTTTCAATTAAAACTGCTGGTGTTGGTAATAATCCATTCACTGAGTATCGGGCAGGAGACAATACTGTATTTGATAATATGGGTGTGTTCTCTTCATCTGATGATTACTGGAGAGTGGGACATGGTGGTTCTGGAAGTGTAACTACAGAATTAATGGCAGTAAAAGCAGACGGCAATGTTCTTATTCATAATGGAAACTTACAGGTTGCAGCTGGACATGGTATAGATTTTAGTTCTAACACAAACCTTAGTGGAATGACATCAGAGTTGCTTGACGAATATGAAGAAGGCACATATACTCCAAACTTGAGGACTACAACGGGCGGCAGCTTGTCAATGGGTATGAACAAATTTTCTTACACTAAGATAGGAAATTTAGTTCATGTTGGAGGAAGAATTAATATTGCAAGTCAGTCTGTCTCTGGACGGAGCGGCCCCATATTGATTGATTGGCCTTTTGCACACGGAGCTGGGACGGATCACTCTCATTGGTCATCTTTGACTATTACAACACATGGCATAAACTTTGACAGTGGCGCAATGCATCTCTTTATGGAAACTCAAGCAGGCAATAGTTATGGTACACTTTATCAAATGTTTGATAATCTCTCATGGTCATATTTGGATGGGGGTGTTATAAAAGGTGACGCTAATGAATGGCTTTATATACAGGGCTCTTACAAAACGTAAATAGTGTCTTGAAACACAGACTAAATAGTATTATAAGATTATAGGAAAAAACAATGGCAGCAATTATAACTGAACATTTCAGGCAACACAATGCAGAACAATTTTTTGAATCGTTCTCTGAGGCAGCGCCAACAACTTATTACCTCTTTATTGGTAAGAGTACACCATTCACCACAACAACTACTGGTGGTTCGGACAACTCACCACCAGTACCACAGGATGATGTAACTACGGAACATTATAAGTGGGATAGTATGCTTGCTGCCAAACTCATCTCATCTTCAGATGTTTCATACGTTTTACCCAGAAGAAACTGGGCTAACAATACAACTTACGATATGTATGAGCATGATATTAGTTCGTCTAACACTACAACAAGTGGTGCGACAAACTTGTATGCTGGTACATATTACTTTATGACTTCTGATTATAGAGTCTATAAAGTACTTGACAACAATGGTGGAACTGCATATAGTGGTTCAGAACCTACGTCTGAAACTTCAACTCCTTTTGAGTTGGGTGGATACAGACTACAATATATGTACAAGATTACAACAACAGAAGTTACAAAATATTTAACATCAGACTTTATTCCTGTAAGCACAGACACAACTGTATCTGGTGACGCCGTAGATGGTTCATTGGATGTTGTAAGAACGACTGCTGGTTCTGGTTACACAGATGGAACTTACTATTCTCCAGTGGATGGAGATGGTGCAAACGGTATTGTAAAGATTGTAGTATCTGGAAACTCTATTGCAAAACAAGGTTCAGCTGGAACTAACATGTATACAATTGGTTCTGGTTACACATTTGCTAATATCGACTTGACTAATGTTTATACAGACACAGGATTAAATACTGCTGGAAATATCGGTAGTGGTACTGGTGGTTCAGTTCAACCAATCATTTCTCCAAATGGTGGACATGGTAAGGATGCTGTACATGAACTTGGTGGACACTTCGTGATGACTAATGTTAAACTTGAACAGAACGAAGGTAATGACTTTACAATTGCAAACGACTTCAGAGAAGTGGGTATCATTAAAAATCCATTTAACTTTGGTACAACAACAGTAGCAACTGGTTCTACTGCAAGACAAACATATTCTGTAACATTAGCATCTGCACCGACTGCTGCGTATGAGATTGATGAAACTATTACACAATCAACTACAGGCGCAGTAGGTAGAGTTGTAGAATTCGATTCTGCAACGAACACTATATATTACCAACAAGAGAAATATGCAAACTATGGACTTGCTGCAAATGGTAATGTGATTGCGTTCAGTGGTTCTAATGTTATTACAGGTTCAAACAGTAATGGTGTTGGTACTGCAAGTACATACGCAAATCCAGAACTACAACCAGATAGTGGAAAAGTTATCTACATAGAAAATAGACGCCCAATTTCTCGTGCATCTGACCAAACAGAAGATATTAAAATCGTAGTGGAATTCTAAACAATGGAAAATACAAATCTTAATGTAGCCCCGTATTATGATGATTTTGCAGAAGACAAAAACTTTCATAGGGTACTCTTTCGGCCTGGATTCTCAGTCCAAGCAAGAGAGTTAACTGCACTTCAAACAATTTTACAAAACCAAGTTGAAAGACATGGTAGACATATGTTCAAAGAAGGAACTGTTGTCATCCCTGGCGCAACTGGATTTACTAATGAGTATTATGCAGTTAAATTGCAAGGACTTCTAGAAACAACAGAAGTCTCTAGTTACATTCAAGATTTTGTCGGCAAGAAAATTACTGGTTCTGCTAGTGGTGTTGTTGCAGAAGTTGTTGAAGCAGTTGCTGCAAACGCAACTGACCCTATTACTCTATTCGTAAAATATGTTGCTACTGGTACAGATAATGTAACAACAGTGTTTGCAAATGGAGAAAAGATTTCTGCTGACGATACTGTAGGTGCATTTGCTGCTGGAATTGATTCTGCACAATTGCAGGCTACAGACGCTACTGCTATTGGTTCATCTGCTAATATTCAAGAAGGTGTTTACTTTATTCGTGGACACTTTGTCAAAGTATCAGAACAGAGAATTATTCTAGACAAATATACTAACATACCTTCTTATCGTGTTGGACTAACTGTTACAGAAACATTAGAAACTCCAGAAGAAGACACATCTCTTTTAGATAACGCACAAGGTTCTTCTAACGTAAATGCTAAAGGCGCTCACCGTCTAAAGATTTCTCTTACTCTTGCTAAACTTGCATTAGACTCAGAAGAAGATGAGAACTTTATTGAACTTCTTAGAACTGATAGTGGTGTTGTACAAGAGAAAGTACGAAACACAGAATACTCAGTTCTTGGAGATACCCTTGCAAGAAGAACATACGATTTGTATGGTGACTTTACTGTAAATAAATTTGATGTAGAAAAATTAGAAAACTTAGATGATGGTTTAAATGATGGTGTATACTCTGCTGGTGAAACTTCAGACAGTGGAAATGTTGCATCAGATGATTTTCTGACAACACAAATCTCGCCAGGAAAAGCATATGTTCGTGGTTATGAAATAGAAACAATTGTTCCAACATATGTTGATGTAGAAAAACCAAGAACATTTAATTCATTCAATGGTGCTGTTACTCCTGTAGAAGTTGGTAACTATGCTCTAATTAGAAACGCACATGGACAACCAGAAATTACTCCAGAGATATCTGGTTCTATTGATAAACCGTATCGTGACATTCAGTTGTTCGATACTCAGAACACAACTGGTGGTTCATCAAATGGAACGAAGATTGGTGTAGCACGTGCTCGTGCAATAGAACATCATGCAAATCAAACCTCTGGAACAGTTGATGTAATGAATGCTGATGCTCAGTTTAAACTTTATATGTTTGACTTGAGAATGTTCACTAAGATTACTTTGAGTGGAACTCCTGCTGCAGCTGGTGCTGGTGGTATGGTAACAGGTGCAAAGATTACAGGCGCAAACTCTGGTGCATATGGTTATGTGCATTCTGATAGTACTGGAACAAGTCTTGTTCTCACAACAGTAGTTGGTGTATTCCAAGTTGGTGAGAAACTTATATCTACTGGTTCTAGTGTTGCAGATGAGTTTATGGAAACTTCTGGAAACACTGATATTACTGCATCATCAATTTCAAGTTTTAACTTTGATGCAGTTAAACAAGTTTATATGGATAGTAGTGCTGGTTCAGCTGAAGATTTTACTGCTGACTTTGTTCTAGATGACTCTTTTACAATCAATGGTACTATTAGTATTGGTACAGACAAAGATGCTGTCACTGGTTTCCAAACTGATTTCGGTAATGACTTGCGAGTTGGAGATGTAATATCAGTTCCAACAGGCGCTTCTGGTTCTTTGGAAACAAAGAAAGTTGATTCTGTCGCTGGACAAGTCTTGGATTTAGATTCAGATGTTACTAATAGTGTAACATCAGTTCAACTAAAAAGACTGCGTGCTAAACTTGTAGATCAAAACAAAAACGTACTTCTTAGAAAACTGCAAAAAGATACAATCAAAACTCTAAAAACTACTGCTAATAACTTCATTACAGATTCAAGTATAACTATCCGTAAGACTTTTGTAGGTACAACCTCAAGTGCTGGTGTTGTTACTTTTACATCTACTGGTGCAAACGAAACATTTAATTCTGTAGACAATGAAGATTACAATTTAGTTGTAACTACCGCTGGTGGTGGTTCTGCTGTTCTTGGTGATATAATTAATCTTAACTCTGATGAAGTTACAGTTAGTAATTCATCAACATCATTAAGTATCACTTCAACATCTCTTCTTGGTAACGCTGCAACTGTTAGACTAGTTGCAACTATGACTAAGACTGTTGCAACAGAAAAAACCAAAGTAAGAAATAGAATGTCTATGGTTATCGTAGACAATGATGGTGTGGGTGGTGCAGCTGCATTTGGTACGTCTGCACATGATCACGAGATATCTCTTGGTTACGCTGATGTTCATAAACTGAATGCTGTATTTGAATCAGCAGATGATTCTACAGACCCAAGACTTCCACAGTGGACATTTACTGGTGGAACTGGTGTGTTTACTCAAGGTGAAATCATCACTGGACAAACATCTGGTGCAAAGGCCTTTGTAATTAATCCACAATCCCCAATGACTTTTGTTCCAATCAGAGATGCAGTCTTTGATGCTGGAGAACAAATTTTAGGATTAGAAAGTGCTGAGACTGCTACTTTAGAAACATTCTCTGCTGGAGACAAACTTGTTACAAATAATTTTACTTTAGATACTGGACAAAGAGATAACTTTTATGACGTAGGTAGAATTGTTCGAAAAGGATCTTCTCCCTCTCCTACTGGTAAACTTCTTGTAGTGTTTGATTACTTTACACACAGTACTGGAGACTTCTTTACAGTAGATTCATATTCAACTATCTCATATAAAGATATCCCAACGTATTCTGCAACTCGTGTTGATCCAGAGGTTGCACAACCTAGTGGTGAATATGACTTGCGTGATGCAGTAGACTTCAGACCTCGTATTGCAGATGCAACAATGTCTTCTACTAATGTTGCACTAACTAGTCCTGCTCAATTATACACGGCAGACAAAGTTACTGATGTATCATTTACATTTGAGAGTAGAGACTTCTCTGGTGCTGGTGGTTCAACAACAAACATTCCAAAGGATGGTTCAAATTTCGGTTATGATTTTGAATTCTATCTTCCTAGAATAGATGCACTATATCTTACTTCTGCTGGAGAATTTATTGTTTCGAAGGGTACTCCATCAGAGAACCCAACCGATCCTCCTGTTATTCAAGATGCAATGCTAATTGCAGAACTTGCTCTTAACGCTTATATTTTAAGTTTAGATGATGTGCAGTTGATAGTTAAAGATAATCCAAAATACTCAATGTCAGATATTGCTAAACTAGAAAATCGCATTGATAATATGGAATACTATACTGTATTGAACCTCTTAGAGAAAGAGGCAGATTCTTTACAGATACAAGATGCAAACGGACTTGATAGATTTAAGTCAGGTTTCCTTGTAGACAACTTCGCTGGACACGCAACTGGTGATGTTAAACATCCAGATTATCGTGTTGCAGTAGATATGCAAGCTGGTGAGTTACGTCCAAAATACTTTATGAAAAACGTAACTATGGTTGAGGATAACACAAATGAGACTGATAGAACGTCTAGTGGTTATCAGAAAACAGGTTCTATTCTGACTCTTCCATATGAACATAAAGTTACTGCTAATCAACCATATGCAACTCGTGTAGAAAATCTTAACCCTGTGTTGAACTTCTCATGGGCTGGTAATATGAAACTCACACCAGAAGGTGATGAGTGGTTTGAAACTAGAAGGTTGCCAGACTTAGTTATTAACAGAGAGGGTAACTTTGATACCATTCTCGCTGCTAATCGTAACGCTCTTGGTACAGTTTGGAATGCATGGCAGACTCAATGGAGTGGTGTTACTGCAACAAGTACAACAAGATTTAGGGAAAGATCATGGGCTCGTGCTCAACGTAGAGTTCCTTTCCGTCCTATTATTGAGAGAACTACATCCACAACTTCAACTAGAGAAACTAGAAGTGGTATTCGTACTACTGTAGTTCCTAGAATTAGTCAGGAGTCTAGAGGTGATAGAGTTGTTGCTCGTGCAGTTGTTCCATTCATTCGTGCAAGAAACGTACACTTTGAAGCATCAGGTATGAAACCTCTAACTCAAGTATACCCTTTCTTTGATAAGAGAAGTGTTGCTAAGTATGTATTCCCTACTGGTGGTGGTGTTAAAGGTAAGGTATCTGAACTAGTAACATCTTTAGTAGGTTCTTGGAGTAGTATTTCTAAAGTCGAATTTGATTATTTCAAAATAGGGCCAAATCCACTAATTGCAACTATTTCTTATAGAACACAAACTCGTGGAAAGTATATTTCAATCAATACACAACAGTATCCTGGCAGCACACGTTCAGTTGTTACTGAGAGTGGACTAAACCTCACTCCAAACCATAATGGTAATGTAGGTATAAGAGCATTCTTTACAGACACAAACAACAGACTTGGAACAGATGATAGATTGTATGATGTTCGTGTTTATGACCAAGACGGAAATATAATTCCTAAGAGTCTAATTCAAATTGAAAGTTCTCGCAGATTTACTAATATTGGTAGGGCTGTTGATGCAAGTACAAACAGTTTTGCATTCTTTAATACATCAAGATATTCTAATACAAATAAACAGTGTGAAATTACAATCAGAGTAATTGATGGTGCTAAAACTCTTTTACCTTCTACTGGAAGACTGAAGAGATATGACTATCTTCGTGCAGATGAAACCTCTTTGGTTACAGACGCAGCTGGTTCTATTGAAGGATACTTTGCAATTCCAGATGCAAGAACAAGAAATAACCCAAGGTTCAGAACTGGTGAAAGACTGTTCCGTCTTACTTCTTCTTCAAATAATACGAAAAATCCAGAACCAGAAACTTTTGCTCAGGCTACATATACTGCTAATGGAGAACTAAGAAGTACAAGAGAAACTATTGTGAGAACTCGTAACGCTAGAGTTATTACAAGAAATGTTAATCAGACAAGAACTTCAAGTAACACAGAAACACGAGATGCTATTGTTGGTTGGTGGGATCCAGTTGCTCAGTCATTTATGCCTCAAGTTGAGGGTGGTGAGTACATCACAAAGATTGATGTATTCTTCTCACAAGTGGATGATAACATTCCAGTTACATGTCAGATTCGTGAAATGAATACTGGATATCCTACAACTAAAGTTCTACCTTTTGCAAGTAAAACCTTATTGCCAGAAGAGTGCGAAGTATCAAGTGACGCTTCTGCTGCAACTACGTTTACTTTTGATGAACCTGTTTATGTTAAGAATGGTGTAGAAGTTGCTATTGTTCTTCAAACGGATTCTCCAGATTACCTTGTGTGGATTTCACGCATGGGTGAGAAAGATGTTGGTGGTAAGAGACTTGTATCAGAACAACCTTATTTGGGTGTTCTATTTAAGTCACAGAACAACTCTACATGGACAGCTTATGACATGGAAGATTTGAAATTTAAAATCTATCGTGCTAAGTTTGACACATCAAAGACTGCTAATATTAAGTTTGTTAACGATGACGTAGAGACTGCTGATTTGGAAACAGACCCTATCAGAACATTTACTGGACTACAGAAAGTTAAAGTTCTACATAGAGATCATCATATGTATGATGACACTAAGAACAATGTTGTAATTAGTGGTATTAGTTCTGGAGTCACTTCTACTTTAAGTGGTGCAATTACAAATACTGCAACAACACTAACTCTTGCATCTACACTAACTGATGTAGGTACAAGTACTGCCGTTACACTTAAATTATTTTCTGTAGACGAAGAAGGTGATCCTGTATCGGAAGTTGTTACAGGAACAACTAATTCCAGTGATGCAAAAATTATTGAAAGTATCACTCGTGGAGTTGAAGGAACTGCAATCGCTTTTGCTACTGGTGTTAATGTTGAAAGGTATAGTATTGGTGGAATTCCTCTCACTGAGATAAACAAAACTCATACTGATATCAATGATTCTCAAATGGATAGTTACACTCTTGCAACAACAACTGCTGCAACTTCGTCTGGTAACTTTGGTGGAAGTGCTGGTATTGTTTCTGAGAATGCTCAGATGGATCAAATGCAGGCTCTATTCTCCACAATTGAAAGTCCAGACACTTCTTTAACTGCGAAGATGAGAGGTACAAGTGGTACTTCTCCAAGTGGTAATGAAACCTCATTTGTTAAACAAACTCTTGCAGATGCAGAAATTGTTCCTTTAAATGACAATCATGTGTTTGATGCTCCTAAACTTATTGCTTCTCCAATCAACGAATCGAATGAGATGGGTGGTGAAAAGTCTTTAGAAGTTACATTCACAATGCAATCTAAGAAGGACAACTTGTCTCCAATAATCGACTTAGATAAGAGATCAGTAGTAACAGTTGCAAACAGATTGGATAATATAGATTCTTCTTCTGCTGTTTACCCAACTTCTGAATATACTCCACCAACTGATCCAGATGGTGATAGTAATGAGAGTGTATATATTACTCGTAAGGCACAATTAAAGAACCCAGCAAATTCAATCAAGTGTTACTTGGATGCTGCGAAGTTCCAAACTTCTGAAATTCAAGTAATGTATAAGATACTTCGTTCAGACGATGCATCAGACTTTGATGAAATTGGTTGGCAGTATTTCAATACAGACGGTTCACCAGATACAACTGTAAACAACTCAGTTAATGTAGATGACTTCATAGAAAGAGAATACACGGCTGATGATATTGGAGAGTTTATCTCTTTTGCAATCAAGATTAGAATGCAAGGAACAAACTCTTCTGAAGTACCTCGTTGTAAAGATTTAAGGGCAATTGCACTGGCGACATAACATGACAGAATTTATCAAAGTAGAAGAACATCCCAAACTAGTACGAGACTCATACTCTCGTGCTATTATTAATACAGATGTACATGCATACGAAGCTGCTATCAAAAGATCTAGAAACGCTAAAAGACAAAAAGATGACATGAGGGACGCAGTAAGAGACATAAATAACTTAAAGAGTGAGATGCATGAAATTAAGTCTTTGCTTTTAAAACTAGTGGATAGAGAATAATGGCAGATCGTAATACACCAGAATCATTTACCCTTGAAGAATGGAGAGTAGAATTCAATGAACTCGCCACAGACGTTGGTGACATTGCAAGTCTTCCTTCAACAGTAAATGGACAGAACGTAACTGATGTTATAGAAGCAGTTGTAGAACTTGAAAGTGCTTTGAGTACTGTCATGTTTCCTACTGTAATTGACTTTGATGATTCTACTGGAACTGCTAGTGAAAGAATTAAGATGGGTACGGATGACGATCTCCAACTGTACCATGACGGAAACAAATCAATAATCAATCACACTGGAACTGGTGGGTTAGAATTAACATCTAATGCAAGCACCTTGACATTCCCAGCAGTTGGTGGTACAATATCAACTGAAGGTTTTGGTATCGCTCTTGCAATTGCCCTTGGTTAAGACTTATAAATAATAGAGATTAAAGGAAAAGAATAAATGGCCAATAACTTTAAAAATGCATTTGCAACAAGTGTCTCCACAAACAGTGGTTCACCTACAGATGTATACACAGCAAATAATGGTAGTGCATGTAACTCAATTCTAATCGAATTAGATGTTTCTAATACTGGAACATCGGCGGTACAGATTTCAATTTTAGTTAGAGACAGTAGTGCAAATGCATCTTATCATATCGTTAAAAATGCTCCACTTCCTGTAGGTTCTTCATTGAAGGTCGTATCAGGACAGAAGGTTGTATTAAATGGGGATGATAAAGTGCAAATATATGCGACTGCTAACACAGTAGACGTAGTTGCATCAATCCTTGAAGACGTATCGTAAGGGAGTAGAGAATGTCCAACTATATCGGTACTCCATTCATTAATCAGATATCTCCTGCTTTTCAACAGGAAGATTTTACTGATTCAAATTTTGGAAACATAACGGTAGGTTCTATTACTCATGCAAACTCAGTTGCTTTAAGTCAAGCAGTTCCAGGCGCAAACGGTGAAAACCTATTAGTTGTAATTAACAACGTAATTCAACAAGCAACTTCTGCATACACTATCGAACAAGATTCAAATAGTGAACCAAAGATTTTAAAACTTGCAGAAGCTCCTGCATCCAGTTCAAGTATTTACATTGTACACAGAGGTATTGGTTCATTTCAAATGAAACCACCTACAGGTTCAGTTGGCCAAGATGAACTTGCAGCAAACTTAAAATCCTTTACTAATGATGTATTCACTGGCGATGGTTCTGCTGTCGCTTTTACTCTGTCAGAGACACCTCCAAATGCAAACTCAGTTTTAGTATTTGTAGATGGTATCCTACAGAAGTCAAGTACAAACTATTCAATAAGTGGTACAACACTCACATTTACTTCTGCACCAGATGCTAGTGCAGAGATTGAGGCAAAACATTTTGGTATTCGTGGAGTAGTTCGTAGAAGTACAGACTATCAATATGATGCATTTACTGGTGACGGTTCGGCTACTGCGTTTACGTTGTCTACAAGTGGTGCAACAACTAATAGTGCATTCATCTTCTATAACGGTGTTGCTTTGAAACCTATAACAGATTATTCTATTAGTGGAACAACTTTAACACTTACATTTGCTCCAGTTAACGCATCTGAAATCATGGCGAGGTATCAAATCTAATGGCAAGTAATTCAAAAGCAGTCGCAGAAAATATCGGTGGTACTGGTGAAGCAGCTGTTCAACAAAACGAAAAACAAATTGATAATGATTATACAATTCCAGCAGAATTTAATGCAGTTATGGCGGGGCCCGTTACATTAGCTACTAATGCAGATATCACAATTTCAACTGGTTCTACATTAACAATAGTATAGGAATAATAATATGGCAATTACACTAGACAATTCAGCAAGTGCAATGAGAACTGCATTGGGATATGGCACAGCAGCTACTAAAGATGTGGGAACATCTGCTGGACAGGTTTTACAATTAGATGGTTCTGGCGACCTTCCCGCTCTTAATGCAGAAAATATTACAACAGCGCCGAGCGGATTTAGAACTGATAATAGTCCTTACTTTTCTGGATATGTCAGCCAA
>ERZ1048068.2935-NODE-2935-length-11539-cov-5.493643_pt1 | contig 11539 bp, 11 predicted proteins | sample MGYA00383098_ERZ1048068 | MGnify/ENA primary metagenome ERZ1048068 (study PRJEB29581, sample SAMEA5548368) | metagenome | biome: marine; feature: coastal; material: water | depth 1 m | study: Short-term variability in the microbial, nano- and picoplankton... | reverse complement strand
TGAATGCCTGGGGTGCCGATGTACAGGGTGCAGGTTCAAACCGTTTGGTGATTAACGGTGTTGATAAAATTGAAGGCGGACACTTTAGTGTAATGCCTGATCGGATCGAAACCGGAACCTATCTGGCCGCTGCGGTAGCAACTCGAGGCCGGGTCAAGGTGACCCAGACAGATCCCAGTTCACTGGAGGCAGTGCTTATAAAGCTCCAGGAAACCGGTGCCGTTATATCTCAGGGTGAAGACTGGATTGAGCTTGATATGAAGGGTAAAAGGCCCAAGGCGGTAAGTCTCAGAACTGCCCCTTACCCAGCTTTTCCCACCGATATGCAGGCTCAGCTGACAGCGATAAATGCGATTGCTGAAGGCACCGGTGTGGTGGTTGAGACCATTTTTGAAAACCGACTGATGCAGGTTCAAGAGCTGAATCGCATGGGTGCGGTGATTAGCGTTGAGGCGAATACTGCCGTGGTAACCGGCGTCGAGCGTTTAAAAGCCGCACCGGTTATGGCTTCGGATTTGCGCGCTTCAGCCGCTCTGGTTATTGCAGCCTTGGTTGCCGATGGCGAAACCGTCGTGGATCGCATTTATCACATTGACCGCGGCTATGAATGTATTGAAGAAAAAATGCATCTACTGGGTGCCAGAATAAAGCGCGTACCGGGATAGATTGAGACTTATTATCCGGCTGGAATGAAAGCTGAGTGACAAGAGACTGCAGACACAACAATGACACAGATAACCATAGCCCTCACCAAGGGTCGAATTTTAAAAGAGACACTACCGCTATTGGAGCGCGCGGGAATTACGCCTGCAGAGGATGTTTTTTCCAGCCGAAAACTGGTATTTCCCACCAACCGTGACAATGTGCGGCTAATTATTTTGCGCGGCTCGGATGTTGCCACCTATGTTCAGTTTGGTGCTGCGGACATAGGGGTTGCCGGAAAGGATATGCTCCTCGAGCACCAGGGCGATGGTTACTACGAGCCGCTGGATCTGGGTATTGCGCGCTGCAAGCTGATGACGGCCGTGCCGGTAGGTACCACTCAGCAGCACAGCAGACTGCGTGTGGCGACTAAATATATTAATGTGGCGCGCCAGTACTACGCTGAGCAGGGCAGGCAGGCCGATCTGATTAAACTCTACGGTGCTATGGAGCTTGCCCCAATACTCGATCTTGCCCAGGAGATTGTCGATATCGTCGATACTGGCAACACCCTCAAGGCCAATGGTCTAGAAGCCCGCGAGGAGATTGCCGACATCAGCTCACGACTGATCGTCAACAAAGCCGCAATGAAAACCAAATTTGCCGATGTCCAGGCAATTGTCGACGCACTCAAAGAGGCGGTGGAGAGCAAATAATGACCATTGCCATCAACAAATTGCGTGCCGGCGACGAGGGTTTTGATCAAACTCTTGAAAAGCTGATCGCCTGGGATATGGTCTCCGATACTGCGGTTGAAGAAACCGTCAGCGGTATCTTGCGCCAGGTAAAAGCGCAGGGGGATAGGGCGCTGGTCGCGTTGACCAACCGTTTTGATCGCCGAGAGGTTGAGTGCATTGACGAACTGTCGATATCCTCCGGGCAGCTTCAGGACGCGCTGGCATCCATCGACAGCGAATCCCGACAGGCGCTGGAGACAGCTGCTGCGAGAATTCGCGATTATCATCAGCACCAGGCACAGGACTCCTGGCAGTATCAGGAAGCCGATGGCACTGTATTGGGTCAGCAGATTACCCCTCTGGACAGGGTCGGTATCTATGTGCCCGGCGGCAAGGCCAGCTATCCCTCCTCAGTATTAATGAACTGTATTCCAGCCCGGGTCGCCGGTGTCAGCGAGGTCATTATGATGGTGCCCGCGCCAGATGCGCAGTTGAGTCCCATGGTTCTGGCTGCCGCTGCCATTGCCGGTGTCGATCGAGTATTTACCATTGGGGGTGCTCAGGCGATTGCTGCTCTGGCCTATGGTACAGAGACAGTCCCAAGAGTTGATAAGATCGTCGGGCCTGGCAATATCTATGTGGCCACGGCCAAGCGTATGGTCTTTGGTTCGGTCGGACTGGATATGGTTGCCGGCCCCAGCGAAATACTGGTGGTCTGTGATGGTCAAACTGCCCCTGACTGGATAGCCATGGACCTGTTTTCACAGGCTGAACACGATGAAGATGCCCAGTCTATTTTCATTAGCTGGGACGCAGATTATATACAGGCAGTACACAGTAGTATGGACAAGCTGTTGCCGGAGATGGAGCGCGAAGAAATTATTCGCCAATCCCTGGAGCGCCGCGGTGCTCTGATTGAGGTCGCCGACGAGCAGCAGGCCATCGATTTAATCAATCGTATCGCCCCTGAGCATCTTGAATTATCCGTGGAAGATCCTCAGGCCTGGCTGCCAAAAATCCGTCATGCCGGGGCTATTTTTATGGGTCGCCACACCGCAGAGGCGCTGGGCGATTACTGCGCGGGGCCAAACCATGTGTTGCCGACATCGGCGACAGCGCGTTTTTCATCGCCGCTGGGGGTCTATGATTTCCAGAAGCGCAGCTCACTGATTTACTGTTCAGAGCAGGGCGCCTCTGATCTCGGCAAAGTAGCCTCTGTGCTGGGTCGTGGCGAATCGCTGACAGCTCATGCGCGGTCAGCGGAATATCGAATTAAAAGCGAAAAATAAGAGTTGGTTATGAGCAAGTACTGGAGTAATTTTGTTGCCAGCCTCGATCCCTATACTCCCGGGGAGCAGCCGGCTGTTAATAACCTGACCAAGTTAAATACTAATGAAAATCCCTATGGGCCATCGCCAAAAGTACTTCAGGCAATGGAAGCTGCGGTGAATGGCGATTTGCGGCTCTACCCGCCACCAAATGCGGATCAGCTTAAACAAACTATCGCCGACTATTACCAGCTGAATAAAGATCAGGTTTTTGTTGGCAACGGCTCTGATGAAGTGCTCGCTCATGTATTTAACGCCCTTTTTCGTCAGACCCAGGGCATACTCTTTCCCGATATCAGCTACAGCTTTTATCCAGTCTACTGCGGCCTCTATGCCATCCAGTACACCAAGGTACCACTGGCAGAGGACTTCTCGCTGGATCTGGATAATTACTGCCGTCCCAATGGCGGGATTATTTTCCCCAATCCCAATGCGCCCACAGGCCGATTGCTGGCACTGAGTGCCATTGAAAAGCTCCTGCAGTCAAATACTGACTCGGTGGTGGTGGTTGATGAGGCCTATATTGATTTTGCCGATAGCGGTGCCAGCGCAGTGGCACTGGTCAATCAGTACGCCAATCTTTTAGTGGTTCAAACGATGTCTAAATCTCGCTCATTGGCGGGCTTGCGAATTGGTTATGCGATGGGTTCTGCTGAACTGATCGAAGGTCTTGAGCGCGTTAAAAATAGCTTTAATTCCTATCCCCTTGGTCACGTGCAGATCGCCGCAGGAATTGCCGCCTTTGAGGATATTGAGTATTTTGAAGCGACGCGTCAAATGGTGATCAATAGTCGTGTGCAGTTAACCCGACAGCTTGAATCCCTGGGCTTTGAAATTCTGCCGTCAGCGGCCAATTTTGTGTTTGTCCGTCATCCCAACTTCGATGCCGAAGCCCTGGCCCAGTCGCTGCGTGAGCAGAATATTATTGTCCGCCACTTCAACAAGCCGCGTATCAGTGAATTTTTACGAATTACCGTAGGTAACGAAGATCAGAATCAACTTTTATTAAAGTGTCTAAGCGCCATTATTGATTGACACTGGGGCGTTATTTTTCCGAGTTGGTCGGTCGAATACCGGCGACTGCGGTCACCGCAAAGGTTTCACCCTGTCGCCAAATCTCCAGCGCAATCGGTGTTCCGGGGGCCACGTCGGCGATCTGGTTAACGCTGGTTTGGCGGTCGCTAACCGGCTCTCCATTAATAGTAATTACTATATCTCCCGGCTGGATTCCCGCCAGATGTGCCGGACTGTTGTTGTAGATGCCGCGCACAAGTAGACCGTAGGTAATACTTAGATTAAGCCGTTTGGCAATCTGTGGCGTCAGCGGGAAAGCCTCCATACCAACCCAGCCACGCACCACATAACCGTAACTGATAATATCTTTAAGCACTTTTGCCGCGGTATTTGCCGGAATGGCAAAGCTGATTCCCGCCGAGCCGGACTGGTTGAGTATGGCGGTATTGATACCCAGCAGATTGCCGTAGCTGTCCACCAGGGCGCCGCCAGAATTACCCGGATTGATATCCGCATCGGTCTGAATAAAGTTTTCAAAGGTATTGAGTCCCAGGCCATTGCGCCCCTTGGCGCTGATAATGCCCTGCGTTACGGTCTGCCCAACGCCGTAGGGGTTGCCGATCGCCAGCACAACATCGCCTATTTTGGCCTGTGACGGTTCGCCAATTGAGATGGGTTGCAGACTATTGCTGGCGATTTTAAGCACCGCCAGATCAGTCTCCGGGTCCTTGCCGACCACCGTGGCCGCGGCCTCGGTACCATCGTAGAGCAGGACCAGAATCTGGTCTGCGCCGTCGATTACATGGTTGTTGGTCAGAATAAAGCCGTCACTCTGCATAATCACGCCAGAGCCCAGCGAGGATTGAACGCGCTGCTGAGGTTTGTCAAATAGACGTCTGAAGTAGGGGTCATCCAACAGTGGGTGGTTTGCCGACTTTGTGACTTTTCGGGTGTAGATATTGACGACCGAGGGGGCCGCGCGGGTAACTGCATGGGAGTAGGACGCCGGCCCCGACCACTGGCTCGCCGTGCCGTTTTGTTGCAGATCCATCATCGCCTGTTCCGCTGAATCCGGTTGTTGGCGAAACTCCGGAAACACCAGCAACAGCAGAGCCGCCACAAATAACCCGACCACGACCGGCTTGCCGATGTAGCCTAGAAAAAATTTTAATGTGCGATTATCTGTCACGCTTAAAACCCTGAGTCATTGTGCCTTGTGATGTCTTTCAAGCAACGCTCCTGATTATGGCACAAAAAATCAATGCTTTAGCGCAATAAGTTGGAAAGTCTTGGGTCCGGTGTTTTAGCTTTGCGGTAAACCAGAATGATATGACCAATGGATTGAACCAATTGCGCATTGTTATCTTTGCAGATAGCCTCGGTTAGCGCTTTCTTCGCCTCGCGGTCATCAGCAACCAGTTTAATCTTGATTAGCTCGTGATCATTCAGTGCTCGGGCAATTTCGGCACTGACATTTTCGCTGAGACCATTGCCTGCAACGGTCACCACAGGTTTAAGATTATGGCCTAATCGGCGTAAATGTTTTTTATCCTCGTTGGAACTTGTCATAATGCGGGGCTCATTTTAAAGGCCGGTCATAAAGGGGTCGCTATTCTAGCGAAAACAACAGCATGGCGAAATCTAAAAATCGTAGTTGGATAAAACAACATGTAAAAGATCCCTATGTGCAACAGTCACAGAGGGATGGTTACAGGTCCCGCGCGAGCTATAAATTGCTTGAAATTATCGGCAAGGACAACATGATCCGTCCGGGAATGACCGTCGTAGACCTAGGTGCAGCCCCAGGCGGTTGGTCCCAGGTGGCCGCTGAGCTAGTCGGCCACAAGGGCAGGGTGCATGCAGTTGATCTGCTGCCGATGGATGGTATTGCCGGGGTCGACTTTATTCTAGGGGATTTTACCGAGGATGATATTTTGCAGCAGCTGTTAAAGCTGATCGATAATCGTCCCGTAGACCTTGTAATTTCAGATATGGCCCCCAACTTAACAGGAAGTAAAGCCGTTGATCAGCCTGCGAGTATCTATCTGGTGGAGCTGGCGCTCGATTTGGCCTGTCAGGTCATGAAACCCGAAGGGGTTTTTGTTGCCAAAATATTCCAGGGAGAGGGCTTCGATGAATTTGTACGACATGTTAGAACATTGTTTAATACTGTCAGTATGCGTAAACCCGACGCTTCAAGAGCCAAGTCTCGCGAAGTCTACATGGTTGCCAAGGGCCTGAAGGCCTGACAAAGAGGATACAAACTTGAACGATATGGCGAAAAACTTAATTGTATGGCTGATTTTGGCTGCAATTCTTCTATCTGTTTTTAACAGCTTTACTCCCCAGCCTGTTGACAACGAAGTGGTCTACTCCGACTTTGTGGTTGAAGTTCAGAACGAGCGAGTATCCAGCGTCTCAATCGACGGTCTGATTATTGAAGGTGTCCGACGCGACGGCACAAAATTTAAGACTGTGCGGCCCAATGTTCAGGACCCCGGTCTAATGGATGACCTGCTCAACCACAATGTCAAAGTGGTCGGCAAAGAGCCTGAGACACCAAGTCTGCTCTCCCAGTTACTGTTGGCGGCATTTCCGATTCTCCTGATACTCGCCATCTTTGTGTTCTTTATGCGCCAGATGCAGGGCGGCGGTGGCGGCAAAGGCGGCCCCATGAGCTTTGGCAAGAGCAAGGCAAAACTGCTTACCGGTGACCAGATCAACACCACCTTTGCCGATGTCGCCGGTGTCGACGAAGCCAAAGAAGATGTCGGTGAGCTGGTTGAATTCCTTAGCGACCCGAGCAAGTTCCAGCGCCTTGGTGGTCGTATCCCCAAGGGCGTGCTAATGGTTGGACCTCCGGGTACCGGTAAAACCCTACTGGCAAAAGCGATTGCCGGTGAAGCCAAGGTGCCATTTTTCTCAATATCCGGCTCTGACTTTGTCGAGATGTTTGTCGGTGTCGGTGCCTCGCGCGTGCGCGATATGTTCGAGCAGGCGAAGAAGCAGGCGCCGTGCATTATCTTTATTGACGAGATCGATGCGGTTGGTCGTCACCGTGGCGGTGGCTGGGGTGGCGGCAACGATGAGCGCGAACAGACCCTCAACCAGCTGCTGGTTGAAATGGATGGCTTTGAAGGCAATGAAGGGGTGATTGTTATCGCCGCGACCAACCGTCCGGATGTACTCGACAAAGCGCTGTTAAGACCGGGTCGATTTGATCGCCAGGTCTATGTTGGCCTGCCGGACATTCGCGGTCGCGAGCAAATTCTCAAAGTTCATGGGCGCAAAGTGCCCCTCGATGAGTCGGTTGAACTCAGCGTTCTCGCCCGCGGTACGCCGGGTTTCTCCGGTGCCGATCTGGCCAACCTAGTCAATGAGGCCTCCCTGTTTGCCGCCCGCGCCAACCGCCGAGTGGTCACCATGGAAGAGTTTGAAAAGGCCCGCGACAAAATTATGATGGGTGCCGAGCGCCGCTCGATGGTGATGTCCGACAAGGAAAAAGCCAACACCGCCTATCACGAGGCCGGCCACGCCATTATTGGTCGCCTGGTGCCAGAACACGATCCGGTGCATAAAGTCACCATTATTCCTCGCGGTCGCGCCCTGGGTGTCACCCAGTACCTGCCCGAAGAAGACCGCTATAGCATGAGTCGTCGCCAGCTGTTCAGCCAACTCTGCAGTCTGTTTGGTGGGCGTATTGCCGAAGAGCTTATTGGCGGTATTGATGGTGTTACCACCGGCGCATCCAACGATATTGAGCGAGCCACGCAGATGGCGCGCAATATGGTCACCAAGTGGGGACTCAATGAAAAGATGGGTCCGGTTCTTTACGGTGAAGATGAATCTCAGGCGCCCGGGGGTGGTAACACCCACTACTCTGAAGATACCTCCAGAGAAATTGACCAGGAAGTGCGTCAGATTCTCAATGACGCCTATGCCAAGGCGAAGAAATTACTCGAGGATAACCGCGATATTCTCGAAGCTATGAAAGATGCCCTGATGGAATATGAAACCATCGATGCAGATCAGGTCGATGACCTGATGAACCGGCGCAAAGTGCGTCCGCCTCATCAGTGGGATGACAACGATTCAGGCTCTGGTACAGACTCCGGTAGTGGCAAAAGTTCAGCTGCCGATGGTCCAATTGGCGGGCCAGTCGAAGATCTCTAAATTCTTCTGAGCAGGATTAGCCCCACTGTCAGCCTGACAGCGGGGCTTTTTAGTTTTTATGAAAGCAATGACCCTAAACTGTGGCAGCAAAATCCTCGATCTATCGCGCCCCGCGGTAATGGGGATAGTCAATATCACCCCGGACTCCTTTTCCGATGGCGGCGAGCTTTTCGCCGGTAATGCGCTCAATCTGGATAAAACCTACAACACTGTTGAGCAAATGCTAGCCGATGGCGCCGATATTATTGATATAGGCGGCGAGTCCACACGTCCAGGTGCTGCCGCGGTCTCTCAGCAACAGGAGCTGGATCGTGTAATGCCCGTAGTGCAGGGAATTAACGCCAGGTTTGATGCGCTAATTTCTGTGGATACCAGTACTGCACAAGTCATCAGGGAGTCTGCTGACGCCGGGGTGCATATGATCAATGATGTGCGCGCGCTGCAGCGTGAAGGCGCCCTTGAGGCCGCAGCGGAGAGTGGCTTACCCGTCTGTTTGATGCATATGCAAAACTCTCCAGACAATATGCAAAACAATCCAAGCTACGGGGATGTTGTAGCAGAGGTTATCGACTTTTTATTGCAGCGAAAACAGGCCTGTCTCAATGCAGGTATCGCCAGTGAGCAGATCCTCTTCGATCCAGGATTTGGATTTGGCAAAAGTCTCGAGCACAATCTGTCACTTTTTAAGGCGCTTGAACAATTTTCTGATACTGGCCACCCGCTGTTAGTAGGCGTCTCACGCAAGACAATGATTGGCCAGCTACTTGATTCAGGTATTGATCAAAGACTAATTGGAAGTGTTACCATGGCGCTTCTAGCTGCTCAAACAGTCGCACAGACAGAAGCGCAAAATATCAATTCCCAGGGACTAATACTGCGAGTGCACGATGTGTTGGAAACTGTGCAGGCGCTGACCATCTGGCAAAGCATTAACAAGTAAAATGGTGAGATAGAGAAAATATGACAAGAAAGTACTTTGGAACCGATGGTATTCGTGGACGAGTCGGCGATGCACCTATTACCGCAGAATTTTTTCTCAAGCTTGGTTGGGCTGCGGGGACGGTATTAACCCGCAATGCCAAGGGTAAAAAACGTGTCCTAATTGGCAAAGACACAAGGGTGTCAGGCTACATGTTTGAATCCGCCCTTGAGGCTGGGCTGATCGCCGCGGGTGTCGATGTGGATATGCTTGGCCCCATGCCGACACCGGCGATTGCCTATCTCACTCGTACCTTTCGCGCCGCCGCCGGTATTGTAATCAGTGCCTCGCACAATCCCGTCGAAGACAATGGCATCAAATTCTTCGCCGCCGATGGTTACAAACTGCCCGATGATATTGAACTGGAAATCGAGGCGCTGCTTGACCAAACCCTGATAACCAACCAGTCCGATCAATTGGGTAAGGCGCGGCGGGTGACAGATGCCGCTGGTCGCTACATTGAATTTTGTAAGGGAACCCTGCCCTCAGGATTTACTCTCACGGGTTTAAAGGTGGTTCTCGACTGTGCTCACGGCGCGACCTATGACGTGGCACCCAAAGTCTTTAAGGAGTTAGGCGCTGAGACTATCACCATGGGTAACAGACCCAATGGCTTTAATATTAATGATCAATGTGGCTCCACCCATACGGCCGGCTTAGCCACCGCAGTGCTCGATGAGCAAGCAGATCTCGGCATTGCCTTTGATGGTGATGGTGATCGTGTACTTTTTGTCGATGGTCAGGGCGAGCTGGTTGATGGAGATGAACTGATCTTTATCATTGCCCAGCATCGCCAGCAGTCACAGGGTGGCTGCAATGGCGTCGCTGGGACCCAAATGAGTAACCTCGGTCTGGAGCTGGCACTGGCCGATATGAAGATTCCTTTCGTACGCACTAAGGTTGGTGACCGCTATGTGGTAGAAGCCATGAAAGAAAATGGATGGGACCTGGGTGGTGAAGGTTCCGGCCATGTTCTGTGCAGTGACCTTAACAGTACAGGTGATGGCATTGTTTCAGCCTTGCAGGTGCTTAGGGCGCTTTCAGACAGTGGCAATTCACTGCATGAACTCAAGTCAGGTATGAGTAAGTTTCCGCAGATAATGATCAATGTGCGGCTGCCTAAAAAAGTTGATATCAGCGGTGATGGACAAATTAACCAGGCGGTTGCCGATGCTGAGAAAAGACTTGCGGGTCGCGGTCGGGTTTTGTTGCGCCCATCTGGAACTGAGCCACTTATTCGTGTGATGGTCGAGGGTGAAGACGAAGTGCTGGTCAATAGTCTGGCAGTAGATATTGCTGAAATCGTAAAACAGCGTATCGCCTGACCGAAAAGCTAATTTGCTTATTGTAACTTAGCCGCTAGTCGGGTAGGATTTGCGCCCTTTTGCGAGGCAGCTCTGAGAGGAGTAAAACGGATGTTAAAATCGCTAATCGTAGGCAATTGGAAAATGCATGGCACAGCTGAAAAGGCGGTTAATTTAGCCAGCCAGCTAGCCGAGGAATGGAAGGAAGGTAACAGCGGAGCGGAAATAGCTATTTTTCCACCCTTTGTGCACATTCCAGGCGTTGCGCAAGCAGTTTCAAATAGTGCCATAAGCCTGGGTGCACAGAATGTCTCTGAGTTTCCGGCTGGTGCCTACACAGGAGAGATATCAGCGGAAATGCTGGTCGATCAGGGATGCAAGTATGTTCTGGTAGGACACTCAGAACGGCGAGCGGTACAAAAAGAAAGCAACGAGACCGTTGCGGAAAAGTTTATAGCAGCACAGAGTGCCGGATTAATTCCCATCCTCTGTGTCGGCGAATCGCTTCAGCAGCGTCACAACAACCAGACTGTTGAAGTGGTATCAGCGCAGATAGCCGCTGTGCTTGATCGCGCTGGGTTGCAAGATGTATGTCGGGCAGTCATTGCCTATGAGCCGGTCTGGGCTGTGGGTACAGGTGAAACAGCAACCCCTGAACAGGCGCAGCAAGTTCACCGCGCAATACGCGCACAGCTTGGTGAAGCAGGTGAATCGACACTTTTACTCTATGGTGGCAGTGTCAAGGCAGAAAATGCCAGAGAATTATTTGCTCAACCGGACATCAATGGTGGACTGGTTGGAGGGGCCTCATTGCAGGCAGATGAATTTTTGAAAATTGCAAAACAAATAGAAGCTAAGTAATGGAAAATTTTATTTTAATATTTCACTTTCTGATTGCCGTTATTTTAATCGGATTGGTTTTAATTCAGCAGGGCAAGGGCGCAGAGGCAGGAGCTTCATTTGGCTCTGGTGCGTCACAAACAGTATTTGGCAGTGCCGGCAGCTGGAACTTCTTCAGCAAAGCTACCGCTGTCCTCTCGACCATCTTTTTTGTTACCAGCATCAGTCTGGCAGTAGTCGCTAAAAACAAAACTGTTGTCGACAGTGATCTGTTGCCAGAGCTCGAAGCGATTCCATTCGATGCGCTGGAAGAGACCGATGTACCTGGCGTGGATGAAATTCCTGAAGCGGCATCTGAAGTTCCTCAGTAGACAGCACGTTGATATCGGATAAACCGGTCGTTTTGCTGATGGCTCCCAGTCATGCAGCTTTAGAAAGTAATTAGGTTAAGAGAGTTAAAATGTTATATGCCCAAGTGGTGGAATTGGTAGACACGCTATCTTGAGGGGGTAGTGGCGAAAG
>ERZ1048068.2928-NODE-2928-length-11560-cov-3.888657_pt1 | contig 11560 bp, 5 predicted proteins | sample MGYA00383098_ERZ1048068 | MGnify/ENA primary metagenome ERZ1048068 (study PRJEB29581, sample SAMEA5548368) | metagenome | biome: marine; feature: coastal; material: water | depth 1 m | study: Short-term variability in the microbial, nano- and picoplankton... | reverse complement strand
GCCGATGAGCTGAACGTGTTTTTCCGTTATTTCGATTACGCCACGTTCCGCCAAAAGCTGGATGCGGTGCAGTTTCTCAATATTCTGCAAACGTGGGAAAATGCACCCGCCATGGCCGGACTGCTGATGCACGGCGGCACCTACCAATACGGCTCCCGTCCCGTCGGTCACGGCCGTGGCGTGCGGCAGGACTTCACCTATCGCGGTCGCACCCTGCACGAGCCATGGGAACTCTACCTCACTCAAGCCGATCGTCTCTGGTCCAAGACGGCCCGTACCATCGTCGGCATTCACGGCGACCAAACCAGCCGCCTGCTCAATCATAATTCCAATGCCACCCTTTCTCCCTACGAAGGTCGCATAGGAATGGTCTACGAGTTTGAAGCCATGGATTTCCGCGGACTTCGCACCAGCCTGGGCTACGCCTATGATTGCGTGATGATCCATCTCGGCACCGCCGCCGGTCTCAAGGCCACCGGCCAATGGCAGGACGACGCAACCGGCCACGATGTCGAAGAACGTATGGCCGTCGGGATGGCCGATCTCATCTTTAAAGCCAGGGAAGGCTACGAGGGCTGGGCCAATGGCAAGCCGAGCATCAGCACGCTCGAGGACCTTAAAAAAATCGGCTCCGACTACATCTTCGAATTGTGGCAAGGCATGTTCCCCGCTCCTACCGAGCTGGCCGAATCTTACCCTGCCCCCGGTGCCACCGTCCTCGAACACAATACCATATACCAAGACGCCAAAGTCTACGCCGCATGGCCAGATATCATCCGCGCCGGCAACGGCGATCTCCTCCTGACCTTTTGCAGTTCCGATGAGCACCTCGGTCCCGACGGCAAAGCGACCATCATGCGTTCTACCGACGACGGTCATACCTGGACAGGCCTAGAGGTTGCCTACGACTCCCCCGCCGACGACCGGGACATCGGACTGTCCATCCACCCCGACGGCACGCTCGCTCTCCATGTTTGGACCACATTTTGGTCAGAAGAGATGTATGCCAAGTATCGCGGCTCCTACCTCGACGAAACCCTCGCGGCCTGGACAGAACACGTAAACACCCCCGACTATTTAGCGGCCGAATCGGAACAAGGTCGATGGACCCTCACCTCACATGACCACGGCAAAACCTGGGGCGAACGCGTGCGCGGACCCGACGCCGTGCACGGCGGCATCGTGCTCGACGATGGCACTTGGCTCACCGCTGCCTACCGCGAAGAAAAAGGGAACATCTCTATCTTCGCGGCCCCTGCTTCCACCGGCCCTTGGGAGAGAACCAACGTCATTGAAATCACCCAAACCGAAACCCTGCGTTTCGGCGAACCGCACGTTGCCCAACTCCCTTCCGGCCGCCTCGTGGTTGCCATTCGGGCCACATCCATTCCCTACGATGACAGCGGTGATCATCTTCAATTCTGGGTCTCCACCTCCGACGATCGTGGCGCCACTTGGTCAGAACCGTTTTCATCAAAACGCTGGGGATTTCCTGTCCATCTCACCGTGCTCAGCGATGGCCGACTCCTCGCCACCTACGGCTACCGTCGTTTCCCTTACGGCCAACGAGCCAGCATCAGCAGCGACGGCGAAAACTGGGAGGAATTGCCGGAGATCATAATCCGCGCCGACGCTCCCAACCGTGACCTCGGATACCCTGCCTCCATCGAAATCGCCCCCGGCGAAATCCTCACCGTTTATTATCAGGAAACCGGCAACCCCGAAGACACCCACTCCCGCCCCGCGATCATGTCCACGCGTTGGAAACTGCAGACAGTTTCCAGCAAGTAACAAGTGTCAGAATACGACCGCCGGGGTCGGGTCGTTAAAAAGTGGAATGAAGTTCCGCCAGAATAAAATTTACTTTTCCCGACCTGACCCCTTCCCCGAACCTGTCTGCTGCCACTAGACCCACCCGTCCTCCGTCAATCTTCACGGATTATTTGATTCTGATCGGTCAAAATAGTGGACAACGTAGTCGAACATTCGCGCTTCCCCAATTTCAGTGCTCCCTCCTCTCCCTCTGGCCATGTCTACCCCATCTCTTCGCGCCTCCGCGTCTCCGCGTGAGCTCTTCATCCTGCTCACCATCATCATTTCGGCCACCACCGTCCATGCCGATGACATCAGCTTCTCCAAGCAGCAACTCACCGACATATTTTACTCGGAGGGCGTCGCCGTCGCCGATGTCGACAATGACGGCAAAACCGACGTCATTGCCGGACCCTTTTGGTATCGCGCCCCGCAATTCAAACAGAAGCGCGGGATCGCGGCCCCTCACGCCTACGATCCCCGGAGTTACTCGAACGCGTTCATCATGGGCTCCTACGATTTTAACTACGACGGGCTCACCGATGTGCTCCGAATCGGCTGGCCTGGACGCGCCGGCCACTGGCTCGAAAATCCCGGCAAAGTCAGGCAAGATTGGACGCCCCATCTCATTACGCCGGAAGTCGGCACTGAATCACCCCAACTACTCAATCTCGTCGGCGATGAACGGCCCGAGCTTATCCTCGCCACGGAGAAAAAACTCGGCTGGGTTGCCCCGACCAAGGGCGCTCACCCAACGAAACCTTGGACCTTCCACCCTATCACCGGTGAAGACCACTGGCAGCGCTACACGCACGGTGTCGGCGCGGGTGACGTGAACGGCGATGGACGCCAAGACATGCTCACCGCCACCGGTTGGTTCGAACAACCCGCCGACCTCACCGACGGTCCACTCTGGGATTTCCATCCCGCCGAATTCGGCACCAAGGGCGGCGCCCAAATGTATGCCTACGATGTCAATGGCGACGGTCTCAACGACGTCATTACCAGTATTCACGCCCACGGATACGGCCTCAGTTGGTTTGAACAAAAACAAAACGCTGACGGCACCACCACGTGGATCGACCATCCCATCATTTCCCGCGAACCCGACACCCTCGTCCGCGGCGTGCAATTCTCACAAGCCCACGCCGTTGAGTTCGTCGACATGAACGGTGATGGCCTGAAGGACATCATCTCCGGAAAACGCTACTGGGCCCACGGCCCGGGCAAAGACGCTGGCGCCGACGCCCCGCCCGTCATCTACTGGTTCGAACTCATCCGCCACGCCGATGGCACCGCCCATTTCGAGCCCCACCTCGTCGACGACTCATCTGGGGTCGGAACTCAGTTTGTCGTCGAAGACATCAACAACGACAACCGCCCCGACATCGTCGCCTCCAACAAAGGGGGCATCTTTATTTTTCTGCAGGAAAAATAGCGAAGTAACAAGTATCAGGTAACAAGTAACAAGAACCAGAGATTGACCGTTGGGGTCATGTAGTAGACAATTTCTACGTAGCGGAGCGCAGTAAACTTATCACGACGTGACCTCCTCCACGAGTGCTTACGCACTCGAGGTATCAATTTCCAAGTAACAAGTAAAAAGAATCTGAACCACCGAAAACGCCCGTCGGAGTCAGCGTCGTTAATAAGTTCTACGCAGAGGAGCGTAGTAAACTTATTCCGACCTGCCCCCTTCCCTTAAAACATCCGACCGCCAATTATCGTTCTCTCATGCATCGCTTCCTTACTTGCTTCACATTCTTAGTCTGCCTTGCCGCATTCATCAGGACCGCGTCGGCATTCGACCTCCGCGATGGCGACCGCGTCGTCTACCTCGGCGACACCCTGATCGAACGCGAACAATACCACGGCTGGCTCGATGTCATGTTCGCGTCGCGCAATCCCGACTTCGACGTCACTTTCCGCAATCTCGGTTGGGCCGGTGACACTCCGGACGGCAAATCCCGGCTCAGCCTCAGTCTCCTACAAGCCGGCAAAGAACCCGCCGACGAAGGTTGGCGCCAACTCGTGAACCAACTCGAAGAGGCCCAACCCACCGTCGTCGTCCTCGGCTACGGCATGGCGAGTGCCCTGGACCCCGAGTCAGATCTCGGGGAATTCAAAACTACTTACCATCATCTCCTCGCCAAAATTCGGGAGATTTCGCCGGACACTCGCTTTGTTTTCACCAGCCCCATTGCCCAAGATGACAATGTTCGCCGCTACAATCTCGCGATAGCCGAGATAGCGCACGCCCAAAAATCACCGTTTATCGATTTCCAATCGCTAGCGGCGGGTTCGACCTCCAACGGCATCCACCTCAACGCCACCGGCTACCGCGCCTTCGCCGAATCTTTCGAGCTGCAGCTCTTCGGCACAGAAGGCGCGTGGCGCACCAGCCCCCACACCGAAGCCCTCCGCCAAGCGATCATCCGTAAAAACGAAGCGTTCTTCCACCGCTCCCGTCCGGCCAACATGGCTTACATTTTCGGCTTCCGAAAACGCGAACAGGGCAACAACGCCAAGGAGGTTTTGGAATTTGATAAACTCGTCGCCGCCGAAGATGCCAACATTGCCAAACTCCGCCACCTGCAGCCCGTCGAGATCACCGTCTCCACTCAGCGTCTGACAAATCGCGTCCTTGAATACACCCCGCAAGCTCGACCGAACTTCGAAGTTGCCGAGGGATTCGAAGTGACGCTCTGGGCGGAGAACCCGCTTATCAACAAACCCATTCACATGAACTGGGATCCGCAGGGCCGGCTCTGGGTCGCGTCGTCCACCGTCTATCCGCAGATCGAGCCGGGCCAAGCTCCAGCCGACCGTATCTTGGTGCTCGCCGACACCACCGCAGATGGCACCGCCGACAGCGTCACCACCTTCGCCGATGGTCTGCTTATTCCGACCGGGGTCCTCCCCGGTGATGGCGGTGTTTATGTCGCCCAAAGCACCGAGCTGCTTCACTTCAAAGATACGGATGGCGACGGCGTTGCCGACCAGCGCGACATCGTGCTCAGCGGCTTCGGCACCGAAGACAGCCACCACAATCTGCATACGCCGCAATGGGGACCCGACGGTCGCCTTTATATGAATCAATCGGTCTACACCCGCACCCGCACGGAAACCCCGCACGGCGTGATCGACCTCAAGGCGGGCGGCATCTTCCGCTTCGATCCGCGTGACCAAAAAATGTCCATCCACTACCGCGGCCTGATCAACGGTTGGGGTCATGCTTGGGATGCTCACGGCAACTCCTTTATGACCGACGGTGCGGGATTCTCCGGTCCCAGTTGGGGAATCGTAGGCGCAACCTACACGACTCTGGCTCCCGCCCGTCGGACCGTACAAACGATTACCTCCGGGGCGTATCCCAAATACTGCGGACTCGAGGTATTGCGCAGCGAATTGTTTCCGGCGGATTGGCAAGGCGACCTGATCACCTGCGACTTCCGAGCCAACCGTATTGTCCGCTTCAAAGTGGCCGACGATGGCGCCGGTTTCATAGGTCGCGAACAAGAGGAAATCCTCCGGACCGTCGCGGACTCCTTTCGCCCCATCGACGTAAAGCTAGGTCCCGACGGCGCCCTCTACATCGCCGACTGGAGCAACCCGATCATCCAACACGGGGAAGTCGATTTCCGCGATACCCGCCGCGACAAGATCCATGGACGCATCTGGCGTGTCGCTCCCATTGACCATAAGCCCACTGCGCCGACTGACTTCACTCAACTCGCCAACTCCGACCTCCTCGATCTCCTCCTTTCGAGCAACGCCACCAACCAACTCCAAGCCCGCCGTGTGTTAACGGAACGTGGTGCCGAAAGCATGATTGATGATCTCAATAGCTGGTTCCAATCGAACGACTCGGAATCAGCTCGTTTGCAAGGTCTCTGGCTCGCTCAGTCTCTTAACGTCCCCATCTTCGATTCGACGTTCGAAATGTTCGAAGCAGATTCCCCTCCGATTCGGGCTGCAGCTATCCGGGCACTTTCACTGGCCGAGGCTGACGATTTCGCCACCGTCGCCAAGCTCGCTCGCGACCCTCATCCACGCGTGCGTCTCGAGGCCGTCCGCGCACTCGGTCGGTTCAAAACTGCCCGAAGCGCCGCAACCGCACTCGAGGTGCTAAATACCGAGATGGACCCCTATCTCGATTACGCGCTTTGGGTCACCATCAACGAACTCGCCGAGCCGTGGTCCGACGCCGTGCTTGACGGAACCTGGGGCACCGAAAGCCGCGACAATCAACTCGCTTTCGCCCTCACCGCCCTCCTTCCCAAGCAGACCGCTCCCATTCTCTCCGCTCTCGTCGCCCGCACGACCCTCGATGGCACAGGCCCCTGGACGGGACTCATCCAAAACGCCGGTGGCCCGAACGAACTCCAGGCGTTATACGATGGCGCCACTTCGAACCAATTCTCACCCGCAGATACCGCCGCCGCATTGGACGCCGTCCGTGAAGCCGCCCGCATCCGGGGAGTCGTGCCTCCCGATAGGACCGACGCGCTTCTCCCATTCTTGTCCGCCCAAAATAACTTGGTTAAAAACGCGGCGATTCGTCTGGCCGGAATCCGCAAAATGAAATCAGCGGTGCCCGAACTTATCACCCTAGCGATAACCTCCGATACTCCAGACTCCACGTTGCGCCATACTTTCGATGCGCTCCGCGATATCGGTGGTTCTGCCACGACGAAAGCCCTGCTGGGCATCGCGAAGGATTCCTCTGCGGCAGAATCAATCCGCAATCGGGCGGCAATCGTATTTGCCTCCCATGACACCAACACTCACGCCTCGCTCATCATAGATCAGTTGCAACAGGCCAGTTCCGAATCCGTGGCAACCGACTTCTGGCGCACGCTTCTGGGCATTCGTGGCGTAGGTGATATTTTGGCCGAAAAACTCCCCAACCAACCCATTCCCAAAGCAATCGCTCGCGCCGGTTTGCGACCCGCTCGTGAAGGCAATCAAAACGCGGCCCTGGTAACTGTTTTGATGAAACAGGCCGGCGTTTCTCTCTCGGCCGAAAAACTCACGGGAGCTCAGATGATAGCCCTCGCCGCCGAGGCCGAGGCAAACGGCGACGCCGCCCACGGAGAAATGATCTACCGGCAAACCGCCCTCGCCTGTATCGCTTGTCACGCCATCGGCGGAGCGGGCGGCAAAGTTGGTCCCGACCTCACCAGCATCGGTGCCAGTGCCCCGACCGACTACCTAATCGAAGCGCTGCTCTACCCCGGCGACAAAGTGAAGGAAGGCTACCACGCCACTCTCATTACGACCAAAGACGAGCAAGTCGTCAGCGGTGTAGTCATCATGGAAAACGATCAGGAACTGGTCGTGCGCAACACCGCCAATATCGAGGTGTCCGTCGCCAAATCGAACGTCGCCAGTCGCACGAATATTGGCTCGCTCATGCCTCCAGACTTGATCGATACTCTGGTGCCGCAAGAGCGCTTGGACCTGATCAAGTTCCTCAGCCTACTCGGTAAACCCGGCCGCTACGACGCCTCCCGCAGCAACGTTGCGCGCCAGTGGCAGGTTTACCTCACGTGGAGTCGCAACCGCCACCTCGGCGTCGAACGCGTCGCCGAAGGTGACCTCACTCTTCCCGATTGGCACACCACTTATTCGCTGGTCGATGGCACGTTGCCGCCGGTGGATTTCCAGGAAGCGTTCCCGCGGAGCAACAACGCCGACCATCTCTTCTTCGCTGTGCAATTCGATGCGCCTCAAGGTGGCGAAATCTCATTCACTCTAGAAACAGAATTGGACCGCGGATGGCTAAACGGAGCACTCGTGGAAATCGGAAAAACCTTCACGCTCAATGCGAAGACAGGCGCCAACACCCTAGTCTTACGCACAGATCCGAAGACCTTTCCTGAGAACCTACGCCTCTCGTCCAACGACGTGACGTTCCTGAGTAGGTGAGGCGCGCCTATCCCTGTTCATTCCGCGCACTGGAACTTCGATATATGAAATCACTTCATTTCATTCGGATTCTTCTGGTCGGGTTATTTTTATCAGCAACTCTGGCCGCGAGGCCGAACGTCTTGATGATTGCGATCGACGATCTGAACGATTGGACGGGATTCCTCGACGGACACCCCGACGTGCTCACGCCGCACATGGATGCGTTGGCCGCACAAGGTCGCAACTTCACCAACGCGCACTGTGCTGTCCCAGTCTGTTCTGCTTCGCGTGTCAGCGTGATGTCGGGCGTCGCGGCAACAACCCACGGCAGCTACGAGCTGGGGGCCAACTACGAAGATTTGCCGGCACTGAAGGGCGTCCCCACGATTCAACAGTATTTCAAAGATCAAGGCTACCTGACCCTCGCCGGAGGCAAGGTCTTGCATCACGGGTTTACCGGCAGATTGGCCGACGGGATTGATCGCACGTTGCTAGAACGAGGTCGCACGAGCCGCCCTGCCCAGCCTCTCAATCTTCCCACCGGCTGGAGCAAGGCGTGGGACTCCGGCGCATGGCCTCAGACCGAGGCCGAGATGTATGATCGACAATTGGCCGACCAAGCCGCCGCGGCACTGACAGAAGATTTCGATCAACCGTTTTTTATGTCGGTGGGTTTTTTCCGTCCGCATGTGCCGCTGCATGTCCCGTCGAAGTGGTACGACTTGTATCATCGCGAATCCCTGACCTTGCCCGACAACCCGCTCGCCGACCTCGAGGACATTCCCGAGAATTTTCTCAGCATCAACGACTACGCCGTCGCGCCTACCCACGCCGATGTCATCGAAACCAACATGGAGCGGGCGCTCACTCACGCCTACCTCGCCTCCATTAGTTTCGTCGATGATTGCGTGGGCATCGTGCTCGATGCGCTCACAAACAGTCCCCACGCCGACAACACCATCATCGTGCTGTGGAGCGACCATGGATTCCATCTTGGTGAGAAACAGCACTGGGCGAAACGCACGCTCTGGGAAGAATCCACCCGGGTGCCCCTGATCATTGCCGGACCCACCGTCACTCCCGATCAATCCTCTCCCGAAGCCGTCAGTCTGCTCGACATCTACCCAACGCTGATCGAGCTCACGGGAATTCCCGACAATCCGCACATGGAAGGTATCTCCCTCGCCCCCCAACTCGACAACCCGACCACAGCGCGGAAACACCCCGCCATCACCTCCTCGTATTTCGGCAACCATTCCATCCGCACGAAAGATTGGCGCTACATCGCCTACCGCGACGGCGCAGCCGAACTCTACGATCACCGGACCGATCCCGACGAGTTTCACAACCTCGCAAACGATCCCGCCCACCAGGCCGTGCGTAATCAACTCGCCCAATGGGTGCCCCCAAAGGGAGTTCCAGAGTTTAAAACCAAATCCGAACGTCCGCCCAATTGATCAACTACCTCTGACGAACGGAGTCAGGTCGTATTTTCTTAATCTTTTCGCGCCAGACGCGGCCTGCGTTTCCCCTTCATAGATTTATTACAATTTTATGCAATTCATGTCACCACTCCGGCTCCCCACATGCTCCGGAAAACGAAACGATACCTTTCTCCCTTCCTCCACCTCGCGTGGCCGGTTGTGGCTGGACTGATCGTTCTCGTCACACTCACCAGCACCTCCCTCGCAAACTTTACGCCAGTCACCGCCCAAGCCGGAGTCGATTTTCAACACGGGACACTCGCCTCCCCCATTCCCTCTTCACCGCTCTACTACGCCGGTGACCTGGCAGTCACGGACCTCAACAATGATGGATGGCTCGACTTATACGCTACTCGGCTATCCGGCGGAAACCTAATGTTCATCAACAACCGTGATGGAACATTCACGGACGAAGCTGGCGCTCGTGGTCTTACCGGCCCAGCGACCTTCAACGGAGCCTCCTTCGCTGATATCGACAACGACGGCGACACCGACTTGTTGCTCCCCGTCATCGATTCCCCCCGCTACTACGCCTACCTCAATCAAGGAGACGGAACCTTCGTCGAACAGGCAGAACTTCGGGCAATCGCCACGATAGATTTAGCCCAACCGCACGCCGGCATGAGCGTCACCGCTGGCGACTATGATCGCGACGGATACCTCGATCTTCATTTCAACGACCACTACCTCAATAAGCCCGGGATCAACCCTCTCACTCATTCGGTATTGCTCCAAAATCGCGGCAGCGCTCAACCCGGCTTCTTCACCGCGGCAGAAAACCAAAACTGGATGACGCATTCCGCCGCTTCCGCGATTGAAAGTTTGGCTCAACATATCGGCAATTTCCCTTTTGCCGCCAACGCCGAGGACTCCGCCCTACACGTCACTCTCGACCCGGGAGTCTACACTGCCCAAATGTCCGACCACTCTCTCACCGAATCCGGGATCGGTCTATTGGAAATTTACTGGATTAAGTAGCCACGTAATCCCGAGGTTTCTCGCTCGCAGTTTTGGGGAAACTAGGTCTCGTTCACGACCTAACTGCTTCGCTCGACTCCCGTTTAAGGAATCTCGAATCTACAACCCCGACACTCAAACCCCACTGAATCTATGAAAAAACTAATCGTTCTAGCCGCTGCTTTCGGGCTCTCTTACGGTCTCTACGCCGCTGAAGCCAAAGAAGTTAAACTCACCGGCACAGCCATGTGCGCTAAATGCGAGCTCGGCGAAACCGCCAAATGCACCAACGCACTCCAGGTCACCAACAAGAAGACCGGCAAGGTTCGCACCTACACGTTCACCGCCAATATGGAGCATGGAAAATATTTCTGCCAAGGCACCACTGAGGGTGTGAAAGTTACTGGCACCGTGGAGAAAAAGGACGGCAAACTCATGCTGACCCCTGCCACCGTGACGAAGAAGGGCTGAAGCCCGACTCATTCTCATCTGACTTTGAGGACCCCGAAACGGGGCCCTTTTTTTGGCTCTACGAACCGAACCTGATGCCCTCGCAAAAGCAGGATTTCTAGTCGCCTTGCACCAACCACAACTGGCCAGCCGTTTTCATATCGAGCAACTCGCCACCAAATGCGCGTGCGTTGACTTGCGTGAGATCAATCTGCCCGGAGTCCACGTGAACGAAGGGACAGCCTGTGACATCAGTCCGATACAGGTCCGGATATTTAGTCGCAACCTGCGGCCAGATCGACTCCGGCCACTCCGAAAGGCCGGCAAAGTAATGGTGCCCATTACGCTCCACCGAGGCGTTACCCAAAGCCGCCTGCACTGCCAAATCCTGCGGCAATGCAATCGGTCCGATATTCGACAAATCCTCCGCACTCATTTGCAAGGCAAGTTCCGGATTTTCACGCATGCGTTTGGTCAACAGGCAACGATTAGCGACACCTTGAATGACCCCTTTGCAGTTTTTGTGACTGACTCCGATGTAGCCCAACTTGAGGGCTTGCCGCAGATCACTTTCCGAGCCCCCCGATTCGTCGATCAAGAGCGGCGGTTGCTCGGGCCATTCCTGCAATGACTCCGCAATATCCTCCGCTAAGGCGTGATCCCGGTGGATGGGTTGTTCGACAAACATCAAGCGTGACCAAAAATCAGCGAGCCCCGGCCGCGCGCGAGCCTTAGTCCAAAAATCGCGAAAATCCTCCATATTCGCAAAGGACTCATTCCCGTCTATGCTGGCCGAAAATTCGGTACTGGTTTCCTCATCGATCAACCGTACCACGCGCTCCAGTCGATCCAGTGCCGCATCCGGGTCGCCCGCGACTTTGATCTTAAAATCGTGTGGTTGGTAGTGACGACCAACCGCCCGCAGCGAGACAGGAAGATCATCG
>ERZ1048068.2927-NODE-2927-length-11561-cov-4.716148_pt1 | contig 11561 bp, 5 predicted proteins | sample MGYA00383098_ERZ1048068 | MGnify/ENA primary metagenome ERZ1048068 (study PRJEB29581, sample SAMEA5548368) | metagenome | biome: marine; feature: coastal; material: water | depth 1 m | study: Short-term variability in the microbial, nano- and picoplankton... | reverse complement strand
CAAAACAATAATAATGGTAACTATGGTTCTATTGGTATGAGAAATTACCTTACAACAGGTAATAATTTATCTAGTCCTTGTGTAGTAACTAATTTAGTTTACTCAGGAGGTTCAGGTCAAAGTTTTACATTTAATTTTAGTTATGACGAATGTTGTCCATAAACAATAAATAATATGAGTTTAGTAAATAAATATATTGATTCTGTAAGTTTTCTAACTGCAACTGCGGTTTATGATGATGTAAACTTAACAACAAAATCTGCTGATGGTTATTATCAATCTGGTGGTCAGTACAGACAACAGGTTTCTGGATCTTTATTAAGTTCTAGTGTATGTTCTGATTGTTTTACTTTTGATTCTTTAGATTACGCATCAAGTAGTTCTAGTGATCTATGCTGTTTAACACAAACACCATCACAATATTATTATCCAACTGGATCTACTTTCGCAAATACTACAAATATTTATACGGATGTAAACTTAACAAACGTTGCTCCAGATGGATTTTATAGTGAGCCAGGTGGTAGTCAGTTTAGACAAATAAGTAGCAGTGTTTTAGGTTCTTTACAATCTTGCTCAAGTTGTTACACAACTAGAACTCTTGCTTTTAGTTCTGTTTCAGCAACAGATTTATGTTGTAACTTACCATCAAGTAGCACATATTATGTAGATTATGGTACTACGTTACTAACTACAAGTAGTATATATTCAGATACTTCAGGAACAATTGCAGCTGATGGTTTTTATAAAGACCCAACTGGAAATACATACAGAGAAATGTCATCTAGTGTGTTAGCAGCTCAAAATCTTTGTTCTCCTTGTGGCGGAACTAACTCTTGGAAAGCTCAAGACTGTAACTCTTCTGCTGTATTTTATTATTTAGATCAACAAGACGGTTACTTAAACAACAACTTAATTGTTTTACAATATGGATATAGTGTTGGGGATGTTGTTTGGGTTAGACAATCTCCATCAGGAGCTGTTGCTTGTGCTACAATAATAAGTATATCTTCAACTCCTCCAAACTCTAAAATAGACGAGGGAGGTAATAGTGGAAACGGACCTTATAGTAACTGTAGTTCTTGTTCAATACCTTAAAATAAAAATATGCCAAACTATACACTAACACACAGTCAAGACGTACAAGGATGGGCGTCATTCTATAGCTATTACCCTGATTTTATTATGGGTATGAATCAATACCTTTATACATTTAAAGGTGGTGATATGTATAGACATAACACAAATTCTATTAGAAATAACTACTATGGTGTTCAATATGATTCATCTATAACAAGTGTATTTAATGAACAACCAATTCAAACAAAAGTTTTTAAAACCATAGAATTAGAGTCTGATTCTAGTTGGGATGCTACGTTTCAAACTGACTTACAAGAAGGGAGTATAGCAAGTGGTTACTTTTCTTTAAAGGAAGGTTCTTATTTTAGCTTTATAAGGTATAATCAAAATCAAGAAAACTTAAATCTTAGATCAACTCAAGGAGTTGGTACTTGTGCAAATGTAACTGGTAGTGTTGCAACACCTCCTTTAGCTATTGAATTTAATTTCTCTGTTGACTCCATACTTAATATAGGCGCAACAGCATATAAAATTGATTCTGGAACTTTAGTTGAGTTAGGTCCTGTAACATCAATATCGGAAGACAGAAGAGTTGTTACAGTTTTAAATCCTGTGAATAACGCATCTGGTGGAGATAACATTGTTTATCTTAAAGACCCAGTAGCAGAGTCTTTTGGTATGTTAGGGTATTATTTAGAATTTACTTTAACAAACTCTAACACTACTGCAACAGAATTATTTTCTGTCAATAGTCAGGTCTTTAAAAGTTATCCATAGATTTTGTATCTTTGCTCAAATGGGATTTACAATAAAAAAATTAAGCTCAACTGATTACGAAGAAATTTTAGTAAATTGGTGGGCAGATTGGAGATGGGATGCTCCACCTAAAGATTTTTTACCAGAAAATGGAATGGGTGGTTATATGGTTTATGATGAAGAAATCCCTGTTTGCGCAGGATTTGTTTATGTTACCAACTCCAAAGTAGGGTGGTGTGACTGGATTATATCTAACTTTAACTATAAAGATAAGGCTAAGAGAAAGGAAAGTCTGAAGAAGCTTATAAACTCTTTAACAGAGGTGTTAAAGAAAAGTAAATGTAAATATGCTTACGCCTTAATTAAATCAGATAGTCTTATAAAAGTATATAAGGAAGAAGGTTATTTAGAGGCTGGTAAATATAACAAAGAAATGATTAAAATATTATAGTATGGCAGCAATAACATCAGCGGTTTTAGCAGTAGGATCAGCGGCTTATAAAGGTTTTTCAGCTATTGATGCTGCAAAAAGCCAGAGTAGAGAAGCAGGTAGACTAGAGGAAGAATCCCTAGAATTAGAAAGACAAGCTCTTGCAGATTTAGAACAAAATAGATTAGAGGCAGTTCAAGTGCCTATGCAAATATTTGATACAGCTAACGAATTACAAACACTAGATGGTTCAACAATACTAGAAGCTGCTGCTGAGGGAGACCAAAGAGGGGTAGCTGCTACAGCAGGTAAAATAAAAGCCACGCAAGACTCAGCTAGAACAGAGGCGAGAGATACTATGGCTAAAATTCAAATGGATTTAGACTTGCAAACCGCTAAAGAAGGTAACAGAAAGGGTGAGTTGGTGTCTGGATTAAAAGACGATAGAGCTATAGAAAAATCACTTGAGGCAGATGCAATGCAGGCAAATGCAGATGCTCTATCAGCATCAGGTACACAAGATTTAGTTGGAGCAGGTGTGCAAGCTTTTAGCGCTTTAGCTCCTGCTTTTAAATCAAAAGAAGGAGGCGTTGCTAAACAGCTTATGAAAGATGATCCTACCCTTACTGAAACAGATGCTTTAGCTACAGCTAAAACAATGATTAAAGATGGAACAGCTCCAAAAACTGGAGTTGGAAAAGTTTTAAGTTCTTTAGGAGATGTAGGTAAAAATATAGCAAGTGGATTATCTTCTTTTACAGGTATTGGAGACGGTAAAGACTTTGATGAATCTGGAGCTGGTAAAATAACAAGTGATATATTTTCTGCTGAAAATATGGCAGAGTTAGAAAAACAAGCTAAGGCAGCTGGAGTATCTATTTCAGAATTTATAGGTAATTTGTTTAAAAAGAAAAACTAATTATATGGCGGATAGATTAGATATTGCAAAATTAAAACTAGAAAAAGGTTTATTAAGCAATAAAGGAGTGCCGAGTCAAGATTTAGCTACAGGTCTTCAAGGGCTTTTTAGTGGTATTGATGCTGACGTGCAAGCTAAAAGAGAAACTCGTCAAAAGTTTAAAGAAGAAAGTGCCTCAGACATAAGAGACCTTAGGGCTTTAAGAGCAGAGGCAGAAGCAGCTGGAGCTACAAAAGATAAAAGTTCTTCAGGACAAGGTATTAAGTTAGGTGATATACCAACTAGTACTACACTAGCCAACTGGACTCTTAGTCAGTTAGATGGATTTATACAAGACTCTTACAATCAACAAGAAATAGTTACCTCTGGTTTAGGAGGGCAATTTGCTGTAAGAGATTACAATATATTTAAAAATAATCAAAAACAAACTTGGCAAGCTGTAAAAGGTAGAGCTGATTCAGCAGCAGCAGAATTAGAAGAAACAATAAGAAGAGCAGAAGGATATACTAATGACGAAGGAGTTTTTATTCCTCCAGTTGCTGGAGCAGGAGAGGCTGCCTTTCAAAGATACCAAAGTATTATATCAGACTTGAACAATACTTTTATAAAGTCTGAACCAAATGGAATGGGTGGAGTGTATGTTTATGAAACGGTGTTTGATAAAGAGACAGGTGTTCAAAAAAGAGTACTAGATGAAAATGATAATCCAGTGATAAATAAAAATATCAGTGGAACAAGTGTAATGGCTTTGTTGAATAAGCAAAATTCAAGATGGCAAAAAACAGATGTAATTAGTTCTGTAGAAAAAGCTTTTGGTAAAGATGTTATAGCTTCTTATCAAGTTTCAACAAATCATCCAGGTTATATAAAGGGAAGCAGTAAGGAGGATAATATTAGACGTAATCCTAGTTTTACTAGATACCAAGATACTTTTATAAAAAAAACATTACCTAATAACAGAGCGGTTTCAAGCGCATTAACAGATAATTACGGGGGTGAATTCTATCAATTAGATCCCGATCAAACTGCAAGCGGAATGGTTGACGGAGTAAAAATTGATATGAATAAAACTATATTAGTTAATGTTTTAACTGGATATGATTCTAATGGAAAACCAATTTACGATGATGTTGAAGCTCCTAAATATATAGGCTCAAAAGTAGAGGGTGATGGTATTGTTGTTCAGACAACAGACAAGCACAAAGCAGCAGCATCAGGAATTGTAAGAGCCACTATTGATGGGCAGCTAGGCATTAAAGTTGTTAATGGTGTAGCTATAGCACAATACGATCCTCATAGAGCTAGTAAAACAAAATCTCAAGATAGAAAAAATAAAGGTGTAGATCTGATGAAGCAAATAGACGCACTTACTTCAGGAAGTAATGAAGAGATTCTTGCTGCTGGTGAAAATTTAATGATTAAGAGTGGATTTAAATTTAACGAAACAATTTCAAATTTTGTGAAACTTGATAGAGGTGGTGAAAAAATAGCAACTACTCAAACATATCAAGTAGACAAAGGAGACGGAAATTTTGCATCATTTAAAATAACTTTAGCAACTCCTAACCCTAAATACAAAAAAGAGGAACAAGAAGGAAAGAAGAAAGGTGATGACGGTTACCAGCCACAATTTATTCCATCTTCAAAAGCAGAATTAGAAGAAAAGTTTTATGAATTATTTAAAGGAAGAGACGATAACAGTTCTGTTTCAGAAGCTAGAAAAAATTATGCAGGTGAAAATTCAAATTATAATCCAAAGGCTGTTGTAAATTTAAGTGGGAATAGAGATATGGCTGTTGAGACTTTAGAGGATGTAGAGGTTGCAGAGATTCCTGAAGTAAGTCTTAATAGTTCTTTAGTTGATAAAGGCGATTCTGTTTTTGATATAATAAAATCTAGTTCTGCGTTTAAAGAATTAAATGCTACTATGGCAGTTGATGTTGATGCTAATTTTGTTAGTTTAGCTAATGAATTACAATCTAATTTTGATGCTTTAGCTGAAAAACAAGGTGCTAATCAAGGAGGAAATGTTACGTTTAAACAAAAAGGCAGTGATGTAATTTTATTAATAGACGGTAAGGAAGTTTTAGCTGGCGGTGGTAACGATGGAAATAATGGAACTGAAAGATTAGTTAAAACATTAATGAACGAAGCTTTAAAAAGCTTACCTGGAAGAGAAGCAGGAACCAGAAAGAAAAGAAGTATAGGCGGAAATGAAGTAAAACCAGGAAAATTTGACTAATGGAAAAAATATATCAACTTTTATTTGAGGCTGGAGATTATACTAAGTCTTTTGAAGAATTTGTACAGCAATATGGTAGTGTTGAAAAATCTAAGCCACTATATAAAGGACTTAATGATGTTGGTGATTATACTAAGTCTTTTGAAGAATTTACATCTCAATATGGTTTTAGTGATGAGGTAAAAAAAAAAGACCAGCCTGTCGTTTCTACTGGGGAAGAGGCAAATATGGATGGCACTACACCAATTCAAGAAACACCAGATACCTTATTGGAATCTGGAGGTCTGTTAAATAATAACACAGAATTAAATTCTATTATGGTTGGAGAAGTTCCTTTCTCACAACTATCTGCTCAAGAACAACAAACTTTTTACGAAGAGATTGAGAGGCTGGAGAAAGCTGAAAAGCTAAACAAAGCAGCGGCTGATAATCCTTACGGTATCAGTGTGGATGAAAAGTTTAAACCTTTAGAAATTGAAGGTCTTAATATAAAAAAAGATCCTATTGTTATTGCTGCTCAAGAGTTGTATAATAAAAAAAATGCGCCTACAGATTTTTCTAAACTTGTTGAAGGCGTTGAAGATACAGAAAAAATAGTATCAGCTAATAGAGTTGACTTATTAAAAAAATTCCAAAAATCTAAAAACAATACTAACTTATCTTTTACTGAAGACGGTAAAATAATTGGTAATAGAACAATACCAAAAGGTGATATTCAAGCTTCTAAAAAAATTAAAGACGAAAACTTAAATTGGTTTCAAAAACTTATAATGTCTCCAGAGGAGAATGATGAAATAGAAAAAGCTAAAACCGTAAATCCAGAACTGTTATCTAAAATGGATATTGATGTTTCTGATTATCAGGCTTGGGAAGCAGAAAACACAAAGGAAGATGGTTTTGTGTACCAACAAGTACAAGATTTGATAAACTCAGATTCTGACAATGACTACCTAAACGATAAAAGAAATTTTAAAAAATTATCTGCATACGTTAATAGTATGGGTGATGAAATAGAGAATGACTTATCTGTTATTGAGAATAAATTATTGTTTGAAACTAACCAGGAAACAAGAAGACAGCTACTAAATACTCAGTCTAAATTAAAAGCTCAACAAATTAAAAACATATCAAGACAGTATAATATTATAAATTTATTTCCTGCTCTTGAAGGATCTGAAGATGCTAAGAAAAACAGAAGAGAGCAATATATAATAGACCAGAGAAACGGAGATGTTTCTGGAGGGTTTGGAAATGCAGTTTTATTACCCGCAGCAGATTCTGCAATAAAGTTTATTGGTGGTATTTTTTCAGCTATACCATCTTGGGTAGAACAAGGAGGTAATTTAGCTGGTTTTGAAATGCAGGGCTTGAGAGCTTTAAATGAAAGTTTAGACTCTATGCTTTCTAATGAAGTAGGAACTTTTGATGGTGCATTAGACTCCTCTACTATTGAGAGAAGAACTGTAGAAAAATTAAAGCCTGTTACTATTAACTGGAAAGGAAAACCTTTGCAAGTAGGTGTTACCCCAGAAGGAGATATTGTAGATATAAATACAATGGTTTCTATGGGTGGTATCTTAACTAATGATGAGGTTAAAGAAGTAAATGAATTAGCAAAAAAAGTTCCCAACTACGAGTATGAATGGTCAGCTGGATCAATTACTCAAGGTACAGTAGGTACTTTAGTTAATTTAGTAGGGTTAATAAAAGGTGGAAAATGGGCAACCAAAACTATTCAAAAGGGACTTAAAAAATCTGGTTTAAAAACCACTGTTCCTGGCGGTATAGGTATGGGTTCTGTTTCATATATGTCTACTGTTGCTGGAGAAGTTAATGATATTAAAAGCCAGCTTATGGAAGCTGGTGTCCCTGAAGAGGAAGCTATGTCTAGAGCTATAATGTATGGTAATGGTAGAGCTAGCTTAGATGGAATATTTTCAGGACTTGCAGGTGGAAACACAAAACTACTTGAAGCCACCAAAAGCTTTCCTAAAATATTAAAAGACTTAGCTTTAAAACCTAAAACAGTTGTTAGCAGTAAAGTATTTCAAGATAAGGTAAAAGACTTAGTTAAAGAAAACGGTAAAGAACTTTTTATAGAAGAGTTACCAGTGCTTTTTACAGGTAATATTTTAAATGGATTAGCTAATGATTCTGTAGGTAAACAAATTTTAAATGAATCTACATCAAGCAGAGATATTGTTGAGACAGCTATACTAACTGTTCTTGCTACAACTGGTGTAGGATCTAAAAGACTTTTATCTAATAACAAAAGAAAGGACTTAATAAGAGCTGCATCATTAAGTAGTAATATAGAAAAAGATATTGCAAATTTAGTAAACTCTGGTCAAATGTCTGTAGCTGATGCTAAGTCAGTTTACCAAGAAATTTACAGTATGCAAACTGCTCTAAACCAAACACAAGGTTCGGTTGTTATGAGTGGCAATCAAGAGGAAGCTGCTGCTCTTTTGAATCAAAGAAGAAAGTTGATGGATAAGAGAAGCAATTTAGAAGGTCCATTAAAAGAAGATATAGATAAAAAAATTGAAGATGTTGACAAGCAGATAGAAATTTTAAAAGCAGAAGATACTGCTCAAGCTATAGAAGCTTCTGGAGGAGAAACAACTACAGATGTTAATGTAACTAAAGATGATGCTTTGGCTTCTTTGAAAGCTGAGAATGAGGTAAGGTTAAAAGCAAACCTACCTGCTATTATAGAGTCTGAAGAGAACATTTTAAAAGAACAAGATAAACTAATAAAAGAAAAACAAGATGCCATTCAAGAGTCAAAAACAGAGGAGCAAGTGCTATCAGATGATGGCGGAAGCAAAGAAACAAGGGAAACCGATAAAGTGGAACTGCAAGGAGTGGGAAAAGGAGACGCACGTCAAACTACCGTCACTGATGAGAAAACGCTAACTCCAGAACAACAAGTAAAATCTGATGAGTTAAATAAAAAAAGAGACGAAAAAATAGATCAAGAGTCTCGTAGGTTTGTAGTTCCTGGAACAAAGATTCAGGTACAAATGAACGCAGATGGTACTGCTAATCCAGTGGCAGTAAAAGAAAATACAGATAAGCCAGTGAATAGATCTAGTCAGGCTAAGGCTAATAAAATGATATTAGAAAATGTTATTGATGTTAATGCTGGAGATAAGTTAGACCTAGAAGGTAATACCAATTTAACTGAAGAGCAATATTCTGAAGCTGTTGCCGACAGATCTAACAATATAAAAGAGGTTGCTGAAACACTTGACGCTGAAAGAAAAAAGAGAAAGTCTAAAACAAAAGAAGAGAAGGAAAGATTAGTAGACCCTTTAGACATAAAAAGAAAGATAGGAAAAATTACTGAAGCAGATTATGTTAAGTATGGTGACAGAAATAACATTACTTCAGCAATGAAAAGGTTCTGGTTTAAAAACAAAAATAAATTTGGACAAAACCCATCGTCTGATTTAGATACAAGAGTTCAAGAGCTGGATGGGTATACTACTGAAAACGAAAGTCAATACATACAGGATGTTATAGATTTTATAACTGCTAACCCTACTGGTAAATTAGATATTGAATCAGGTGTTTCTCAAGTTGAAAAAGATTTAGAAGCTAAGTTTGAACAGTTAACTGGTTTAAAACCAACGCCAGTGAATATTAGAACTGTAAATAATATTGACCCCAACAGAGAGCCTATTAGTGAGACTCAAAAGAAAAGTAAAGATGTATTACAGAAAGAAGCTTCTGAACCTGGTGTCTTTGGAAAGAAGAAAGGTCCTTCTCCAGATAAAATATTAGGTAAAAAGAAAACGTCTTCAGATAAAACAAAACAAGAGGGCGAGAATGTAAACAGAAAAAAGTTTTGGAGAAGCTGGAACAAAGCATACAGAGAGTCTAAAAAAGATCAGACCACTAGAAGAAAACAACTTTCAGATGCTATCCAGGATTTACTAGAATCAAAAATTATATCAACAAAAAAAGCAAAGTCTTTAATTAAAAAGATTTCTGGTGTAAATCTCAATAATCCACGATTAGTAAATCAAGTACTTGAATATATAACCAAGGTAAACATTGATGCTGTTAATGCTCAGAAGTTTGACGATGCTAAGAATTTTAATAAAAAAATAAAAAGGCTTTTAAAAAGCGATTCATTAGATGCGGAGGTTGCTATAGCTGCAAAGCAATTTAATAAGATAGATCCTAACTTAGTTGAGGACTTAGATTTATATTTAGAAAATGCACAGAAAGTTGTTAATGGTTTGACTAAAACCAAAACAGATAAAGAAGGTAATTTAATTTTTGCTGGAACTATAGATATAAAAGGATTAGACAACTACACCTCTAAAGTATTAAAGAACGAGGTTGATCTTATAAGAAAAGCAGAAGCACAGGCGTTTAGTGATTTAACAGGGCTTGACTCTAGTGAGTTCACTATTGATGAGATGAGGTCTATTTTAGAAAAATCAAACGATGAAGACGTTACAGTAGCGAATGAACAAATGGCTAATGACAAAGACGATTTAATAACTAAAGGTGTTAAAAGAGCATTTGAAGCATATAAGGGAGCTATTAATGATATAATAAAAAATAGAATTGACCCTATTAGTGGTGAGCCTTTAGTTATAAGTAAAGCTGATCAGAAAGTTATAAAAGACTTTATGGAAGTTGACATTGACCTAATGACTACAGCTAAAGAAAAGCTAGAAGCTTTAGATGCTATGGTTAATTTTATTGTCAATCAAGGTACTGGTGGTATAGTAGCTACAACTAAACGTAATGAAGGGATGAAGAACGTTATTGAAGCTAATAAAAAATTAAAGCCAGCAAGAAAATTAAAGCTTTTTGGTTCTGAAAAATTTGCAAACACCTGGTATAAGTATTTAGGAAACACGCCTAGAATAATGGAGAACCTGTTTAAGGGTACATCTACAGCTAGAATTTTTAATAAGTTATCTGGTTTTGATGGATTTAGAAACGGAGTAGCAAAAGCTGAAAAACTATCTAACGATATTGCAGAGGCTTATGTAGATAAGTTTATAAAACCAACTAGCAGAATGAATGCAGTTAAAGGTATTACAAAAACACAACCAAATGGTACAGACTTTAACACTGCTGAAAACGACACAGAGAGAGGTATGTTTGCTTTTATGAGAAGAACTGTAGATGGAACAAAAGACCAGCAAAAAGATGAGTTTGATAGAAGAAAAAATTTAATCAACAAAACTATAAAACGGTTAAACGAAACAGGAGAAACAAAAAAAGCAGAAGTAATACAAAAAGTGTATGATAAAATACTTGCTGACTCAAACACAATAAGTGATTTAGACAATAAAGTAGACCCTATAAATAAAGAAGCTGTAGATTGGATGACTGCTGAGTGGTCAAAAGTTAGACCAGAACTAGAAAATGTATCACTAAACGTATACAATAAAGTTTTAGGTAAAGATTTAAACTATACGCCAGACTCATTTAGTTTATTAAAAGATCAAAAAGGTTCTGTTGATCAAGAAATTGGAGATCCACAATTTCAAGGTACATCTCAAAGATTTTATGACAAAGAAGCTGGTGTGTTAATGCCTAAAAAACCAAGTAACAACTTACCTAGTGGAAGAGTAGTTAATTTAGGTTTTGATTCTTTAAATATAAGTAACCTAAAAGATGCATTAACAGATTTAGAAACAGCTGAAAGTATACAGATAATGAAAGGTTTTATGGGTACTTCAAAAAATATGAACCCTGCTTTTAAAACTTTGGTTCCTGATGCGGATAATAGAAGGCTTTTGTTTAGTAAATTTCAGAATTATGTGAATGAAAAAAGAGGTGTTAGTGAGCAGGCAACAGAAAAAGAAGTTATAAAACTAATGAATAGTATAGCTGGTATTGGAGTCTCTAGAGTTTTAGGTGGACCTACACAAGTACCTAAACAATTCGTCCCTTTGTTTAACACGGCTACAAATTTAATGTTTGATTTAGGATCTGTTGGTAAAGGCATTCAGTTAATCACATCAAATCCTGATGCTCGAAAATGGTTAGCAAATTCTGGATATGAAATTGCCAACAGGGGACTACAGTCTATAACAAACTTAGATGGTATTACTTCAAAGATGGATAGAGCTGCTGAAGGTGGTTGGGGTAAGGCTGGA